>TARA_R110002050_G_scaffold97506_3_pt1 | contig 12326 bp, 9 predicted proteins | sample TARA_R110002050 | Tara Oceans TARA_R110002050 (sample SAMEA4396988) | marine metagenome | biome: Polar Biome; feature: [DCM] deep chlorophyll maximum layer (ENVO:01000326); material: water (ENVO:00002006), including particulate matter (ENVO:01000060) such as... | depth 25 m
ATCGATTTATGCTATTTTTAATTATGATTAGCGGTTTCTGAAAGATTACTTAGGCTAGTGTCATTAAGCTTGGAAAACGGATTTCAACTTCAGTAGTAATATCTAATAGCTCACCTGAACCGATAACTCTCCACAATTGCTCTTCTAATTGCTTTGCACGGTGATTAGCATGTATGTGGATATATTCTAGCTCGCGTCGAATATAGCTCATATCGGGCTTGTCAGTTGCTCCTATATACACCCTTAACGCCATGAAGCGACCCACTTTTTTACTTTGAGTAATAAATTGAATTTGTTGTTCTCTATTACCCAGTTCAGATTTAAGTTTACATTGGATCTGTACTGCACCTCTAGGGTGACGGGTGAGTTGCATAAACACTTCAAAAAAGGCCATACCATGAGTCGGTTTCATTAACTTGATAGGATCTATGATGTGTTGTTTTAATACATTGTTGTCCAATAGTGGTTTTAAATTGTATTGCAGTACTTTATCGCTGTCTTGAGCAAATAAATGGCTTATTTCATCTGTGGTTGTGCCAATACCTATGTAAGCCATTTGAGCCGCTTTTACTGTTTTTTCAATAAAATATGGCACTCCTGGTAATTGGCGCATTACAAGGTTTTTCATGCCATCAGCCAGTTCTTTTTTCTGGCCTTCATTATCTGATAACTGCTCGAGTTTTTGTTTATTGTGAGCAATCAATTTACTTAAAAATTCTACACCTTCATGCGGGGAGTGACCTATGATGGCGCTCAAATGTAAAGTCACACCATTCATCCTGCTGCGAATTAACTGGTAAGGTAAATTTGATAAATTAGTTTTACCCGCAGCGGCTTGCAGGCGTGGAAATGATAATGTGACTGCTCCAGGTTCGTTGAAGTTAGCCGATTTCTCTAACGTCAGTTGTAAACCTCGACTCGAAATATCATGGGTAATACCAGTGGCCTGTTTGTCACCTTGTTGAATTGTGATTAAGGTTTTAAAAATGAATCGAGCCTCATGGCGCCGCTCACTAAATGGCATTGATACTTTTTTGATGCTGTGTTGTTTTATTTTTGCTTGGGAGAATATCTTTAAGCCATTCACATCAGATTGATCAAACCAGCATTGATAGTCTTTACGAGCTTCCTCGTTGGTTAAATCAATAAGTTGTAAAGTATGACTAAATTGAGCTAATTGTTGCTCAGTGAGGGCAGCATAACGTGCATCATCCCCCGGTAAAGTGGACGTTTTGTAGTTTTTGCTATGATCAATAGGTTGCATTACAATTTTAAATACGCGCCAACTTGTTTTGGTAGACGCAAAACCCAAAAACAGATGAATATTTTTGGTCGCTTTTAGCTCCGCTAAGGTTGCAGAATAAAAATGTAATTTACCGTTAGAGTTATGAATAAAACTGAATAAATAACAATGCTCACTATTATCAATGTTTTTGAGCATTTGGGTTAAACGTCTGGTATTAATAAAACTCGGTAACTGACTAATTTCATTTTCATCTTGAAAATAATGTTGGATTGGTTTGTTACCTCTACCCAATAATTCGTAGTTTATGAGTGGTTTACCTTCAATGATGGAAACGAACAGAGGTAAATGTGTTAACAGAGGTAAGTAATGTCGCTCATAACCTAACCCGGTAGCGGTAACAATGACGTCGTTGACATCTACTTTATAACGAAACTTATAGCCGCGGATAAGCTGTGATAACAAGCTGTCTAATGCTTCTCCGCCACCCAGTCTTTTCAATCTAAAAACAGCACTATCATCTTTGTTTTGAATATCCACTATTTGATATTCAACACCATGTTTTAGATCATCGAGATAAAATTCATCACTGAGTTCGAGTAGTTTTACCAGTAAAGGTTTGTCTTGGTCTAAATGATGCTTTAACGGCAGCTTAATGCGAGCTCCACCGACAGATAAATCTAGCGTTGCACCACTGACTTCGGTTATTCCTTGCTGAGAAACCATAATTCGAATGCTATAATTCATTCGTTCTTCACAGCGATTAAAATAACTGCCAAGCACAACACCAGGCACCAAAAAGGGATTTTCCTCGTCAATGACCTCAACTGAAACATTCTCTCTGAGTTTAAGACGTCGAAGTTTATGCGCTTTTATAACGTGCTCGTACACACCTAAGGTATATTTGTTACGGTATAATGGTAGTGCTTGTAGCAAGGCTTCTTTAGCGGGCTCGTCTAGGAAATATCTTTGATTGGCGACGACAACTTCTTCACATGGCAGTTCTGTTTTATCTCGTAAATCGATAATTCGCGTGCACAAAGATGAGATGCGATTTAGCTCCATTTTCAATAGAAAACGGGTTGAATTCGATTCATCAACTGTTAACTGTTCAAATACGTCCTGAAAATCAGGTTCCATGATCAACGGTTTCAGTTGTTCTATTAATGCCCTGTGGTTATCTAAACTCATTATTTTTATCGTTTTAAATGCTTATTGTGAGTCTGGCTGATAATTTTATCGGCAAGAAAGCGCTGATCTTTATAGTAATATACATTTCAATGTTGTTCGATAGGAATGCACAAATGATATCGTTGTTAATACCCTCGAAACGAAGATTAACATAGCGTATTAATAGCAATGCTGTATTGATGTAACGTTAGTTTATTGCTTTTTTACAGTTTGTTTACATGAGTGTGGACAATATTTTAATCGTTGGCAAGACTCTGACTAAAGATCGTTGTTATTATTATACTTATGTGTTGCCTAAATCGTCATTTTGATTCGACCGATGTTAGGTTTAGGTGATAAAGAAAATGTGTTAACAATGATGGTTTATTGATTCTTAAGCCGAATAACATCAAGCATAAAGTACTAATTGATTTACAACATAGGAACTAACATGGCAAAAGCTCCAAAAATGGCATTTGTTTGTGACGATTGTGGCCTTGATTATCCGCGTTGGCAGGGACAGTGTCGTTGTGGTGCGTGGAATTCTTTGGTAGAAATGAAATTGTCAGCCTCAAAGAGTTCAACTTCACGATCATCTGTATTGGGATACGCTGGTGCAGTGGGTGGCGGCTCTAAAAAACTCAGTGAAGTTGAGTCAGAAGATGCCGAGAAAAGACTCACTGAAATCGGTGAGTTAGATAGGGTACTAAGTGGCGGTTTGACGACAGGATCGGTAAATATTATTTCTGGCGACCCAGGTGCTGGTAAAACAACATTACTATCCGATTTGGTCGCTCGGATGTCACAATCTATGGCTTCACTGTACTGTACTGCAGAAGAGTCATTATCTCAGTTCAAAAACCGTGTTAATCGTTTAAAGCTTAATTACAACGAAGATAATTTATTTTTGCTGTCTGAAACCAGTGTAGAAGCCATTATTGAGGAATTAGAAGCTAAGCAAATCAAGTTTGCTGTCATCGACTCTATTCAAGCGGTTGTCACCGATGCAGCCAATGGCAGTCCAGGGTCGCCTTCACAAGTTAAAACAGCGGCTCAAGCGTTTACTCAATATTGTAAGAAAAATAATGTCACCATGTTCATTATTGCTCATGTGAATAAAAATAACGAAATAGCCGGGCCGCAAACCTTGGTTCATATCGTAGATTCATTGCTACATATCGACACCAACGATGGACAAATTCGTACCTTACGCGCTAATAAAAACCGTTTTGGTGATGTTGATACCGTGGGGATATTCCGCATGAGTGAACGCGGTATGATCAGTGTTGATAACCCTAGTGAAATATTTTTGTCGGGCTCAACCACTGAATCGCCAGGCTCGACTATCACTTGTATTCGTAAAGGTAACCGTAATTTACTGTTGGAAATACAATGTTTAACCACCGAGACTGAATCTGAGTTTCCACAACGTGTGTGTGTGGGATTAAACATGAATCGGATTAAAATGCTAACCGGTATTTTACGTAAGCATACTAAAACTAAAATTTTTCATGATACGTTTTTTAATATAGTGGGCGGTTTAAAAATTGATGAGTCGGAAACCTGCATCGATCTAGCGCTTGTTACGGCATTACTGAGCAGTTTAAATGACTTTGTCGTGCCTAGAACCACTTGTATTATGGGGGAGTTGAGTTTGAATGGCGATGTGCGCCCAATTGATAGCGGTGTACCGAGAGTCAAAGAAGCTGCGCAGCATGGTTTTACAGAGATTTTTATCCCATTCCGTAATTATCACAAAACCATGGAAGGGCTAGGGGCAAAAATTATCCCTGTGAAAACTATCCATGAGCTGCTTGAACTAATTAATTAAGCCTCGGGTGATAAAAAGCAAAATTTGAACATAAAAAAGGTAAGTCATTGACTTACCTTTTTTGCATCTTAACTTGTTATGTCGGCTGTTTAAGGCGCTGAAGTGATTAAAGAGGTCAACTCACGATTTAATAGCTCTGGATCACCCATATTCAATTCAATAATTCGGCGAAGATGGGTAATGCTGTCAACATCAATGTGAGTACACTTTAAGCCAAGGTGTTCTGGGGTTTTATGGACAATTGCCGCTTCCATTTCCAGCTCAATGTCAGAGTCGGGTAACACAAACTCTAAGGTTAAAATGCTATTGAGCTGACCTGTATACCCAGATGGCAATTCTACTAATGCACCATTAAGACTTAAATCTAAAATTTTAGTGCGCCAAGTTTGTTCTGTTTGCGCAAGATGAGCACTGGCTGCAAAAAAAATACGAGAAAATTTACGTCTATCATCCATAGTTTGCCCTTAGTAATCAATATCGCAATGACACAAAGTCAGTGTTTATTGTTTAAGCATACTCGATTTATCTCGATTACGCTGAGAATATTTAGTCTAAAAAAAGGAGCGCATTGCGCTCCTTAGTGATATTGAGTTGTTTATCTTCTGACTTCAACTAAATGAGTAAATGACCCATTAATGCAATTACAGGCAGTGTCACTAAGGTTCGTAGAATGAAGATAACGAATAGCTCAAAAAAGTTAACCGGGATTTTACTACCAATTAAAAGAGCACCTACTTCACTCATATAAATAAGCTGAGTAACTGATAATGCCGCAATAACAAAGCGGGTCAAATCAGATTCTATAGAGCTGGCCAAAATCGATGGAATAAACATATCGGCAAATCCCACCACAATCGTTTTCGAGGCTTCGGTAGCTTCTGGAATATGCAGCAGTTCTAATAGCGGAATAAATGGCATACCTAAGTAATTAAAAATAGGTGTATGTTCAGCCAACACTAATGCGACGGTACCAATAGCCATAACAACAGGGATCACCCCGAATATCATATCGACAACGTTTTTAATTCCTTCAGTTAGCACATGCTTAATGCCACCAGCAGAAGATGCCCGTTGCATTGCTTGTTCAAATCCCCACGAAAATACGCCATGACTGGCTGGGATTGTTTCGTCATCTTCATGGCGAGGAGTATCATCGATATACAGATCTTTCTTCCATGATAATGGCGGTAGTTTAGGGACTATGATTGCGGCAATAAACCCTGCTAAACACACAGTCAGATAAAATGGCACAAATAAGTGCTCAAGTTTGACTTGTGATATCACCACTAAGCTAAAGGTTATTGACACGGCAGAAAAGGTTGTGCCAATAACAGCAGCTTCACGTGCAGTATAGAAACGAGTTTCGTATTGTTTGGTGGTCATTAAAATGCCCACACTACCATCACCTAACCAAGATGCCATACAGTCAATAGCACTGCGACCAGGTAAATTGAATATTGGACGCATCACTTTGGTTAATAACGTGCCAAAAAATTCTAATAAACCAAAATTGAGCAATAACGGTAATAACATGCCAGCAAAAATAAATACTGAAAATAGTACTGGTACTAAATCATTCAGAACCAAGCCACCGGTTGCAGATGAAATAATCGCTTCGGGTCCCACTTGCCAATAAACCATGACGATAAAGATTGCGCCTAGAATTCGCACCGCTAACCAAAATAAATTTACTTTCAGCAGTGTGCGTAAAAAAATACTTTTACGAACGAATTTAGGATTAATGAGTTGAGTGAGTAATGAGGCCAATGCCATTAGTACCACTATGCAGGTCATAATAAGCTGAATCGAACTGCCCATTTGGCTTTGCAATGCTTTTGAGATGATTGCAATCGGAATGGTAATCGAACCTTCGACATTGATAGGCGTCATAAACAGTAGCAAGCCAATCAGTGACGGAATAATAAAGGTGAGAATTGTTTTAATGCTATGTTTTTTATGTGTCACGTTAAATACACCTTACTTATGTGTTCTAAGTTGGCCAGCTGTGCTACCCAACTGTTTATTATGGACCTAAATTGAATGTCCATTCAGTTGTTTTTTTGGGTAGGCAAGGTTACCCCCTTATTTGCAGTATGTAAAATGATAACTTAACCGAATAGATATTAGTTAAATGTGAGTAGATATTTACTTTAAGAAAGTGTCGGAGTATATCGTTAAAATCTAATTTAATCAGTTGGTTAATATTTTGTTGCGGAAGTGTGCTCTCTTTGGCTTTGGCACTTTTTTATGGTTTGTATGCCATTAATAAACATGGATATGATTACGGTTCATGACCACTTTTATTAATGGCTATCAAATAGCGTTTGTAACGTTATCCCGCTGGAGTATTTGGCTCAAGGGAATAGTCCATGCCCGGTAACCCTAACCAATAGCCATTGCAATGATGATTGATAATCGATGCCTGTTTATTGTCGTTAAACTGTTTTGTGATTAGCGCCTTACTATTAAATGGATCCTCTGTTATTTGCGCTAATACATGAGCAAGTTCTGAACCCATGGCTACATCGGTTAATTTATTGGGTGATATACGCCAATAATCAATTCCCATGTCTATCATTTGTGGAATTTGGTTAATCAGGTTTACCTGCGCCGCAGATTGAGTTTGAATGCCATTTAAGCGGAGTAAGGGTTGTGACTCTTGAGTTTGAGCCAGTAAGCCTTTGCTATGGCGTTGGCAAATAGTTTGACACTTATCTTTTGGCAATTGGTAATGTTTTGCGGTAAAACAGCGTGCAGAATGTGCTAACGGCAAATAGCCGTGACCGAGCACCTCTATTTCAAAAGCGGGTTTATCACCCTGGTTGATGACGGTGTTTAACCACTGCTGTGATAATTCACAAGGCATGACAAAACGATACATCCCTTTTTGGTGCAATAAATTAAGGCTGGTCCGATTATAATTATTGATTGTTGGCCCACACACAAAGGGGACTTTCGCTTGGTGCGCATAATGTACCGCAGCCATGTCATTAGCTTCAATACTGAAATCACCATTATCAATAGCTCGTTTCAGTTCATTAAGTTCAGATTGCGCCTCTATCAAAGCCATGGTTGATAACACCACGTGTTTGCCATGAGACTTAAGCATATTGGCGAGATCTAGATAGTTGTTAAACTTCAGTTCGCGGCGGCGGCTGCATACGGTTTCACCTAAATAAACGGTATCGATGTTACTCAATGCTACTTGCTGATAAAAGTGTTCAACGTCAGATTTTGACCAGCAGTAACTAATTGGAGCGAGAGATATTTTCATTGTAAAACCTTATTGCCATTGACGCTCATAAGCGCCCAATGTAGTGATTTGTCCTTCGGATACTTTTGCTAACGCTTGCGACCATTGCGGTTGCTCGCAAAAAGACTCGGGGCTGGCTAAATAAGTGTCGATAGCGCTACGCCAAACGTGGGTGACTTGGCTGACGTAAGCAGGGCTTCGCTGACGTCCTTCTATTTTAAGTGATTTAATTCCCGCTTGGGCGAGCTCGGGTAACAAGCTTAAGGTGTTTAAACTGGTAGGTGACTCCAATAAATACTTTGCATCATGATCGTATTCGGCAACATAACGGCCTTTACAGACCACCGGATAACCCAGTTGTTGGTTAGCTTCAGCTTTATCGATTAATACATTATTGAGTCGGGTCAATTTATCGCTGCCAGAATCTTGCCAACGCACATGGTTAGCAGGTGAGCACGAACCGCCTGTATTAGGAGATTGTCCTGTTACATATGACGATAAATGGCAGCGTCCTTCAGCCATGATGCATAAACTACCAAAAGCAAATACTTCAAGCTCAACAGGGCTCACTTTAGCTAAGTCTCGAACCTGTTTAATGGACAATACTCGTGGCAATACAGCTCGTTCAATATTAAAAGCTTGTTGATAAAATGATAGAGCCCCTAAGTTTGTGGCGCTGGCTTGTACTGATAAATGTAGCGGAAGGTGCGGATAATGCTGGTGGGCATAATCGAGTAATGATAAATCAGCTACGATGAGGGCATCCATTTCTAATTGTGCGGCTAAATCAACGGCCTGATACCAGCGGTGTTCTTCACCGGGTTTAGGAAAAGTGTTTAAGGTTAAAAATACCTTTCGCCCTTGGCTTTGGGCCAGTTTTGTCGCTTGTGCTAGTTGTACTGCAGAAAAGTTTAGTCCTGCAAACGAGCGCGCATTAGTGTCATCTTTTAGTCCGAGGTAAACCGCATCAGCGCCAGCGTTAAGAGCGGCTTTGAGTGACGCTAAATTACCTGCAGGGCATAAGAGTTCCATGTTGGTGTTCTCATTTTTTTCAAAGAACAGGAGTGTAAATGTGATTGAGTTAACATGATTTGATTTAAAACAGGTTTCGTTAGATAAATTGCCAGTAAACTCACTTGATTATTGGTTCTATTTGCAAGTAGGTACTCTCGATGGCACAAGCATTTACACAACAATTATCGGCGCACTTGTTACATTTTGCGCCTCAAGTAAGCCGTCGCTCGCTAAACTTGATGCCGGAAGCGTTAAAAATAATCGTCATCAATAAACTGCTTAATTTAGTGTTAGCGGAACAATTGAAGGCAGATGAACTCCATTTTCTCAAACAAAAGTGGGTAGGCATTTGTGTTGATGATATTGGTTTGCGTTTTGAGGTGGGTGTCGAACAACAACTACGAGTGCGTGCTTTTACTCAGCCTGATGTGACATTAAGTGCCAATGTGCCTGAGTTAATTTTGGTTGCAGCAGGTAAAGAAGATCCCGACACGCTGTTTTTCCAGCGTAAATTACGTATAGAAGGGGATACAGAGTTGGGGTTAGAGGTTAAAAATTTATTGTTGTCTATAGAGTTAGATAGCTTACCCAAACCCGCTCGGATCGGCATTGAGCAACTGGCAAAAGTATTACAAACATTAACAGCCAGTGAATAGTTATGGTGTTATTTGACTCTAAAAATCGGCGCATTAAGCGCCGTTTTTGCAGATGCTAGATGTTAGATGTTAGATGCTAGGTACTAAATATAATCTCTTAGTTGCTCAATCCTGAGGTTACACATTGCCAGTGAGTGCAGCGTATTTTAGTAATAGCGCATCATGTGACTCGACATGTTTAGGGTCGGGGTCGATACAATCGATAGGGCAAACAGACACGCAAGTTGGCTTGTCGTAATGACCAACACATTCGGTGCACAATGCAGGGTCGACTTTATATACCACTTAATCCATGGCGTTAGGGTTGAAAATATCACAATCAATTGCGATATAGCTAATGATCCATGACATAAAAACATCCGCCAAACAGGGTTTAGTGGATGTTGATTTTCTGATGAGTAGCATCAAGGATTGCGAGCATTAGACGATTGCTAATGCTCGGCTATTATCAGAACTACTCTGTAGGCTGAGTTACTATATTGTGATCTAATGTGACAGCGGTTTGTGACATTAATCTGCCGTTAACCGTCGCATCTGTGTTTATGCTTATGCCTTTTTCAGCTAAGATCACACCTTCAAAATGCGCTGTGGTATCAAGTGCTACTCCCGCACTTCCGCCAACCTGCCAGAAGATATTTTTTGCCTGAGCGCCGCTTTGTAAATTAATACGACTGGCAGCTGCTTGAGTAAGGTCACCGGCTATCTGGAAAATCCACACGTCGTTGGCACTGCCTGAAAGAGTTACGTCAGTAGAGATCAACACACCTGAGCTCCACTTATATAAACCTGGCTCCAGTGTCATGCCACTGATATCACCAGCGCCTAGCTCGGTATAGTCAGGTAAGGTTCTGCCTGCTGCATCGTTATAGGCAGTGCCCATATCAAGTACCGCGTTGGCGACGAGGGTGTTATCTTCTGCGGCGCCTGCAAAACAAGTAATCGCACCGCTGCCTGTATAAGCCGCATCAGCACCATAAATAGTTCCGCTGATTTCATTACAAAACACGTTATCCATCGCTGCGGCCGTAATAGGACTTGAACCTATATTACCTGTTATAGCAGAAGCAGGGATATTGGTAATACCGGTCTTAGTTAAAATAGCAAAATCACCCGAAGTTCTTAACTTCACAGGTTCAGGTCCAATAGCGGCAACATCACTGGTGGTAAAACTCCAGCTGAAACTCGCTGCTAATAGATTCGCTGGGATCGCTAAATCGCTGATAGCAGTTGTCAAGGTTGCGGTATAAAGCGTATTGGCTGCTAAATTATCGTCTGGATTAAAAGTTGCAACTGTTCCTTGAACACTAACCACACCAGTGACAAGATTTGTTCCATCACTTAGCGTAAAGCTAGAGCCGTTTACCGTATTAGGAGAAAGTGCTTCACTAAACTCAGCAGTCATATTTCTATTTAAGGCAAAATCCTGTGCGAGGTCTACGGGGTAATTTGATACTACCTGTGGGGCAATAACATCTGGTAATGCTGAGGTAGTAAATGACCAACTAAAACCACTAGCAAGCGCTATGCCTGCTGTATTTGTTACTTCAGTGTTGATTGATGCCTGGTATAGGGTGTTATGAGTAAAATCACTGCTTGGAGCAAATACGGCGGTATGACTTGTTTCATCATAAGAAACGGTGCCTAACACGGCTGTTTGGCTCGGAGCCGTTAAGGTAAAGCTGGCATCGTTAATCGTTTGCTCATTCATCGCTTCACTGAAGGTTGCAGTGATTTGTTGGTTTATCGCTACATCAATAGCAAGATTAATAGGGTTACTGGCGTTAATGACTGGCACAGTTGCCGCGTTATCGTTATCGTCATTGTTACAACCTGAGATTAAGCTCGCCATCAATATCGAGCTAGCCAATATAGTTTGGTTATAATATTTATTTGTTGTGTGCATTATTTTTATCCTTTAAAAAATTAACATCGCAATTCAAAGAATGCTCACGCCCCCCATCAGAAATTAACCGATGAATAGATGTTTCTTTGCACTGTGGATAGTTTTTGATAGCTGAAGTCACGTATATAGACAAATGTTAGATTGATAACCTTGACCATAAACAGAACGGTTACTGCTTATATCAGCACCTAAATGGGCCTCATTGCACAGTAGTGGTGAATGAGGAGACAGACTATCTGTTCCCTCATTCTTTCTATCTATTTTTGTCAACTTGGGTAAGCCGAGCTTAAAACTAGTTAGCTTTGGTTACTGCGTTAGCATCCAGAGTGACCTGATCGGTAACGGCAAATAATCGGCCTGTGACGTTAGCACCAGTCAGCACATTCACTTCTGACCAAGCGAAAACATTGCCAGAAAAGTGAGTGTTAGTGCCGATAACGGTCTTTCCAGCAGTTCTCCAATAGACGTTCTTTGCTTGTGCGCCATTAATGAGCACAATATCGCCACCAGGAGCACCAGAAGTTAGGTTTCCGCCTATGGTGAAGATGAACACTGAGTCTGGATCTCCTTCGCCATCAAGAGTGAGAGTGCCTGTTTGGAGGGTCACATCGGCTGCGGTTTTATACACACCACGAGTCAGAGTCAGATTACCAAGTTCAATTGGACAAACCTGAGTCGCTGCGTTTGGGTTAGGATCTGCAGCTAGGAAGTTATATGCAATACCAAGATCCGTTCTGGACTGGTTAATAAATGCGACCATAGATGCATAAGGCACCGGCACAACATAAGGTGGCGTGCTATCGTCGCCAGCATAAGATAAGCCATTGGTTAATTCGTCAAATTCGCCAGCATTAACGCCAGGAGTAAATCCTGCGTAATAAGAACGTGCCTGGTCAAGAATACCTAAATCACCATCGACAATGGCAGAACCACTTGTCGTTGTAATGGCTTGTGAGGCAAGCATGGCAAAACGTGCCACTTCACCCAATTCTGGTGCTAGTGGGTTATTGGGCAGAGCAGCGGTAACATTAAGTGTTGTATCTGTAGATACGCCACTGAGTGATGCTTGAATCACCGATGAGCCTACCTCAATAGCAGTGGCACGCCCGCTATTTAGCTGTTCATTGGGATTCAATGTGGCAACTAGAGTATCAGCTGAAGACCACATCACTGTCGAGGTAATATTTGTTGTACTACCGTCTGAATAATGCCCAGTAGCCACAAAGTTTTGGCTTGAGTTTTTAATAATGCTTGGA
>TARA_R110002050_G_scaffold49073_3_pt1 | contig 12319 bp, 14 predicted proteins | sample TARA_R110002050 | Tara Oceans TARA_R110002050 (sample SAMEA4396988) | marine metagenome | biome: Polar Biome; feature: [DCM] deep chlorophyll maximum layer (ENVO:01000326); material: water (ENVO:00002006), including particulate matter (ENVO:01000060) such as... | depth 25 m
GGCTGAACTGGAAAACCTGCAAACTTGATAGCGCTGAGAAAAATTTTAACAACCACCAAGTCGAAATTTCGCTTCGAATTTTTCATTGGTATCAAAAATTGTCTGTGTTTTGAGGCTTGGTTTCTTTTGTTCCTTAAGCGTTGTAAGTTTTCCCAGGTCGAAAAATAAATAGTGCTATTCCACATAGTGGCTTTGTGGGGCATTGAGGGGACAGGATGGAGTCTGGAGGCTGTACTTTTGTATGAATTCGTAACTTAGTTTGCTTGATTTTCCCGATTTGTATGCGTTTTACATACATTCTGGTTTGGACGAGGTCTGTCTGCACTGCCACGTGGTACTTTTCGGATAACATTTTTCATTGATTTTTGTTTTGTTTAAGTGGGTCAAAAGGTGTGGTGAATTTTTTCGATTCTTCGTGGTGATCTTTTTAGATTATAATTTTTGAAATACGATCCTGTTCTTAATTACTGTTTTGTAACAATGGCAAACAATACTGAACATCAGTTCATGATTTGCAAGGCAAAACTCGTCCCAGGCTTCGTTAGCGACTCGTGGGTGTTGATTACAAAATTGGTGTTGCCTGTGCACGGACTGGAGGTGAATATTGAACCTCTTGTCACCGGTTCCCCTGAAGGAACCCTCCAAAGGGACGATGACTGGGGTTACGTCATGAATGTGACTGTCTCTGACCCAGGCGGGCAACATCCGCAGGTTCTGGAAAACAAAACCGTCTCCGTTGACGTCTCAAATTACATCGGCTCCAGTGGAATCAGAGTGAAAAATTCTTTCTCTGGTGAAATTCGAAAGGTGAAGAAAGGCCAGGAGTTCTCTGGATTCTAAACGGCAATCAATACGTGTTCGTCACGTTGGCAGCAGTCGAAACCAGAATTCTTGTCAGGATGGATTGAGAAGTGGGATTTTGCCGGTATCTCCTTTGCATCTCTCATCTCTTTATGCTTCTTTCACTTCCATTATTACAATGTTCACCTTTAATATTATAATTCCGTTATTTTTCAATTTTAAACTGCAATCACTCAAATAAATACAAAATCCAATAGAATGGGTTAACTTTAGACGATTAGAATGAAAGATTTACAATGCAGACAGACATAAGTACAGAATAGATAGAGCTCTGAGATAAAAGGGGAAAAATTCTTCCCGTCTTTCTTGGAGGCTGTTGAGACTCCTCAAATCCTCGCGCCGAATCTTCCATCTCCAAATAATCTTTCCCATCCACACCTGAAAATTTCTGGTACTCCCGGAAACTGGCAAGAGCAATGGATTGGACGGATTCTCTGCTGTAACGAGTGCCGTTAATGCAGTCACTTTCAATTTGTCCGGAGGGAGACTTTGACTTTGACTTTTCCACAAAAATGAATGTTTTAAACGCCTTATTAGCGATTTGGGCTTGCTCTTCATGTTACACAAACTTGAAAGACATCCACATTGGACACTGGAATGGTAGGTGATCTCGCCAATTTAAAAATCTCAAAATCCTATATGCATTTGTCAAAATAAATAATATAATCAGTTCTGTTTGATGAAAAGTCGTCCGGAGTTCCGCACAAGGCTTAAATTTGAGCCAGATTCTTCCGGAGTCAATTAGACGAATACTAGGGTGCGATTGCTTGCTCAAGATGGTTTGGAATCATACATGAAGGATGGACAAAAATCAAATTTCTTTTTCGTTGTTTCCAAGCAAGCAGCATGGCAAAAGAAAAAAATTAAATGCTGGTGGAGCGAAAATCGCGAAAACTAGGTTGAGGCTGACATCGCATTTCGCCTGGAGGATTATCGTTTTCATTTCTCATTTTTATTGCATTCTAGTTTTTTTTTTCAGTTGATGGTACTGCCGGAGAGGGGGCGCCCCCTCTCCGGCAGTAAGTACAAGACCACGATGAGAATCCAATTTTTGAAATGTATGAAAGAATGTTTTAATTCTTGTCGAAACCATTTTTATAATCAGCCAAAAAGAGATTTTTTGAGGAGATCAAGGTGCCTTGTCGTCAAACGATTTTCAAAAATACGAAGAAAAACAGTTTCGAAAAAGAGAAAAAAATAATCGCTTACTCAATGTAGTACGAGGATGACAAAATATTCGTTCAAGAAATTCATAAGATCCCCTGTATTAGATTTCATACAATACCAACGAATAACGGAGAAACGAAATTCTTCTTTCAATTCATCTTTAAATAAAAAAATGGTAGCGTTGCTCGAACTGTTGCTGATTTAAACCACTTTTTTTCCAGAAGGTGAAGTCATTGATTCTATTTCAGTGGCTTGAATTACAGCAAGTTCAAGACTCTTGAACAATGTTAGAAGAGGAAGGATATGTCCCAAGCACTCAGTACTCTTCATCAAATGACGACTGACAATTATGTCTTTGTTTACGGTGTTTTTAGACACAACATTGTGAGGCAGGTAAAAAAGAATAGGCCCCTGAGGGCGCAACAACGCGATCACATCACGCTCGGCGATCCTATTTGCACCTCTAAAAAGACGACGCGATCTTCAAATATTTCGAACCGTGCACTATGTCTGACGAGTCTATATTAAAAGGGTTGGAAAAAGTGGTTCTCCAAATGTTGTTAGTCTTTTCATTTTTAAATGGAAAGACTTGTAAAGTAAGGAGTAAGAAAGTAAGGAGAAAGAATAAAATCTTGTTGAGATGAATCAATTTTCTGTCGCAAGCAGGCCTTTCCATACGCACTAGGATGGATAAAGAAAGAAAGAAAAATTGCATCCCATTTCATCTTCGTGATTGGGATTCTTATTGACGAGCAGTAGTTTACATTATAAAGAGGAGAAAGTTTTTATTGTAGCAATTGTAAAAAACATTAACTTTTTAATATTTGTTCCAAATCATAGACTGGGAAGAACTGAAAGAACTGGAGAGAGTATTAAAAGAGAGGCAAAACATTCAACTGAGATAATACAATCACAGCATCAAGAAAACATACTTTCTTTAGGACGGGATCGACTTGCCCATCGGCGAATTCAATAGTAAGAAACATAAACGTCGTAAGACTGCCCAACTCCATTCACACATTTGTAAAGATTGGGGTTGACCTGAGTACAAGGTACATATTCATTGCACTGCCGTGATCCTGACATTTCCATAGAACCATCAACTGTGTTTAGTCGAATTCTAGTGAAGAATTGCACTTCGCCATCACAAGCCGGATGTACATTCAACAGTGCAACATGACCAAGCGCAAATGCGAAAAAACATGACGTAATGTTATTCAACATTTGTCCAGGAGTATCCATGGAACAGTACGTTTCGATTGGTTTGGTGAAATTAAAATAATCGACTGACATTACCACATTTTTCTGGCAAATTATCGCCCCAATTTGAGTGGCAATAAAAGCAAACAAAACTAAAGAAAACGCTTTCATGACGGCGATTGCATAAGCACGAACAAAACTTCTCTTTTTGAAACTGCTACACAAATCGAAAAATTTCTCACTCAACAAATAAGACTTTCCGCGTGATTGGGTCGAGCAGAGTTCGTTTCAAATTTATTGTATGCATTTTCGGGCCAAAACGAGCATAATAATAAAATTGCATTTTTGGCTGCGTTTCCACAATCAAAATCTTCGAGTTTTCGCTTTGTGGGTTAATGAAATTTTCCCGACTTTTTCGCTTCGAAAACAAAATGGCAGGCACAAGCGTTTTAGTGACCACATCTCAAGATCAGCCAAAAGTTCAGCGACATGCAACGATCATTAACAAGGCATGTCACAAGTACACAGTCTATTCTTACAACGAAGATGACAGAGTATTCCTCATATCAAAGCAGCGTCGCGATATCAATCCCGGAGAATCAGTCTCGCTGAATGCTACAGGACGCTCTGGTATTCAGATGGAAGTGAACAAGCACAAGAAATGCCTGCTGAGGTTTTTTGCTAAAGATGGCTACAGTTACGAAATCAGCGGCACAGAAACGCATGTTACCATTGATTGCAAGTCGAATGATGGATGAGCGTGAAAATTCTTCGTTCTTGCTGAAAAGTCGGCACGAATCATGAATGACAAAAATCCCTTCTATGGCCCCACTGTTTTCGCCAATTTGTCTGATGATCTGGAACTTCCGCCATTGCACAATTACTTATGTGAATGACAGAAGAAAATAAATGAGAGCGATTACAGGACCAAAACCTGTCCAAGAATGATGAATACTTTATTAAATGCGCGACCGCCTTTATCTATTCTGGAATTGTGAGGTGTTTTTTTTCGTAAGTACGTGCAGAACATTCAATGCCCGTTTAAATTAACAGGAGAGACAGATATACGTGTTAATGAACACTCAATACACAGTAAGATAATTTCCTGTTGCGACTGAAATTTCTGCTCTCCATTTTCGTGCACCCGTTGACGGTGAGACTGGCGTTACGACACGCATATACTTTTACCTCTTTTGAAGGGTGAACCTCTGTGAGCACTTCAGACAGGAGTTCACACACCTGACGGTCCCCTTGGCCATCTTAATCGACGTGGCGTTCACATGTGGGGTGTAGTTTCCTTGCCAACCATGGTACGCAAATGACCAGCCAGTAAAAACAAGTTTGCGAGAATTGGAATTATTCATGGTAAATAGAAGTCGCAATTCGCAGGCCAAGCAGTGCAAGAAAACATGTTTTAGATCGAGATCAGTATATTGATTCTAATATTCTCCCAAACATTCCTTGCGAACAATGGACTCGTAAACAGTTAGAACAATGGCGTTGTCGTTCGCCAGCAGATGCAAAGGAAAATCCAATATAATAAAGTACAGCCAACAACGCGTTTGTAAGATTGTAATAGAATACAGTCTTGTTCGAGAGAGATTGCTCCGATATCGTTTTAAATCAAGCAAGAAGGTTTTATTATCGACTATTCTCTTGTATTCACTCAACTGCATGAAGAAACTCCGGAATCACTGACTGCATCACCCCCTCCGGCAGTAAGTACAAGACCTCTCTGAGAATCCAATTTTTAAGTGTATGAAAGAATGTTTTGTTTTTCAGAAAGAAGAAGAAAATGAGTTTAGAAAAAAAAGAGAATAGAATAATCTTTTCCCAGATGCAGACCGGGATTTATTAAGTCCTGAAACAGAGAGAGACAAAACATAATGATCCAAAACATTCACATGTGCAAGATCCCCTGTAAGAAATAGAAATCATCTCTCATATCAGAATTCAGAAATATTCTGTTTGTAAATGGACAACTGCAGAAGAGATAAAGCAGGTACAAATCAGATAAAACATCGGGAACTGAACATTGTACAAGGCGTGTTTGGCTGATTGTTTTATTTCAGATGAATGATGAAGAAAAAGATGTGAACAAGCGATAAAAGAGATGAACAAAAGATAACGAGATGGTGTAATTCACGGCTTCGGAACTTAAAAGGAGGGAAAACATCTACTGAGAATTCAACGTCAAAGCCTGCGAACGTAGATCAAGATGAAAGACAACTCCCACTCCTACGACTAGTAAATTGTCCAAAGATTTTTACGATTCACAGGAATTATCATAGAAACAACCCAAACAAACTCTTTTGAAACGAGAAAAAAAAAGCGATGACAAGCCCCAAACCGATAACCACCTCTAAACAAGTAAAATATTACGAAATGCTTCTGTTTGTGCAAACTCTCAAGTATGACACCCATCCTGGAGATGAAGTAATCTTTGTGTCGGAACTGCGCGTGTTTTTCATTGTAATTCCCGTCTGTGTGGGATTGATAGAGAATGCGTCAAAAGGGGAATGCGGACCAGCGCATAAGTTTTGGGCATATGCAATCGTGGTATTCAAATCAGCATGCAATGACACCACCAACACTGTTGCGCCAAAGTGTTCCTCATCAATTTCAGGAATGTAATAATCGCCACCCCAAATGGCTTCATTTGGCGCAAGCATTTTCCATGACTGGACTCCAGGGCAAGGATTAATAATGGGAGTTGGGGATGGAGAAGGAGACGGAGAGGATGGATTCGCAATGGACACACTGAAAGAGTGTAGACCAACTACGGAAGGATCTTCAGACACGTTCACCCCTCCATAATAACTTCCCATTCTCTCCGTCATAATAGCAGTCCAAACATACCCATAACCACTCATGTATATGAAAGGATGATATGAATTCAGTTTCCAATCTGACATGAATCTCTTCTCGAAGAAAGAATAACTGCGTCCCGTCGAGTCCTTGCAGTTCCACGACGAGCCATTAAATTTTCCAACACACGTTGTCTGGGGCAAAAAACGAAGTTCCGAAAGAATGTAGTCATTTCCACTTGGCACAGCAGAATAATAATCACATCCACCATGGTTACCCGATGGACCTTGTCGTAAGTCCCACCCTCCAACGTACCCTTGAGAATCATCCCCGTCCAGAACGGAAGAACTCAAGTCATTCAATGAAAGATAGGGATAACTTCCAAGATAGGAATGTAAAACGAATCGAAAAACGCAAATTGCTGTCCAAACTGATCCGTACATTCGAAAGGTCCGAGCGATTCTTTCTGTACCCCATTGCATTTTCCGCCAGTCGCAGTATCCTCAATGACATACATCTGGTGATATTGGGACGGTGACGGTGACGGAGACGGCGATGGAGATGAAATTGGGAAAGGATTCAGAGCCGGAGTTGGAATTGGAGTTGGAACTGGAGTTGGAGTAGGAGAGGGAACGAAAACTGGACTAGGGCTGAGAAAAGGAGCAGGACTTGGAGTATAAATGCAAGGCTCACATTTGCCATTACCCGACGAGGAACAACAACTTGGTAATGGACATTCGAAAGAATTATTGCGAAGATCGTAATCATAGATAAAACATACATATTCGGGCACAGCGCCAGTAAAAAAATTATTGTTCAACGTGAGTCCGCGTAGATCATACAAGTTCGGGTGTGTCGTCGGCAACGATCCTGACAAACTGTTTCTTTCTAACCACAAGTACATGAGCCTTGTGAGAGAAGAAAGATCTGGAATTGTGCCAGTCAATTTGTTGTCACTTAACCACAAATAAAACAAATTTGACAAGGTCGTTACACTCGGTATGGTTCCCGTCAAGGTATTGTTTTTCAAGTATAAGTATTGAAGACGGGAGAGCGACGATAATTCAGGGATCGTCCCACTTAATGGATTGTCACTTAACCATAAAATTTGAAGCGATGTAAGGGCAGGTAGACTCGGTATTTTACCAGTTAGATTGTTCCGATATAGTTTTAAATCAAGTAAGAAAGAAAACATGGACAAGTCTGGGATTGTTCCAGTAAGGATGTTTTCATACAAATAGATATACTGTAATTGATGCATTGCAGAGAAGGTGGGGATTGTTCCAGACAATTGATTGTGATAGAGCAGCAAACTTTTAAGATTCGGGAAAAGAAGTTCCGGTATTGTTCCGGTTAAGAAATTTGTGTTCAAGTCTAAACTGGTTAGGTTCCCCAGAGAAGAGATGTCGGGCATTGTCCCATTCAAATTATTGGAAGCCAATCGCACATTTGTTACAACTGACTTCATGTTATCGCAAGTAATTCCGTACCATCTATCGACACACGGATCACCACTCAACCAGTTATTATTCCTGACCCAATTGTTTCCATTGTTGGCATTGTAAAAGTTCACAAGACATTCGCGTTCTTGAATTGAAACATAGCACCGTACATTCGCAACAAGGAATACTGAGAATAACACCAGAAAATATTCATGGCTTTGCGATAATAGCATTGCAAACTTCATCTTCATAAAGTGATGGATCATGAATCGCTCTAACCCCAGACGCCTCTTCAAGAGAAAACAGGCAAACAATGGACAGAGATGGACAAGGGAAAGACAAAAAATCAGGACATGAGAAATGTTCAACTTTTCTCCTTTTTGTAGGACTGTCTGCAATTCATAAAATCAATAATAATAAAAAATTAATTATTACCTTGTCTCACGTAAAAATTCTGGTCTGGAAGTATTTTGGGTTTTCAAATTATCATGAAAAATCACCTTGTGCTGCACCAAAACTTTTGTTTTGTTCCGACTGATACGATCCACAAAGTTTCCATTCCTATTGCCTGCAAAACTGCTTGGGGAAAAACATGTCACGCATAACATATATCATATTGCTGGCTGCATTTGCTGCTCGTTGTTACTGCGATTATTGTCCAAATGGCTCGAAGTGGAGTTCACAATATTGCACGGCAATTTTTGGAGCAGGCTATCTCATTGCAGAGATCGATGAATATCCGGACAACGACGCCACTGTACTGTTGGAATCTTTACATAACAACAGAGATGACCTCATCGAATATGCAAAGAATTTGTGTTATGGACCGAATTCCCCGTTCTCTGCGTTTACATTCATCAACAGGGCCAACACATCAATTACACTTTGTGATATGAGTAATCCGGATGCAAGAGTCGTTCCCAATGAAGGTAATTGGGTGGCCTATTTTCAGTCATGTTTGTAACTTTTGTCAATGTAGAATGGAACCATGAAAAAAAATCAGAAAGAAAATGACAAGTCGCAGGATGATAGGAGGAAGTTAGATACTATTTTGCAATTGGCATATTTGTTCCGTCTTTTATTGTTAACCGAAGTAAACAGTTATCCACAAGTTTTGCCACATTATTCTGATTAAAAAAGTAACATTGTTGTCTCTCCCTTGGGAAGGTTTTTATCTACTATTCTCTTGTATTCACTCAACTGCATGAAGAAACTTCGTAATCACTGACGCATCACTCCCTCCGGCAGTCAGTACAAGACCACTGTGAGAATCCAATTTTGAAATGTATGAAAGGATGTTTTTGTTTATTGTCGAAACCAATTTTATAATGAGCCAAAAAGAGTTTTTTTGAGGAGATCAAGGTGCCTTGTCGTCAAACGATTTTCGAAATCACGAAGAAAAAAAAGAGTTTCGAAAAAGAGAAAAAAATAATCGCTTACTCGATGAAGTACGAGGATGACTGTAATGATCCAAAAGTGAAGAGAAAGATATATATTCTTTTTGTAAATGGACTACAGAATAGATAAATTTATTGAATAAATTATATTATTATTATATTATTTTCCGAAAATGAAATAAGAATTCACTTACTACTAATAAAAGAAAGTAGATGCCTTTCCTACAACGCAAAGAGTCTCTTCCAAAAGTAAATGATAAAGTCATTGATTTAAAATCTAGTCCACTGGATAAATTATATTTAGATACAGCCGAACTTTATGATTACTGCCCTAGATTTGTTCAAACTCCGAAGCATGGAAGATGCAATGGGAAAAAAGTAGATGGGAGAGAACTGCAATTGCACTTGACCGCTATGGGCTTATTTTCTGGCTGTCCTGCATGCAATAAAAATATCAATTATCAATCTTTAGTCGAAGAGATTTTACCTACAGCACGGATTTGTTGGTGTAATTTACTATGTTTAAAACGGACTAGTAAAAACAATGAGACTTATTATTCGTGTCCGTTGTCCATGAGAAATACATCCAGATGTCGCTATTATAGTCCTGGATAAAAGCAGAGATGTTCTTACTTCTGTCTTCTTTTCCAGTTTCTACCTTGATAAAAGAGCATGTTTTGAATCCTCGATTTTGTTTTTGTCGATCGTAAAATGTATTAATCGGCTTTTTTCATTTCGACGAAAAAAACCACGAAACTTCGACGAAAGGTATATCTGTCGAAAACCAGTACCAGAAAAAAAAGCGCCTGCATTTCAGTACTTCACTGCGAATGAAGAATTTCTCTTTCGATTGAGCAACCCAGTTGCTTTTTTCACAATCCCATCTTGAAATACTTCACTTGTGACTCTTTCTGTGAACTATTCAATGAAATGAATTATTTCCGAACTTTTCGATCTCTGGACTTAGACCAGGCCAAGAAACTAACCACCATTGTGACCTCGGTTGTGGGAACTTTCGGTGGTTTGTATGTTGCCCATAAAGCACAAAAGAAGTGGCAAGAAGAAAAGGCACATGATCTTGTCGTCAGAGTTCAAGAGAAATACTGTGACCCACAGATGGGGAAAGACTTAAAAGAATTGGGCAAACATGTGGAGAAATATGCAAGAGTGCATTTGATTGAGTTAGGTTCCCATGGGAGTTGGGAATGTGTCCTCAAAGAGATGGCATTTGATGCAATTGTCGACAAAAAGAAAACTGATGATATGAAGAAAGAGATACAAGAAAGAAAGCAAGGAACTTTTGCTCGCGAAGAGAAAGAGGAGATTGAGGTTATGGAACAAACACTTCAGCAACATCAAACGTTGGACCAAGCCCGACGAAATGTTACGCAATACTGGGAACTTGTTCGTTTCACTATTGAAGGATTTGACGATGCTGTGCGGGACGAGACTTTTAAGAGACTAACTGGCAATAATTGCGACAGGCTCCATCTCTTCTTTTTGGCATGCATGCCATTGAACTGGGCCATGAATGCCACAGTCATGACAGAGCGAATCATTCGAGACAATTCAAAGGAGCGTGACAGAGAGTCTGTTACGCAACTTCATGATTATTTTCGAAGGAAATGCATTGCTAACTTTGGTGATGAGTGTGTGTTTTCTGTGCGAGAAATAGAAGACGAAGCCAGAGAGAAAAAGATTCGAGATGAAATCATTTCTGTTGAACGCAAAAATTTGGGGATACCAATTTAAAATTGGAGAGTTAGGGTCTGGTTGATGCAAATGATAACAATTTCCAGCAAGTTTCTCAACTTACAAATTTGGTGGTTCATAGTGTTGATACCTTTGATTTATCTTTAATTTCTAGAATAATCATGATACGAGTCTAAGAAATGTAACTATATTTGCATCTTTTTTTTTCTTTCTTCCAATTTTTTAAAAATTATTCTCTTAAGAAGTGTTATAAAGGCTGTTATCTTCCATAAAATTTAAATTCGATAATTCTCTGGGAGGGGTTGGTTTTGTAGAAAAGATCACCAGCAAATTCAGGAGGAGTTTGTTCATCGCGTAACAAAATACCGTTACTCGATGAACAAGCCAATGATATCCAGCCAATGATATTCTTACGCACTTTCCCATCAATGCAGGTTTGATCGCTTGACCAATTCATTCATTAGGCGTGTGTAACTAAACGTCAGTTATAAAGCCATGCTCGTTTTGAAAAACAGTTCAATTTGCTGTTGCCATTGCCTTGATCTAGTTTTGACGAAAAAGCAAGATATTCGTCCAGTTCATTACATCTGTATTTATGGTGGCAAATGTAAAATTAGACAAGATAAGAAGAAAGGAACGCATTTGAGGCAAGGAAAAAAAATAGAAACTCGAGGCACTCGCGATTCGATAGAGGAATAAGTACTACTTGTCACAATTCAAGGATGATAATTGATGTTCTTTTTTTGTTTGCACGCTGTTTGTAATAGTATTTAACATTACCTTTCATCTCAAGGAATCAGAATGAACATATCTTCCAAGATCAGAGATACCAATGCTTCCTCCCTCTGCTTGTCAGAACACAATAATCCCCACCAATATCGAGCGACGAAAGTTTGACAAGATCGCATTCTCAACATCTGTAGAAAAACATATGGTTATCATTTGTTAAAAAAATATTTTCATTTTACTCTCCCTCGTTTGATACATCTCGTTCAGTGTGCAGGACTATGTCAATGTCAGTGTTTTGATTGATTCATATTCTGATAATATATTATAAAAAATCTTACCTACTGCATGTTATAAGAGGGTATATCAATTGTCAATGACCGCCATGAGTGCAATCAATAAGCATGGACATAGGATATTCGACATTTGCGGCGTCCCGAAGAGAGCGAGAAAGAGAGGAGGAACGAGGACCGACGCCAACACATTCTTTGTTCCGCATTTACACTTTGATCATGCTCTTGCATTCTTGCGAATTTGCGAATTTTAAGATCTCCATTTTGGCTTCTATCCTATATATTTCAAAAAATGACTTTCCATCCAAAGTTTTTAAAATTATTTTTCGTTTCTTCGCAAATGAAAAACAAGTAACTAACGAACTTAACCAAGAAAGAGAATAAAAATGTGCGAATAATATTTTTCGCAAAGAAAACGAAGTCCTACCCCTACTCTTGAAGAAATATATGTTCTGCACTTACACTTTTGATCATTCTTGCGAATTTGCGAATTTGCGAATTTTAAGATATCAATTTTCAGTTCTATCTCATATATTTCAAAAAATGACTTTTGATCCATTCAAGGTTTTAAAATTATTTTTCGTTTCTTCGCAAATGAAAAACAAGCAACTCACGAACCAAACAAACCAAGAGAACAAAAAGGTGCGAATAATATTTTTCGCATTTTATCATGCTCTTGCATTCTTGCGAATTTGCGAATTTTAAGATCTCC
>TARA_R110002050_G_scaffold30915_3_pt1 | contig 12316 bp, 14 predicted proteins | sample TARA_R110002050 | Tara Oceans TARA_R110002050 (sample SAMEA4396988) | marine metagenome | biome: Polar Biome; feature: [DCM] deep chlorophyll maximum layer (ENVO:01000326); material: water (ENVO:00002006), including particulate matter (ENVO:01000060) such as... | depth 25 m
TTAAGCCCTAAAAATATTAAAGCACAAAATAAAGCAGTAAAAGATAATCTAAAAAATAAACTTCAAAGGAAGCCATAAAATGAGTAGAACTATACGCTCTAGATTAATTAGTGGTAATGGACTCATAGTAAAAATGGCAGTAATTATTTTAAAAATTGTTAGAATATTCACAAAAAGAACTAGGTGGGTATAATGAGTTGGTTTGATATTATAAAAATTAGAATGCCATTCATGTCTCAAAAAATGAAATGGGATACGTCTGCTACTCCTCTTAACAATGAACAAGAATTAAGAAAAAATGTATCTGTAGATAATATTGAAAGAAGAGTATTGAAAAATTCTTTTTATGTTCCACCTAATCCTACTGACCATATATCAATAGGTAAAATAGCCCGTATAAAAGAAGGAGTTAAACAAGGTGTAGCATTCCAGCCAATCACAATTGGATTTGCAATGAATAAAACTGATATAACCTTTACAGATGGCAGACATAGGTTTGCCGTTGCTAGAGAGATGGGATTAAAATCTATTCCTGCTTTTATGTATAAGGAGGCGGAAATGCCGTGAGTTGGTTTGAAGTTCTTAAGAAAGTAAATGCCGCAGGTAATTACACTAAGCCTTCTCTGCGAAAAAGAATCTTTAATCGTATAAAAGCAGGTAGTAAAGGAGGGGCGGCGGGTCAATGGTCTGCTAGAAAAGCGCAGATGGTTGCTAGAGCATATAAGAAAGCAGGTGGTGGATACCGTGACTAATTGGTTTGAAACATTAAAAGCCAAAAAAGAAGGTCAACAGGCTTTGTCTGAATGGACTAAAGAAAAGTGGGATTATGTTTCTCCTAAGTCCAAAAAGAAAGGAAGGTATGCACCAAAAGCAGTAGCCGATGCAATGACTAATTCAGAAAAAGCATATGAAAACCGTAAAAAGAGAGAGGGTACTAGGAAGGGTAAGCAACACGTTCCTAGAGGAAAGTCTGCCAAGAAGAAATACAGGAGAGTTGAAGGATTATGACTTGGTTTGATATTGTAAAAGGTAAAGGAGAAAGACATTTCTTTAAGGATGGAACACAGTATATTGGGGAAACACATAAACATCCTGATGGGACTTTAATGAGTGGTAAAGAACATGTTGAAGGTGAAAGTAAAAAATTGTTTCATTTTTATGAATTAGATGAGGGTGCATTAAAACATCTCAGTAAGGAAACAACGGATATTGAGTAATATGACTTGGTTCGATACACTACAAAAAAAGGGTAGTAGAAGTATGTCCAAACATGCAATAGGGTTGATTAGGTATGTGTTAACTTCAGAACCTCAAACTGGGAAAGAGATACTTGAAGCAATGTTTGAGAAAAGTAAGGAATATGACTCCACTACTACTTCGCACAATCGTAATCGTGTGCCTACTAGAAATGAATTAAAATACTGGCTTGCTAGGCAATCGGATGTTGAATCTGCTAGGTTTGATAAATGGACAAATAAGGTTGTTCCTATAAAAACTAGTAGCCCAAATACTGTAATGAAATATTGGAGGGTAATGTAATGGGTTGGTTTGATATTGTAAAAAGAAAAAAACATCCTAGTTTAGAGAACGCAGGGGTTAGTGCTTTTAATAAACCTAAGAGAACTAAAGAAGGTAAAAAATCTCATGTAGTTGTAGTTCGTGATGGTGACAAAGTAAAGACTATTCGTTTTGGAGAAGAAGGGGCTAACGTGGCTGGAAAACCTAAAGATGGTGAAAGTAAAAGAATGAAGTCAAAGCGTAAAAGTTTCAAGGCTAGACATGCTAAGAACATTAAAAGGGGAAAGACTTCAGGTGCTTTTTGGGCTAACAAAGTTAAATGGTAATAATGATAAAGTTTATTGCCTAACGGTAGATGTGAGGAGACAAGTTTGAACGCTAAATCTGACAACTCTTGGTTTAACATACTAAGAATGTCAGGAGCAGTTACTACAACTTCGTCAGGAACATCACCTCTATTCAATAATAAAGCCATAAGGAGAAAAAAATATGGCCGCAAAAAGCAAAAAACCACTAAAGAAAAAAGAGATGAGAATCAAGACAACAAGCGGCGCGGTCTTGGTCGCAGATTTTGATGGTGACCCTTATAGTACTCTATACACAAAATGGAGAGATGCTTGTAAAGGAACTAAACGTGTAGACTTATTTATGACCTCTGAAAAAGTCCCAACTAATTTATTAGAGGCAGTTAAGGCATCAGGAACAATTGAAAGAGTATATACTTACGGTGATATGGTTTCACCAAGAAGTCCTAATGAAGGTGGAGTAGCGGTTATTGCGGAATTAGATAAAATAATGAATATGAATAATGACTTACAAAAAGGTCAACTAAAGTTCTTACAAGGACTAATTAAAGAATTAGAATCTCATACTACGCCGAACTCATTAACAAACCCAAGAAATATTTTATTTAGTGACCCAGTTATTAACGCTAAAGGAAATATAATTAGAAGTATTAAAGTATATGGACATTATAGAACTAGACGATATCAAAGATGGAGAAGCAAAAAGGTAGATAAAAAAGGTAAAAATAAAGGTTCATTTGAAAGTGTTCCCGCATGTCCACGTTCTTGGTATAGCGAAGACATGGATACCGCTAAACCTCCAATGTGGTTAGCACTTTACTCTCCTGATGTAGTTGCTCCTTTAACTACTAAGGGAATATTGCCTATTATAGAAGAATATTATGACGCTGTAAAAGACTTAACTTATGTTGGTGTTAGAGATAGCCCTGCAAGAATTACTAGTAGAACTATTGCTCAAGATTTATATGAAGCATTTCCTGAAATACGAAAAGAAGTAGGAGAATGGACAAAGGAAGGAAGTCCTTTTCTAAAAACTGATTTGACTTTATATGGGTCAGAAGCCTCAGAATCTTTATCAACAGTTAAAATTTATAATAAGGGTACTCCATCACAGGCAGAAGTTTTTAACGCAATTTTAAAAGTACAACAATTAGGTATAGATGTAGATTATATATATATCAATGTTACTCCACTACAATGTACTAGAATGGCTAATATGAATAAAGATTATGTTTCTAGACTAAAGGCTAGAAGTGCAAAGGTTAGACTAGGTTCAAATAAAAGAGCAAATAAAGAAGCGGCTAGAGCAGAAGTTGCTAGAAGAAAGGGACAAAATACAGGAAGTAAGTAATATGTGTAAAGTAAAATTTAAACAAATAAATAGTGCAAGTACTATATTATGTCCTATATGTTATGAGGTGGTTTAAAATGAGTTGGTTTAATATAATTAAAAACGAAGAAGAAGAGATGCCACCGGAAAAGCCACCGGAAGAACCACCGGAAGAGCCTGTTATTCCTCCAGCCGAGGATGAAAAGGAACAAGTTGTTCACTATGTTGACCCTGAGGATGAAGAGGAAATAAACGCATTAGGTTAGGTTTTCAATATGGTAACAAGAAAACGCTGTCCTCTATGTAATATAGAAAATAGAGAACAGTTTGAGAGTGAATTAGAAAATCTAATTATCACTACTGATGAGTTAGATGAGCAAATGAATTGGCCTAGTGGAACAAGTTCTAAACATCAGAGAAATCATATGGAAGGTTTTGTGAATTCTTCTAATCCTCGATGTGTTATATGTGTTAGTTCTGAAAGAGCCGAAATTGAAATGCAGTTATATGAAGCAGAAGTTACTCCAGCACAAGTTGCACATGCAATGGAATGTAGCGAAGCACAAGTTATGAGACATTTAACTAAACACTTACAACCTATCGTTCAACAATCTGCGGCCAATATGATTGCAGTTAAAGAAGTAAATGAAATAGATACGCTTAGTAATAACATTGGAAGATTAGAAGGTAAAATAGATGAGTTGTTTTTAGAGACTGATTTAAATCCTAAGTATGTAGATTCATTAACTAAACTAGCAAAAGAGATTAGAGAGAGTTTAAAATACTTGATGGAGTTTAAAGGTAAATTAGTGCATAAGAGACAAGATACAATTATAGTTGCACAGATGCAAGTTGTTCAAGAAGTGTTAGCACAAAATCATCCTCAAGTTTGGTTAGATATTAAATCCAAAATGCAGGAGAAGTTACAATGAGTTGGGAAAGTATTCTAAAAGCATCTAAAGATACTCCACCTTTAGAGCCGGAAAAAATAAATCGTAACGCAGATAAGACAAAATACCCATCTAGGACATTTAGAAAGCCTGAAGTTAAACCATTAGTAAGAAGAAAAAATGAGTTAACTTACTTCTTAGCATCTTATTTAGATGATGCTCAAACACTTAAAGAACTTATTTCTGAATGGAAAGAAAGTCAAAAAATATTAGAATATAAAAATACAAATGTAGGATTAAAACAATTGAGTGCCGTTATAAATAGAATTAAAAAATATTTTAAAAATATAGAACCAGTTGAAATAGACAGAAAACAGGAATCCGATGAAGAGAAAACAGAAAGATTAGTAGAATTCTTTTCTAAACTACCTAATCCACCTACCGCATCAGATATTACTACTATGGAAAATAACTTAGATATTCTAACAAAGTTTACAGAAAAAACCAAGTTAACTAGTAAACAAAAAAATGAAAATAGTGTAGATAAAGTAGCAGACTCAATTCTAGATAGAGATGTTGACATAGATGATTTAGATGTTTCTGATTTTAACGCTGAAGATTTAAAAAAATTAACAGATTATATTTCTACCTATAAAAATAGAAGTAGAATGAAAAAACTTAGACCTAATAAAATGAAAAAATTAAGAGAAATAATTAATGAAATAGAAAGTAAGGATAAAGATTTTATTGGTATAGGTCACATGACAAATGGGGCTATTCTAACATTACCTTCAACATTTAATGAAGAAGGAAAAGATGAGTTAGAAACTTTACAAATAATTACTACTAAGAATGGAGAAAAAAGTATAGATTTTTCTAAATCAAATGCTCCTCAATTTATTACAGACCTTCAAGCAAGACAATTAGCAGGTGGTTCTACTAGTACTTCTTTTACTTTAACACCTTTAGGTGAAGTATTTAATATAAATGACTATTCTAATGAAGAATTAGAACAGGGTGTAACTAATCTTCCATCAACATTTCTACCTGAAACAATAAGTAAATACTACCGATTTGTATTAACTAGACTAAATAAAGATAGAGATAAATTTTTACCATATATGAATAGTAGTCAAAGAAATGAAGCGTTAACCATTTATGGAATTAGTACGCAACGAACAAGTACTAGTAGCCATTTACCTACATCACTAGAATATTTAATTATGGAAGAAAAACTTAACATTGAAAACTTCAGTCAACTTAAAACTAAGCCGGAGTCATCGGTTCATTTAGATAAGGTGCTTAGTAATTTATATGCAAATAAATATGCAAGTAGTAATACTGATTTACAAGAGTTATTTAATAATACAGTTAAAGGAAAAAAAGCACAACAAAAATTAGATGAAAAAGGTTCAGATGAAAAGATAGCCGTAGACCGTGAAGATACTACAAAGTTTTTAGCCAAAGTTAAAACACTTGGTCAAACTAGTAACGGTACTTATTATTATCATGAATTAATACAACTATCTAAAGATGAAATGAAAGGTAAGAAAGATGAAACTACTAAAGAAGGAAACACTATACCTAAACAAATAGGTGATTTACTTATTAAAATAGGTACAGAGTTCAAAGCATCTGAGGTATATAAGTCAAACACACAGGGTCAATTAAGAGTTAGACGAATAAATAAATGGTTCAATAACGAGGAAAATGCATCCGTAAAATCCCTACTAGAAACAACTAAGATTCCTATTAAAGATGTAATAGATATATATAAAATCGAAGACATGTTAACTGCTTTAACTAACAAAACTGCTTTTACCATAACTGGGGATATCTACACGATTAAACCAGCATATGTGCAATCCCTGAAGATGTTTTTAACAGAAAAATCATCTGCTAGCGATGTTATGACTACTTTTACTAATTACTTAACAAGTATAGATTTAGACAATTTTAATACAAATGATATTGAAAATTTATTACTTGACTTTAATAAAATGGATGCAACTATTGATGCTATATTAGCCCTATGTTTAACATTATCAACTTTATATCGGGATGATAATTTTACAACGGTTTTTGATGATGATATTGAAGACCTTACAGAAGCGAGCGATAAACCTGCCATTGATAACAAAGTAAGAGAAATATTAACTAAGTTACAAAAAGCATATTCTACGTATAGGACTAAATTTATAGCCGATAGTGAGGATAAGATAAAAGAAGTTATAACAAAACCTATTATGATTGGAACTAAATCAAAACCTAGAAATAATGAACCAATGAGATTCTTAATGTCCTTAGATGAAATAAGTAATCCAATGGAGGATAATATATGATTAGAAAAAATGAAAGAGAAGAGGATGTCTTTGCTAACTACATTGTTGGTAATCTTAAAAGTACTTTAACTAAAGAAGGCGTTATTGGGGCTTTTGGACAGTTTATGTTTGACGCTTATGAAAAAGATAATAATATAAATATAGATGAGTTAGAAGATAAGTTAAAAGAGTTACAAAAAGGAAAGAATAAATCTGAGGCTGAAGAGTTAGATGCCATTATAGAGAAACATCTAGAAATTATAGATATTAAAACTGAAGAAAAATATAAAGATGTAATAGAAAATTTTCCTGTTATGAATTTATATGCATTTTTAATTGAAGAAAGTACCAACCCTAAACCAACTACTCTATCTCCAAGTAATTGGGTTATGCCTGAATATTTATTTCAGGCTGGTAGTACTGTACAAAAAAGTGAATTAAGTGAATATTTTACTTATCTTATTAATGATAAGAATTTAAAACTAAAACCAAGAGGTATTGAAAGTGTTAAACAAGAAATTTCTAAGTTTCTAATAAAAACGTTTAAAGGATTAAGAATTATTAGCAATAAAAGAAAATTGTTTCTTGATTTAAATGAAGTGTTAAGAGATTTTTCTAGAGAAGGTAGTCCTACAGATTTAATTTTACGTAATGCTAAGAATAAATTAAACGTTGAATTCGATATTAAAGACACCACTGTAGACTCTCAATTAAATGATATGTTAAGTTATTTTAAGAGTGGTGCTACTAAATTTAATGATATTAATGAATTAATGGAAATGGATAATCCCCCTCTAAGTAGTTTACGATTTATTAAGGAGGTAACAGATGAACAATTAGAAGATTGGAAAGGTCTTATTACTTCAGAATTTTCAGGAGCAAACCTACGAAAAATACGACCATTCCTTACTCTTATAGATAATTTATTATCACCAAATGCATCCAAAAAAAGAAGGATTAATACTTCAAGTATAAGTATTGATTTTGAAGCAGATAAATTTATAGGTAGTTTAGACCTTAAAAAAACAAATAGAAGAGAAACTATTTACAAATATTGGAGGGATGTTAGTAGAGATTATAGTGCCCTACATGCTAGCATACAAGAATTTCAAAATACGTATAAAGATGTTATTAAAAGTGACCAATATAAAACAATAAAAAAGGATAAATTAGAACACGCTAAAGCAATAGCAGAATTTGATATTGGTGTAGTTAAAGCGGGTGCTAAGGGAAAAGGAAAAGTAAGACTACAGTATATTATTCCAGTTAATCCCGTAATAATTAGAAGGCAGAACCCTAATGATGCATTAGTTCAAGTAATAGAAGGAGTAGACATATTTTCTGAATCAGGAGGTGGAAAAAAGGGTAGTAATTTTCAACGTATTTATGAGAAAGAAATAGATGGAGGCAATACAGAAAATAAAGAGTTATCATCTGAGGAGAGTTTTGAACAAGATGCAAAAACAGATAGTAGTAATGTTAGAGAAAATGTTGACGAAGTAGATGCAAGTAGTCAAGCAGGTGATTATCAAGAAAGGTTTGCAACAGGTGATTCAGGTGGTTTTGGTGGTGATAATAGCGAGGCAATTGACCCTAATAACCCAGTAAATACATATACAAAAGATGGCGATTATGCTGGTTTAAGTGCTGAAGTTGAAATGGCCGGAGGAGCGGCAGGTATGAAAAGAGAAATACAACAGTTAGATACATTCGGTAGAGTAACTAGTGAACTTATTAATGATAAAGTAGACCCACTTTTTGCTTATGCATTTGATAGAGATGGTGATTCATTTAAAAATCTTAAATTATTTAAAAAGGAAATAAAAGAAGCAGAAAAAACACTTAAAATGTTAGGAAGTTTAGGTAGAAGTCAAAAGATAGATTTTAATTTTGATGAAAAATTAACAACGTATATAAAAGACCTACATAAACAAGTAATTTCAACAAAATACCAAACATTTCATTTACCTATCTCTACCGAATTATCTACATTATTAGACGGTGACACTATTACTTACAATGAAGCAGTAGAAAGAAAGGAACATATATCTAAATTTTTAACATTAATTGCAAGAATTATAGACTTTGGTGAAACAGACTTAGAACAATCAGGTAGTGGGGCTCAAATAAATATTTCAGCAGAAGGAGAGTCAAAAAAACCATCACTTAATTTGAAGACTATAGGTAGAAAAAACAAAAAAACTATGTTAAATGATTTGTTTGAGGCAAAAGATGCTTTTGATAAAATGTTAGAAAATATAATTAATTATTATATTGTACCATTTAACTCAGGAAAGACACCTTTTGATTATAGAGGAGGTAACTCATTAGTACCTCCTAAAATAGCAGAAAAGTTAGGTAGGTCAAAAAATAAAAGTGACCCATTTTTTAAATTATTAAGTTTAAGATTAGTAGGTGTATCTAGTTTATTTCCCACAAAATCATATAAAGTTTTAGTAGATATTACAAATTTACTTAACCTAATTACTACACCTGCTATATTTACCTCAAAAAATAAACTAAGAAAAACCCTACAATCTTTAAAACAAGACCTTAAAATAATTCTTGGTAAGTCATTTGTATCTGATATAGAAGCAGAACTCGGAGCATATTATTATTCAATTCTTTCTAGAAAACAAATTGGTGATGATAAAATATTTGGTAAAAATGTAAAAGACTTTGCTAACGTTAGTAAAGAATATAATAAATCTAGTTATCCTTTACAAGCATTAATTTTAATATTAAGATTAAACATAGAAACAATAAAAGAAGATAGATTAACTAATATATCTGTAGACGGTGATAAGAAAAGTAAGAAAGACATTGTTGATGAGTTTAAAGAAGCAGTAGAAAAATTTAGTAATACTATAATAAAAAGTGATGTAGAAATTAAAATTTTAGATGCTCACGATAATATTAGAAAAATGTTAAATAAACCTGTTTATTATAAATATGGAGACATACAAGATTATTCGCATATAAATAGTGCTAAAGATATTTTAAAGTCTCATTTTAATGTAGATATCTCTGCTGTAGATATAGAAAATATAGTTATGGAAATTGATTCTATGGCTAACTTAGGGTTAAAGTATGGTATGCCTTCTGAAAGTGTATATTTCTTAAAGGCTAATTTTAGGTGATTACCATGTTAGAGTTCAAAGAAATGTCTGAAGAGGATGCAGTTTCAACATTTGTAGAAGATGGGTATTATGAATACACAAAAAGAAAACAGAGATATGGTGATTTATTACCAAGTAATTCTATTTGGGCTACTGCACCTGCAAGAATGTTTGTTGGATTTTTAGAAGATAAACCAGTTGGTACTATTGGTTTCGCTCCATACAAGGGGGTTTTATTATCAGCAGGGGCGCATATTAGAAGACAATATAGAAGAAGGGGTTTACTAGAACAGTTTATTGAAAAAATTCTACAAGAGAAGGGAAATAAAACTCTTTTTATTAATTTGGCTAATCCGAAAATATCAGGAAAATACCGAAGTTTAGGTTTTAAAGATATGAATAAAGATGAACTTCCTAATGAAATACAAGAAGAATTAGAAGGTATTGAATACCCCGACCAAATACAAAAATGGATAATGTATTCCACACCTAAGTGGCAACAGGTGTTAAGATGGAAATAGAAAATTTAGATTTTGTTTCTCAAATGGATATGGAAATATCTAAAACTTCATTTCCTTATTTTTTTCAAAATGTATTAGGAATGATGTATCCTGAGTATATGCAAGAGTGGCTAGAACTTATGCAAAGTACAGATAGAACAGTTATTATTTGTAGTCGTGACCACGGTAAATCTGTCTTTATGCATAGTTGGGTTGTTTGGAATTTAGTATTTCAAGAGCCACCATATCAAATGTTATACATATCTTCTAATCAAAAACAGACTTTAGTACACATGAGAGAAATTGATAGGATGTTTAATCATCCAGCATTAAAAAAGTTTAGACCTTCTAGAGGTTGGGCTATTGGTAATATTCAGTTAACCAATGGCAATGCGATTTTAGAGCGTTCCGTTGGTTCTCAAATTAGAGGTCTTCATCCTCAAGAAATTATTATTGATGACCCTTTGAAAGAATTTAGTTTGGTTGCTATTCAACGGGTAACTGATTGGTTCTTTGGAGATATGATACCTACGTTACACCATACTTCTAATCTTAGAATGATTGGTACTCCATTTACTTATACAGATATTTTTACTCAGTTAGAGGAAAATGAAGCATATACTGTTAGAAAATATCCATGTCTTAATTCTTTAAACGAACCACTATGGGCAGAAAGGTGGAACTATGATGCTCTTATGCAAAGAAAAGCGGAAATAGGTTCTTTAAAATTTACAAGAGAATATCTATGTGTCCCTATATCTACAGGGACTTCTCTCTTTAATCCTGAATTTATTGATAAATGTAAAGCAAGAGATTATGTATTAAAATTAGGACATAGAAAAGATAAAGGCTACAAATATTATGTAGGTGTTGACCCTGCTATTTCTACTGATGGTGACTACAATGTTATTACTGTTATAGAAATGGATGATGAAAAAAATAAAACTATTGTACATGTAGATAGAGCGAAGAACGTAGACTTTAGACAAAATATAGAAAAGATACGTTTAGTAGGGGCTATTTTTGAACCGGAAGTTATATTGTTTGAAACTAATACTTTTGCCAAATCTTTTACACAAGAGTTAAGAAATATTTCAGATTTAAACGTTCAAGATTTTAACACTACTAGAAAAAAGAAACAAGAAATTATTTTAAGCCTACAGATGAATATTGAAAATGGTAAAATGAATTTTCCATATGGTGATAATAATAGTAGGAAATTAACCAATTTATTAATTGAAGAATTATCTATGTTTTCTATTACACAAGCAGGTAAGTTTGAAGGAGTTGGGGCGCATGATGATTTAGTAATGAGCCTCGCTTTGGCTACTGCCGCAACTCATAATTCAACAGAAGTGTTTATGTTGTTAGACGACATGGGAATATTTGACGAACCTAAACAACAATTAAGACCTGACCTGTCGGGTTTAGTAGGTTTAAATTTTTAATGGTGTTTTTATGAGTAAAAAATTAAGTGAAGTTTTTACAGAATTAACTGAAGCCGCTAATGAAGATGAGGCTTTAGAAGATGAGGAAGCCGATATCATAGATAATATGACAATTGAAAATTGGATTGATAGTCAACCACTTTCTAGTCATTTTGATATTGAAAAAAACTATGCTGAATCTTTTAATATTAACTTAAGTGAAGCAAAGAAAAATTTAGAAGTTATTGTTAAAAAATATGAAGTAGAGGGTAATGACATACCAACACTAATAAAACAATTAAAAAAATATAGAAGAACATTAAAAGGAGAAAGTAAAATAAAAATTACTCAATCTATAGATGAATTAATAAAAGCCTATTCAGCACATTTAGATTCTAACATAGATAAAATTTATTGGATTAATAAATATAAATCTACTATACAAGATATGACATGTACCGAAGATAATATTATTAAATTATCATATGTAACCGAAGAAGAAACTAGAAGAGAACTAATTGATGTATTGTGTAAATATTGGGAAGCAAAAATAGAAAAAACCGATATGCCTTATAATACAGAATTTTGTTCACTTAGTAAAACTATGTCTGATTCTAAAAGAGAATTCAAAAGAATAATTAAAAAATATATGAAAAGTGTTTCAACTAAAGATATAATTAAACATGAAATTTTAAAGTCTGTATGTGAAAACAATGGAATTTCTTCTAGACAAATACATGAAAGATTACCTAAGAATTTATTTAATAGAACTTCACCAACTATTATTTCTAAGATGGCTAAGACAATGAATATTACTAATGTAAATGGTGCATTTTACAAATTAAATGATGATATTAAAAAAGATATTTATTCCTATACTGCGGCCTTTATTGATTCAGATGGATA
>TARA_R110002050_G_scaffold94781_4_pt1 | contig 12316 bp, 10 predicted proteins | sample TARA_R110002050 | Tara Oceans TARA_R110002050 (sample SAMEA4396988) | marine metagenome | biome: Polar Biome; feature: [DCM] deep chlorophyll maximum layer (ENVO:01000326); material: water (ENVO:00002006), including particulate matter (ENVO:01000060) such as... | depth 25 m
TGTTAATCCTTATTTTGAAAATGTTCAACAAAGACAAGGATTATATGCATTTAAAGTTGTAATGGATGAATCAAATAATACTCCAGACGTAATTGATAGAAATACAATGGTTGGACAAATATTCCTTCAGCCTGCTAAGGCAGCTGAGTTTATTGTAATTGATTTCAATATTTTACCAACAGGAGCAGCATTTCCTGAATAAAATTTAGGATAGTGTATATTTATATTAAAGAGGAATAAAAAGATGGCAGAATTACTTGACCCAACCGAAATATTTTATACGGCTTATGAGCCGAAGATGGCCAACAGGTTCATCATGTATCTTGAAGGAATACCTAGTTACCTTATTAAAGCAGCTAGTAGACCATCAATTGATCAAGGTGAAGTTATATTAGACCACATCAACGTTGAAAGAAAGTTGAAAGGTAAGTCTAGATGGCAAGATGTAACAGTAACATTATATGACCCGGTAGTTCCATCAGGAGCACAAGCAGTAATGGAATGGATTAGATTACATCATGAATCAGTAACAGGTAGAGATGGATATAGTGACTTTTATAAAAAGAATGTAACTTTCAATACTTTAGGACCGGTTGGTGATAAAGTTGAAGAATGGACATTAAATGGAGCATTTATTTCATCTGCAACATTTGGAGACATGGATTGGGCAACGGAAGACCCATTGCAAATTGAATTGACTCTAAAATATGATTATGCAGTGTTACAATTCTAATTGATATTTCAATAGCATTAAAGAATCCTACCTTACGGTGGGATTTTTTACTGTTAAGGCATATTTATATAAAAGTAATAAGTTATTAGGAGAAAACAATGGCACAAAAAGTTAATGATGATTATCCGGGAAAAACACCGGTAATGACAGATAAACAACTAAAAGAAATAGCAACTGCACAATATAATACAGATGCAGCTGAGCAAACATTAGTATTCGATTTCCCAACAGAAATTATAGAATTACCAAGTAAAGGTAAATTATATGGTAAAGGCCATCCTTTATCAAAAGGTACTATTGAAATGAAATATATGACAGCAAAGGAAGAAGATATTCTTACCAACCAATCGTTTATTAAAAATGGCGTAGTGTTGGATAAGTTATTTAAGGCCTTAATAGTTACCCCAGTTGAATATAACGACCTCTTATTATGTGATAAGAACGCTATTATGATTGCTGCTAGAATATTAGGATATGGTAAAGATTATCCAATTAAAGCAATTAATCCTAATACAGGTAATGAAGTTGAACATGTTGTTGATTTAACTCAATTGCCAGAAAAAGAAATTGATTGGTCTTTATTAGATAAAGGTATAAATGAATTTACTTTAAATTTACCTGCTACTAAAATTCCTATCAAAGTAAAATTACTAACCCAAAGAGACCAATCTAAAATAGATGCAGAGTTAAAGGGATTAGCTAAATTAAAAAAAGATGCTCCAGTTTCCACAATGATGAAATATGTAATTACAGATATTGATGGCGAAACAGATAATGGAAAAATTAGAAAATTTGTAGATACTAGATTGTTAGCAATAGATTCTAGAGCCATTCGTCAATTTTTAATATCAATAACACCTGAAACAAGCTTGGAAATACAAGTCCCGGATGGAGATGCCGGAGACAACTTTCGTACTACGATTGCCATCGGATTGGACTTTTTTTGGCCTGACTCCGGCTTATAAGCTAAACAAACAAGAACAAATATTTGACTTGGTATATCATAGCCAAGGAGGATTCACATATCAAGATGTATATCATATGCCTGTATATCTACGTGGGTTTTATCTAAGAAAGATGTCTAAAATGTTTAAAGACCAAAAAACAGAACATGAAAAGGCAATGAAACAAGCATCTTCTAGATCAAAATCATCTAGGCCTGCAAGAGGCATATAATTCATATAAAACATAGCAATATCGATATTTATTAAAAAGAGGATATTAACTATGTATAAAAACAAACTTGAAGAAGATCTTAAAAGACAACTTAACTTATCTGAGGGTCTTGCATTTGCTATCGTTAAATTTTTAATGAAGGGTAAAGTAAAAAGAGCTCTCAAAAAAATGAATAAAGATCCAGAAATGAAAGCTGCAATCGAAGGTATGAATTATCATGCAAACGAAGTAAAACGATTAGCAAAAGAAATGGATGATGAATACGGATTTAACCTCTAATTAGGAGATAAATAGTGGCAGATCAAGATCCAAAAAAGGCAGCTAAATATCTTTCTTTACAGGAAAGTATTAATAAGGCAGACCAAGAACAGGTTCGAATATTAAGAGAATCTGAAACTGCTACAGGCAAAACATTAAAGAATTTAGAAGCTCAATTTATTAAGCAAGAGAAAATAAGAGTTGCAGCTAAAGCAAACATGGAGTATGCTCAGGGGTTTGCGGATGCATCTCAAGATGCAAATAAGTACCAACAATTGATTGCTGACAACTATAAAAATATTTTTAAATCAGCTGGTAAGGTAGAGGATATACAAAAAGCTATAGTCGACGCTGAATCAGAACTATTGTCAATGCAAAATAGTGGAAATAAAGTACTTGCTACAGCAATGAAAAAGCGAATAGCATCTCTTAAGTCCAGCAGAGAAGCTTTAAAAGTACAACAAGGTTCATCCAAAGCCTTAGAAAGTGTAAATGATGCATTAGCAACAGGTGTGGATAGTCTATTAGGATTTGTAAATGCATTGCCAGGTGGAGGTATGATAGTAAAAATGTTTGGTCTTGATAAACTTAAAGAGCAGTTCACTGCAGCAATAGGGCAAGCAGTATTAATGAATGCAACCATGGGAGGAGGTTTGAAAGGAGCAGCAGCAGGAGCTAGAGTATTTGGAACAGCATTATATACTGCACTAGGTCCAATTACATTAATTGCTGCAGCAGTAGTTGGATTAGTAATGGTATTTAAACAAGTATCAAAACAAGCCAAAGAGTTAGCAACAAATACAGGTTTAACTTATTCACAATCAAAATTATTAGTCAAAGAAGCAAACAAACAAGTAGCATCAGGAAGCAACCAATTATCATTACAAAAAGATATTCTAGCAGTACAAAAAGAATCTGTAAAAGAGTTTGGTGCATTAGGAATGTTAACTGGTAAACAAGCAGGAGATGTATCAGATATAGGAATTGCTTTTGGATATGGAGCTGAGCAGGCAGGTAAAGTAAATGCCGCCTTTATGTCAATGGGAGTTTCAGCAGATGATGCCGCTAATGCACAAAGAGATTTGGCAGCCGAATCATTAAAAGCCGGAGTTAATGTAGGACAGGTTACGGCAGATATAATGGATAATTCTAAAGCAACAGCAAAATACTTTGGAGGAAATGTTAAAGCATTGAAGAAGGCAGCAATTGAAGCTGCTAAAATGGGAGTTAGTTTAGCTACCATGGTTAAAGTATCAGATAGTTTATTAGACTTTGAAACATCTATATCATCTCAATTTGAATTACAAGCATTGACCGGTAAACAAATGAATTTTGATCTTGCAAGGCAATTAGCATTAGAAGGAGATATAGCAGGAGCAACAAAGGCAGTAATGGATCAAGTAGGTTCTATACATGATTTCAATAAAATGGATGTTCTAGAACGTAAGAAGTTAGCAGAAGCAACTGGTATGGATGTTAGTGAATTACAAAAATCATTAACAATAAAAGATAAATTAGGAAACCTAACTGCAGATGAATTAACTTCTATGAATGCATTAGGATTAAGTGCTTCAGAAATGGCAGATATGTCATCAGAAGATCTGCAAAATAGATTAGCACAACAACAAGCATCAGAAAGAACGGCTGCATCTTTTGCAGCAATGAAAGCTCAATTAGTAAATGCATTACTTCCTGCAGGAGAAGCATTAATGGGCGTGTTTGCAATGTTAACGCCAGTATTAAAAATTATAGGAGTTGCATTAAAGATAGCATTTATGCCATTAACATTGGCAGGTAAAGCAATTACTTTTTTAGTAGAAGGAATGTCAAAATTCAAAGGACTTACAGCCGGCGTACTTACAATAGCAGGTTTACTTTTAGCTAATAAACAAAAACAAGCAATATTAGATGGAGCCGCGCTTATTAAAGCAACTGCTTTACAAGGTATTGCCTTTGTAAGGGCAGCCTTAGAAGGACAGACATTAGGGACATTAATTGCACAAGGTGTAGCACAGGCAGGAAATTTAATTAAGTCAACAGCTGGTGGGGCAATGGCTTTAGCCGAAGGTATTGCTAAAATGTTTGGTTCCTTTTCCGGCATACCTTTTGGTCTAGGTATTCCATTAGCAATAGCAGCAGCCGGAGGACTATTTGCAATGTTTAACAAAGCAACATCAGTAGGTGATATGGGAATTGATCCGAATGGAGGTCCTATAGTAACAAGTCCACAACTAGGTGGTGTATTCCAAGGAAAGAAACAAGATGGATTATCAATGGGTCCAACTATGGGTACAAGTGGCGGTGGAGGAGGAGTTGTTAATAACTATTATAATGACTCTGAACAAAAAAGTGGTGATAGTCTTACCATGGCAGATGTTATAACAGCAATAAGTAATATATCAATTAATCTGGATGGAAAAGAATTATCGGCAACAATAAGAACAGCAGATTCATTTAGGAGAGGATAAAAATGGCATTAGTAAATTTAAAATCTAAATTAAGTTGGTATGGAACTAATCCAGGACCATACAAAACTAATGTTGATAGAAAGGACACTAAGTTTCAAGGAGTCGATGATATTCCATTTGTAAGTCCATCGGGATATGATGATAGCGGATATGCTGCATCTTTTATGAACAGGTATGCGGGAGATAAATTTGCAATAGATAATATTACATTTTCTGATAGAGGTGATGCGAGTAGAAAGGCACAATTAGGTTATGGTACAAAATTTCCTATAGGGCCAGAAGGCCAGATACATTTATTTGATAAAGTGAGAACAGGATTTTCCAAGACACTAAAATATGATGAAGTGTATGGAGTAAAGCACAAAAATTCAGGACTAGGAGATACGTATACAGCAAATTCTCCTATAGATGATATGTACAACAAATTTAATCTAAGAGATGATGCAACTCCTAATCCTGGTTATGTAAAACAACCTTTTATATTAAGAGGTATACAAAGAAAAGGTAGTTCAGACCCACAACGATGGGGATTGGGAAAATCAACAGTAGGAAAAATATTTTCAACATTTGATTTACCAAGAGGAGGTATACTAACATCAGTAGAAAGATCAGCGATAGATGCAGCTAGAATAGGTAAATTTTTAATATCACCAAAAGGTATAGGCTTTTTAGCTAGACAATTTGGATATCAATTAATGAATCCTAATACTGAAAACTTATTAGGACTGTCTTTAGGACTTCCAGCAACCCAATTATATAATCCATTATCAGCACCTGGCCAAGCATTGGTAGGTGGAATATTAGGATCAGGTAAATTTACAAGACATTCCGGAATAGCTAACTTACCATTTGGTGGTGGCGGCAAGTATGAAGTTACTAAAAAAGCTCAAGGACTAATAAATGCATTAGAAGGTCCAAAAGTTGGTAAGCAAATACAATTATATAAAGAAATTTCTAAAGGGCTTTTTAAAGGTGGAGCATATATTACTTTGTCCGGACCAAAAGGACCAAAGTCTATATTAGGTATTGGAGCAACATTCCATACTAGAAGTGCCGATACTTCATTAGAGACCCAACAAAGTTTATTTGATGGTGCATTGCCTAGTCCAGTGAAAGTCGCGCTCGCGAAGTTTATTAAAAAAGAAGGAGCTTCAGATTATCAAACTAGTTTTGATGATAATTTCTTTAGATGGAATAATGAAACTCCATATACAAAGCCAGGACAATTTTTAATTAATGGCCCAGTCATGTTTACGCCAAAAGATGGAGTAGAAGAAAGAACATTGACAGATTTTGAGGGTGGTGGAATTGCTAAAATGGCCGCCGGTAATGTAGTATCAGATTATACAAGAATGGCATATAATGATATTCCGGATCGTAAAACATCAAAAAATCCAGTACACTATGACTTTAGAGATAAAGATAAACAAGTCGCATGGAAAGATAAAAAAATAGACTTAATAGATGATACAATAGACGAATCACTTGTTAAATTTTCTATAGGAGGTATCAAATTCAAAGCATATTTAGGTGCATTAAATGAAGCATTTGCTCCAGGATGGGACGGACAACAAGATCAAGGAAGAGCTGATGCAAGATATTTATATCAAAGTTTTGAAAGAACAATTACTACGGATTTCTATGTACCTATCTATAAAGAAGGTCAAAGATCAGTATTATGGAGAAAATTACAAAGTTTAGCCCTAAAGACATATCCTGTATACAAAAGTTCTGGTTTTCATGGACAGACAGTCAATGTAACAATAGGAGATATGTATAAAAATAAAGAAATGATAATTACAGATTTATCATATGATTGGGATAATGAAACCCCATGGGAAATAACAGATGGAAATCAGGCACCATTTTATACAAGTGTATCAATATCATTTACAATATTAGGTGCACGACCTGAGTCTACAAGTACAGTATATTCAAATATATAGGAGAAAGATAATGTCATTAAATAGATATCAATATACAAAAAGTAATTTAGATCGATATTCGACAACACGATATCCATCACTACAAAAACGTTCTACAGATTTATATATTATATCACGTGATCAAGATCGATTAGATTTATTATCAAATGAATTTTATAAAGATCCTAGGTATTGGTGGGTATTAGCAAAAGCAAATAACTTAGGAAAGGGGTCATTAGATGTTCCAGTTGGTATTCAGTTGCGAATACCATTTCCTTTAGAAGATTTAACAACCGGACTTAGAGCAGCAGAGGATAATAAATAATGAGTGATTTTTTTTATAGACAATGTGATATAGAGCTTCCAACTGGTAATCGTATACGTAATAATGCATATGTAAAACTAATTGGTAAAGATGGGATAGTACTACCAATTCAAGGTACGTCTATGAAAGATACATACGATCCAAATGGGACAGGTAGACCGTCGCCTATTCTAAAAGAAGTTTCAATTAAATTGGAAGGTGATGCTGGATCATTACGTAGAGTAGAAGGTGGGTTTACATGTTTTGATAAAGAGTCATTTGAAATATTCGAAAACGGACTATTAGTACCAGGACGTAAGGTTACAGTTGAATACGGATATGTAGGCCCAGAAACTCCAAGTGAATCGGCATCACATGAATTTACTATATACGATTATTCATTTAAAATTACAAAAGAAAATTATTTTGATTGTACCTTTAAAGGAGTAGGTAAAGGAGGAACATATGAACAAAACAATATTAATACTCAAGCAGCCTTTCCTGCACAAGAATTCGTAACAAATTATGATGGTACTAATGATACAACAAAAGTAGGTAATATATTTGATTGGATAGATTATCAATTACAATCATCAGCACAACCGGGATCTGTTGCAAGTGTTATTCGATCTAGGGGTGGTACGGTATTTGCACCGGGGCATGGAACATCTGGGACATTAGCTGATAAAACCGGAAACTTTGCATTTCTAAAAGCACCAGATGAATATTCTTCTCCTAGTAAAGTAGAAGGTGGATTTTTTACTAGTTATTATTTGCAATATATAACATTGGGTGCATTATGTAATATGTTAAATAAATATACATTGAATACACCTGCTGGAGAAGCACCTAAATACCGATTAGAATTTGAACCAAATTTTTCAAAAATACAAACAAAATTTCCATCAGGCTTAATATGGAGTGCAGACCCTGTAGCAATGTTATTTCCTTACCCCAAAGGAACGCCTGAGAACACATATGATGATGAGGCAGCAACTTCTGTTAGTAAAATTAATCCATGGTCAAATTATATTTCAGTTGACCATATTGAAAAATATACTCCCTTAGGAATAATAAAGGGAGATCCGGAAAATATATTTATTTCAAGAGATTTATTAAGAGCAATTCAACAAGAGTTTAATAGTGAAGCAAAGAGTGAGCCTAATAAAGCTGAAGAGAGTGAAAAGGCTACGGGACAAATAATTTTGAATAGATTTATGAAAACAATTTTTGCATCTATTCGTGATTGTTCCGGAGGTGCATGGGACTTCTATTTAGACCAAGATGACCGAGATCCAGAAACGATATGGATAGTAAATAGAAAATCTCCTGGTGGAGATCAAACAATTACACCAAAATTAATAGACCCGGTAGGAGGATCTAATGGTATACGAGAAGTAAATGTATCTGCATCAGTTCCAAAAGAATTACAAGCCAAAGCATTTGGTGGCGCACCTGATATGCAATCAAAAGAAGAAGTTGCTGTAGAAATTATAAAACAAGATAATCAATCCACAACAAGAGAGGCCACTACTGCAATGAACGTTGAAGAACAAAATAAAAATGCTAGAAAGGGAATGACTCAAGGAGAGTATGGAACATCTGTTATTAGCAAGGCAAAGTCAGCATTACAAGCACTAGTAAATGAAATGCCAGCAGATGAAAAAGCAGCAACAGGACAATTTGGTTCTGGTAATGATCCATCACAAATACCATTTCCTTTAAAACTTTCATTAACACTTGATGGAGTTGAAGGGTTTCAATTTGGAGATACGATTACAACAAGTTATTTGCCAGATCGATACAAAACGCCATATGGTAACCTTAAAATTGTATTTACAGTTACCAAATATGAACATAAAATATCTAATAATGATTGGACAACTACTGTTGAAGCATTATGTAGAATACGGAAAAAATAATGGGATATATAACAAAACCGGTATACACTCCACCAGCTAAAATTAGATCAAGTCTATATACAGACGGGAAAGAATATTCAGATGGTGAGACGTATAAAGAATATATAGGATTATATCATATATACCCTAATGGTGCAGTTTATTCAGAAGCATCCTATATGATTGGCATAAGTAAACCTTTAATGCCATATGTTGTTCAAGGCGAAAATTCTCCTATTTTAGATATAAATGGAAAGGACATAGGCATTACAGGCATTAATAATCTTCAATACTTTTCCGTAACAGAAGCTAGATTCCATAAACATTATGCACCACCGTATTTTTATCCACGTCCTCTAGAGAGAGATTATGATTTAGGATATTTTTCTAGGATATTTGTACAAAAAATTAATAGTACTACAGACTTGACAGAAATATCTTTAGATGAGTCAGAAAGAATAAATACAGAAAATGCTCCTGGTATTGACGGTGCTATTTATAAACGAGCTATAGTAGAATGGACAATTGATGGACCTATTGATGCAGTACGTAGCACAAATAAACGAGCAATAATGTTTGCAATGCAACAACATGGATTAAATGGACTAGATTCATACTTATCAGATCTTGATGAGTTCCATAAAGATTATCATAAAAACCCGAACAAACAGTATAGTGAATAATATTCCAAAATAATTTTGATATATGATATTTTTTTCTTATATTAAATAACATGATAGTTGAAAAAGAAAAAGATTTTGAAATTTTACAGAAAGTATTAAAAACTAATGATTCTTTATGGATACCAATGTATTCAGATCCTTATTGTCATTTCATGAACAATTCAATTAGCTTTATTTATATATATTGTATAGATAACAAAAACCATTATATTGTACCATTCCGTCATAAGGATTGCTTTAACATTGATATAGAACGTTTAAATGACCTTACAAGTGAGAGGGATATATATGTATTAGCAAAGAAACGCTTTAGCCGATTTAGTTCTATAAAATGTTATGATGCAGATATGGTTGCATGGTGGCAAAATCATAAAATGTTACCACTAGATGAAACAAATACATCTGCACATGACTCTTGGAATAGATGGTGGCATAATGAAACAAATACGCATGATTGGTTACCTATTACAAAACATATTGAAAGATGTGATGAGATGAAAACTAAGTTTATAGAATTTTATATGACATTTGATAAAACAAATGCATTTGAAGAATATGAACAACTAGTAACAGATAATTTTGCATGTATAGAAAGAAATGGATTGCAGGTAGATTATAATAAATTTGTAGAACATTTTAAAGCAAATGGTATTGATAAGAATAGAGCATTTACAGAATATAATATATGGACAACAACAGGTAGGCCATCTAATAAATTTGGAGGAGTTAATTATGCAGCATTGCCAAAAGAATCTGGGTGTAGAGAATCGTTTGTAAGTAGATGGAATAAAGGGATGTTATTAGAAATGGACTTTGATGCATACCATCCTAGGCTTATTGCTGATATTATAGGATATGATTTACCAGATGGAAGTGTTCATGAATACTTTGGATGTCAATATTTTGGTAAAGAATCGTTATCAGAAGAAGAATATGACCAAAGTAAAAAAATAACATTCAGATTGTTATATGGAGGCATTGATGATGACTTTGCCACAATACCGTTCTTTAAAAAAACAAGATCATTTATTAGAACACTATGGAGCAATTTTAAAGAAAATGGATTTGTAGCAACACCTTTAATGAAACGTCCTTTATATAAAAACTGTTTACATGAAATGAATCCTAACAAATTATTCAATTATTTATTACAAGCATCTGAAACAGAATATAATTTACATGTCTTAAATAATGTAAATGATTTATTAAGTGAGTATAATACAAATATCATTCTTTACACTTATGATTCGTTGTTGTTTGATTATGATATGTCAGATGGTAAAGAATTATTGAACAAATTGAAAGATGTCATGAACCAAGCAGGTCGCTTCCCGGTTAAAATTAAAGCAGGTGTTAATTATCATGCCATGACGGATATGACTTCACGGATAGCTTGATATTTATTAAAAAGGTTTATTATGGATAAAAATTCAATTATAAAAGAGTGGTTTTACAGACTACCTAATGGTTATGCAAATGCTCCATATTCAAAAGCAGAAATGGACATTCTACATAAAGTTCTTGAAGAAAATAAATTAAATGGATCTTTCTTTACAAATGAAGTAGATCAGTTAGATCAAGCATTTTTAGATGCTGAACCAGTTCAAGATGAAGAAGAAGAAACTATTAACTTAAGAGAAGCATTAGTTAAATTAGGCGATAAAACATATCAATTAAATAAAGCCGAAGTAGAAAAAATAACAAGCTATTTAGAAAAGGACATGAAGAAAAAAGACTTTAGTCCAATGGCCCGTAAATCGACTACGGCAGTAGCTAAACGTATGATAGGTAAATTTGCAGAAGATGAGAATTGGCAACAATGGTTAAATACGGTAGAAGGAGTTGTTTCAGATAAGAAATTACAAAAACTTTATTTTACTTTATATGATATTACATCAGCAACATATACAGCAAAATATATTGATGAAGTTTTAGATGAATTATATAGTATGAATCCAAAATCATTAGACAAATACTTATTTAGTTCAAAATCAGTTCCAGCTGGATCAGGTGATAGCGGCATGACTGTTCCGGAAGAGTTTTATGGATTAGCAGATATAGGCACGGCAAGAGGAGGATCGAAAGGTACTGAAATGGGTAGAGGTGAATTTTTAATACCATTTTTGTTTGATAGAGGAGAGTTAGGAGGAGCAAATGCAACTCATGATGTTACTATTAATGGCCAAGGTTGGCATGTAAAAGAATTAAAAAATAGAAACACTTATATCAGATTAGGTATGAAAACCTTTAGTAAGAGTAAATTGGCAAGAACATTGAGTCCTGTATTAAAAGGTAATTCTGAAAATGAATTTGCGTTGAAAACAGCATTTGATGGAGGTATGGTAAAAGAAGGTGTAATAGAAGCATTAAATACAGAATATGGTGGCGTTGAAAATGATTATGATGCTTTAATGACAATTCAAGAACAATTAGATATTGAAATGCGAAGAGATGGTATCGCAGATGGAGGAGGACAAGGTGTAATATTTTATGTAGCGGCATTACAAGAAGTATGGTTTGTACCAACCGAAGATTGTATTTGTGGAGGCGGAACCCAAGGTGCTCATACAGTAGGAATGTCACATTCAGGTAGACCAGAAGGTAAATTTGCAGCACAAGCTAAAAAGATAGGATAGGAGAAGATAAGTGAGAACACAATTATTATGTACATTTGCACATAGAAAGGATTTAGATCTGATAGTAGATTATGTTAAGAAGTCATATACAGTATCAGAGAAAAGAATGTTTGTGTTTTCTGATGCTAACAGTAGACAGGATTTATATGTTACATATAATGTTAAGCCAGATGATTACGGTAAGACGCCTAATACAATTATGATACATAGAAAGAAAGAAACAAATACATTA
>TARA_R110002050_G_scaffold25604_4_pt1 | contig 12314 bp, 10 predicted proteins | sample TARA_R110002050 | Tara Oceans TARA_R110002050 (sample SAMEA4396988) | marine metagenome | biome: Polar Biome; feature: [DCM] deep chlorophyll maximum layer (ENVO:01000326); material: water (ENVO:00002006), including particulate matter (ENVO:01000060) such as... | depth 25 m
AGGCCAATAGGAGCAATCCCATATTGAGCACCAAATGCTGGTCCCAGGTCAATAGTGAGATAACACCACCACAGGAACAGGGCCTATAAGGGGCAAAAAACACAATGGCTATGGTGTAGCCTGTAAATAGGAGTATAAGACCCATGGCTCCATAAAGTCCCATCAATCTAGTTTTTTTCCATATCAATAACATGGCCACGGCCAGCTCGGCCAACGGAACCATCCAAGAGGCCAAAGAGGCCATGGTCTCCCCACCAAGGATGGGCGAGTTCCTGATGTTGTCATAGAACAAATGCCCTTCCATTAACTTGGTAAGTCCGGCATAAGTGAATAGAATAATAAAAAGCAGGGCAATGGCTTCTAAAATTACGGTGCTATGTTTTTGCTGCCATTTCATATCATTTGTATCGTTTTGATATTGAATGGTATAAAAGTAAGGTGGTCGATTTATCTCTCTGGGATAATAACTGTTCTGAAAAGGATTTGTTTTTATAATGTTGTGGTCAGGAGTTGGCCCTTAGATCTCTAGGCGTATATCCATACCGGGCCTTGAATTCACGTGAAAAATGGGTGGCGTTTTTAAATCCATTTTGCCTTGCGATCCGCTTAAACGGTTCATTGGAACCCTTCACCCATATATGGGCATTCCTCAGTCGCTCATTTTTGAGAAACTGAAACACAGTCATCCCAAACAACTCCTTGAACCCCCTTTTAAGTTTATATTCATTGGTGCCAAATTCATGGGCCAACTCCTTCAGGGACGGGGCGTTTTTGTCAAGGTTGTTTTTGAGATAGGTTCCTATAGCCCTGAAAGTTTCCAAATCCGATACATTTAGAAAAGACTTTTCTTCAATAAGATGTTTGGGTCTGGGGCGTCGTATTTGTTTTAAGATTTTGGATTGCAATTTTCTTTCCTGTAGTTCGGTGTTTTTAACAATATCCGAAGATATTAGCATATAACTGGGTGTGGAATAACCCTTTTGGGGCAGGTTAACAATCTTACAGTACGCAGGAAGCTGTAAATCCGATTTGGTCCTAAATACCAGTCGCATATTTTTTTCAAAAGCTTGGTCGGGTTTAAGAGCCTTGGTAAAATTGACCCATTTTTTTATCGATTCTTTTTCAAGAAGATTTACTAAGGGAAGATCTAGGAGCTCTATTTTTTTCCAGTGCAATAATTTGGTGACATCTTGGTTGATATAGACCATTCTAAAGTTCTTATCCAAGAAAAAAATCATTTGCACCAAGTGCATATAGGAGTCGTGCATATTAACATACCCTTGGTGCAGAAAGGAATCCTTTATTTCTTCAGCAACAATATTCACGATGGCAGAGAGAGCCTCTAGTTCGTCCTGCTTATCGGTTCTTTCCAAGCGATAGGAAAAGTTGCCCCTTGATATTTCTATCAACAGTTGAAAAACTTTGTCAAGCCTATTGTTATAAGTTAGGTTCTCCATGGATTCACAGGCTATGTTACTACATTAAAACACTTCAATTATGGATCTTGGATTTTGTTATTATGCAGCTTGTCCATTCATTCAATAAATTCCAAAAGAAACTCCATTCCTTCCAACTCATTGCCAACTACCTTGGTGGGAATGGGAGGTATGTTGGCAATCAGGTATAAATCGGTCAACATCTGGGAAAGGGGGGTATCGGAAATAAAGGCCACAGCCTTGGTAAGCAAAGAGCCTTCGGTAGCCAGATACCTTCTGGCATCCTTATTAATATCCTTAATACCCCTTATATCACAAAGAATAGGGTAGGCCTTGCCCTTTTGCAGTTTTAAACGATCTGACACAATTTCCATGGCCCCGGCCAATTCGATAGCAATATTTTGTTTGTAGACAAAAAGGACAACTCCATTATCTATACAATACTCGGCATATTCATTTTCGAAACTATTTTTCATGGTAACTCTCCAAAAATGCAATTCAAAGTAATAATTTTTATACAAATTTTGTACGATTATCTATATAATAATATAGAACTTATCTCTAAGGGATTATTAATGTTCCAAAAGGGATTTATTTCGTACCACAAGGGGTTTTAGTGGTGTTATAATGTTGATTATATGTACTTTACATATTAAAACAAACAGTTTATTTAGAGCGTACAATATAAAAGAGCCAAAAAATGGCGAAGATAAAACACAACAATTTTCTTGATACTGTAGACAGTGTATTCAACGATGCCAAAAGGCAGGGAGTACTACATCTATATGCCGAGGGAGACCGATTGACCGGTAGGCATATACGCATTGGACAAAGGAATCTTTTTCACTTCGGAACCACCGGATATTTGGGCCTGGAACAGGATCAAAGATTAAAAAAAGCCGCTATGGACGCTATCGATCGATATGGCACACAATTCCCACTTTCAAAAACCTATATTTCACATCCGTTGTACAGGACTCTGGAAGAAAAGCTTACCGAAATGTATTCCACCCCAATAATAATTACTAAAAATAGTACCCTGGGACATTTGGGGGTCATACCCAGTGCCGTTGCGGATCAGGATGCCATCGTTCTAGATCATCAGGTGCATTGGAGCGTACAAAGTGCTGTAAAACTTCTAAAATCCAGGAGCATTCCAATCGATATGATCAGGCATAACAATCTGGAAATGTTGGAGGATAGGATTAGAAAGCTTTCATCGAAATATAGAAGAATCTGGTATATGGCAGATGGAGTATATTCCATGTTCGGTGATGTTTCACCTATTGCGGAACTAATAGAACTTTGTAATAAATATCCACAACTACACCTTTATTTTGACGATGTTCACGGTATGAGTTGGATCGGAAAGAATGGAACCGGATATGTACTGGATAATTTAAAGGAGCTTCCTGAACAAATTTTACTCTTTGGAACTTTGAGCAAGACTTTTGGTGCAAGCGGTTCCGTACTTACGTGCTCCAATGCCAAAATGTACGCGAAAATTAAAAATTTTGGAGGACCCTTGACTTTTTCTGCCCAATTGGAACCGGCATCCGTGGCAGCTGCCATTGCTTCGGCCAACATACACTTGTCACCAGAAATCTATTCCCTCCAGGCCGATCTCAAAGAGCGTATAGCGTATTTTAATATGCTCCTTGCACAATCGGACCTCCCACTGGTTGAAAAGAACAATTCACCTGTATTCTATATTGGTACCGGAATGCCAATAACAGGTTATAATTTTGTAAACAGGATGATGCAGGAAGGATATTTTGTCAATTTGGGATTATTCCCCGCCGTCCCTGTAAAAAATACCGGTGTACGTATCACTATTTCAAGACATAATCAACAGGAAGAAATCAAAGGCTTAGTAGAGGCCATGCAATATCATTACCCCCGTGCCCTGGAAGCAACTTATAGCTCGGACGAAAAGGTAAGGTCCGCTTTTAAACTGCCAACACTTGACATAAAAAAAATAGATAAAGAGTCGAAGAATAATCTGAAAGTTCAGTACACCAATAGTATTTCCAAAATACCTAAAAATAGCTGGGATGCCTTATTAGGGGAATACGGTATTTTCGATTGGGAAGGGCTACGATTTTTGGAAGCACTTTTTTCGAAAAACAAAAAGAAAGAAGAAAATTGGGGATTTCACTATTATATTTTTCGAGACCTAATGAACAAACCCGTACTGGCTACTTTTTTTACCTACTCCCTTTGGAAGGATGATATGTTGGCCCCTGAATCAGTCTCCCGGAAAGTAGAGGAATCAAGACAACAGAACCCCTATCTCATGACATCAAATGTTCTCGGAATGGGGTCCTTGTTTACGGAAGGAAATCACATGTATTTGGATACTTCGCATGCCTTATGGCATGAAGCTTTACTACAGATGTTGGAGGCATTGGAGGCATTGGACCATAAGTTAAATACCAAAATGTTGGTGTTTAGAGACTTTATCAAAGATGATAAACTTCATGATTTTTTTCATAATCATGGTTTTATACAAGTATCCATGCCAGATTCGAGTATCATAACCAAACTAAATTGGCAAGACAGTTCAACCTATATTTCAAACCTAACCAAACGCTCCAGAAGTCATTTTAGAAAAGATATCGCTGCTTATGAAGAGCGGTTTAGGGTAGAGGTCAAGGATAAAATCGACCCACATGGGCACGACCATCTATTTAATCTTTTGGAGAACGTTAGACACAACAATCTAGGGCTAAACACCTTTTCATTTCCTAAAAAAATATTCAAACTCATGAACGATCATCCAGGTTGGGAATTTATAACTCTTAGACTGAAGGCAGCTTTTTCCAAAGATGGAAGAGAACTAATGGTAGGGGTAATGTTCTGTTATAAAAATATTGGTAAAGGCTATGTTCCTGCCTTTATTGGAATGGACTACGAATATGCTAAAGTACACCAAATATATCGTCAGCTATTATTCCAGACCATTAAGCGGGCAGGGGAGATAGGATGTAAAAAGATTCCATTTGGAATGACCGCTGCCTTTGAAAAAAGAAAATTAGGAGCAGAGACCATTTCAAAGTTTGCCTATATCCAATCCAAGGACAACTATAGCTTGGAATTGGTCGGGATGCTTGAAAACAACGATTAACAGAAGTATACTTTATTAATTGGAATTTTTATTGAAACCAACGAAATGAATTTATGGGACTTTAAGGTATTTAATAAAAGGTATTAAACCTCAGGGCAGGCCTGTCTGCCGACATAGGTAGGCCTGTCTGCCGACTTAGGCAGGCCCCGAACCCAATAATAGGAATCGACCCTAGGGTCGAGGTATAGAACCTAGATCCCGTCGAAAAAGGCGGGATTAGTTCAACTTGCAACGGAGTCAGGGTTCGGATTGCACCTTAGCATGCAAATTTAAGGAAGAAAAGTGTATAGGACAGAGCAATTTAATACCTGGAACTATAATCGTCAAAGAATTTTGTGTACCGGTAAATAAAAAAAGCCGTTCCAATTTAATTATTGGAACGGCCTCACTAAGATGGGAGACATGGACTATCTCAGATCTTCCAATGTTTTTATTCGTTGCAGATCTTGCCTAAGCTGATCCCTTTGTCTTCTTATTACATTGGCTACATCCAGTGGTAAGCGACCATCCTCTAGAATATCATTGTATTCTTCAATGGCAGCGTTATCACCTCTAATAGCCTCTTCCAACATTGATTCAGCTTCATCGCCCGAAAAGAATGCCTTCACATCCATCCAAGTTCGGTGCAATGCCCCTAAGGTGCTACCATCAATTTCACGCCTAGTATTTACAGCCGGGACAACGGATTTTAACTCGACCAAAAATATACCTCGCTCACGGGCCTTATCTAGAAAATAGGTTTGCAGTCCTACTTCCGTGGTATTCTCGGCCGCCTTTTTATACCCCTTGATGGAATCCTCGTTTTTCTGAATGATATCATTTAATTGATCTTTAATATCTCTTACATTATTATACATATTTACAAATTTTATACGGTAACCAATAACGCCTACCGTTTGGCATAGTTTAAAATTACGATGCATTGTAACACAACATTAATTCAATACAAATAATTATGACCTCTAATAATTGTGATACAGCAGTTTTATGGTTTTCGGTTTCTACACTTGACCAGGGAAAGAAACATGCTAATTATTCAATTGAAAATTCGCTCATATTATATTCAAAGTCAATGGTGGATTTAAACGGGTATTTGGGCTTTAAAAAAGTGTAAAATCACAGCAGATCTCATCCATATAGAAGTTTTCATTTATGTTTTAAGGGTTGTAAAACATCCCCATTGGTACCCCTAGCTTCAAATATCACAGTTAATCATCCAATTGATTCCATATTTATCAGTAAAGCGTGCGAAAAGGGCGTTCCACTCTCTTTCCCGTAACCCATGGTGAATGCGGCCACCGGCCGATAATTTTGCATAAATAGCTTCCGCTTTTTCCTTTTGGTCCAAATCAATGCTCAAATGTATCTTACTGCCATCGGTCAAAGGAGTATCAGGTGCGGCATCATAGGCCATTAAATATACACCCTTGCCCTTGAGTTCAGCATGTTGTAATTTATCTCTAAAAGAAGATGGGACATCGATTTCCTTATCTGCATAAGTTTGTCTATTCCTAATTTCCGCATTGAAACAATCCGCGTAAAAATTGAGGGCCTCTTGACAGTTTCCCCCAAAAGCCAAATAAGCTTGTACAGTCATATCTTAAATTTTTTAGTTTATGATAAATTTACTTTGGAAAGATCGATAAGTTTAATCGTAAAAGAATTGTCCTTAGTTCAAAAACTAAAGAGGGGAACTCTATGTTGCATTAATCTACCAATTAAATTTGGGTCATGGATTTCATAAAATTGTAAGGGATAAATTGGAAGCGACATGCTCTTAAAATACCTGTAACTATTCCTGCACATTTAGGTTGTTTATCCTTTTATCAGCAGACATGAAATCTATAATAAGTATAGGCATAGAGGTTAGGCCCCATGAAGTATGTATAAAACGTCAAGGAACATTTCTATTGGAAAATTAGTTTTATGATCACTTGGAAAATTTAAAATAAAATAAAATCATCATACCATTCAATATAGCCGATATGCCATTGGTTATAATTATTGGCCAATCCATTTTAATTGTTCCATAAACCGTCCAAAGGATAACTCCTGTTAGGATTGTAGTAAACATCCATAGCGATATGTCGCCTACACTTTTGGTTCGGTATGCCTTAATTATTTGGGGCAACGCACCAATGGTTGTAAAAAATCCCGCAAATATTCCGATAATATCGGCCATACATTATAATGTTTAAGAGTTATTCCAATATATATTATAAATAATTGATAATCAGTTATTTAAAATCGAATCGTCTGCCAATGTTTGAAGAGGTTCATTATCTTTTGCTTCTTGTATATATAGGTTTGTAGACAGCTCAAAAAGGTGTGCTTCGGTTTCATAAAAATGCATCATGTAGCCACCGGTATTAACAAATACAACAAAATCCCCGATGTCGGGTAATTTTGGGAAAGAGAGTTTTCGTTTCAATAGGATATCTTGTTCCAAACAATATGCACCGGTAAAGAAAAGCTCCACAGAGCCAATATCACTTTCAGAATTTTGGTAAATGATATAGGGATCCACCAAGAAATCGGCACTAGAACTTTTTAATTGACTCATATTCATTTCCAATCCTACAAGCCAAGTGCCATTGGCATCCTGTTTTCTATGGGCCACAGTCGCAATCGTCAGCCCCACACCGTTCAACAATGAACGACCTGGTTCAATGCGCAATTGGATATTCTTTTCATTTAGGAGCTCATGTACCGGAGGGTTGGAATCTTTTGTGTAAGTTAGAATCTGCTCCAGAAATTCCGGTCCATTTATTTCATTGAAGTACGGATAGGTCTTCAAGTTTCCTTCTATGGAATTTCCAGTTTCAGCTATTTTAAAACCCAAACCATTATTCTTAAAGGTCAATGGCGGTTTTTCTTCCAGTACAGCCAATTGCAAGCCTGTTTGAAAATCTTCCCACTCCTTTTTCGATTCAAGATAATTTACCAAGATACCACCACCGATGTCCAAAAAGGTAATATTACATCCACATGCCTTTAGTTCATCCACAAATTGCAAAGTTTGAAGGATTGTCTCCGCACGTTGAACTATGGAATACCCGTCCAAATGAAAATGTAGGCCTTTAAGTAAGATGTTGGGGAATTCAGATTTCTGGGAAAACCATAACTTCAGGCGACTCCTCTCTCCTTCTATGTCGAAACCAAATCTGCTATACAATTTTTTACCTGCAACTATAAAACCGCTAAGGCGAATTCCAATGAGTGCAATTATATTCAGTTCCTTGGCAATTTTTTGGGTCAGCTTAAGCTCATCATGGTTGTCAATAATTATTACCACATTGTTCTGTATTGCCAATTTCAACATTTCCGATGTTTTAATGGCCGCTGTTAATACCAAGTATTCCGAATTTGCTCCAAGTTTTATTGATTGTTCAAGTTCATTAAAGCTGGCGGTATCCACTCCAATTTCAAAATCCAAGGCAGCTTTAACAAGACTCTTTGATTTATTTGCTTTTCTGGCGAAATAGATTCTGGAATCGATATTGTACTTTTTAAAGACCTCTTGGAAGGAATCAATATTGTGTTCAAAGGAAGGTATGTGGTGCAAATTTACTGGAGACTTATAATTTTTGATCAACTTTTTCACAAGATCTGTTTCGGCCATAATATCAATCATCCATGGATTGGTAACTGGGGTCAGGGGATATTGGCCATTGGATTTTGAATAGGATAAACTTTTCATGGTGCTTCTATTTTACTGTTTAACTGGATTTCGGAATATTTTTCTACGGTTCGCAAGGCCCATGAAGATGCAAAATTATTGCACTCTCGCGAAAGTGAATCATTATCATATACTATGCCTTCAGTTAATGTTCCATATAAAGTAATATCATTATTGATATTCCCCTCTGGATCAACCAGTCTTCCACTTCTATCAATTTCCGGACAAGATGTGTTGTAGCTTTTTTTTCCGGGAACAATAAACTCCCTTAATAGCTCATTTTTTTGCATACCCTTCAATAAAGGCGACCAATCCGCTTGGGAAACATTGGTGGGAATACGTGCATCAACAAGCATTTCGGCTTCAACAGGCTTCCTGTTCTTCACCCCTAAATGCCATCTGTTTTGCTTCCAAAGAAGATTTGGTTTTTTAGCATAGTCCAAATTCAAAATTCCCGATTCTACCAGGGCCACTATTTTTTTCATATTGGTTAGGGGAGGGCCATAGGAAATTCTATTTAGTTGCGAACGAAAATTTTGTTCGAACATTTGTTGGGATTCTGCAGTCATTCCCCCAAAATTGTAAACACTCCTAAATAGTCCACTAATTTTTCCCCATGTCATGGCCGCCGCCATGAATGGACTTTTTTCTGATCCCAATTCGGCTTCTTCCACCAGATATCTCAAATAAGCCAAAGGCCCAAGTTTTACAGAGGGGTTTTGTATATCTACGGACCTGAACATATTTTCGAAACGAAATGGATACTCCTCCGTATAATCCTTGTGGAAATTCAAGATTTGACGCCTTAACCCATTCGCATTGTCTTCTGGGTACAATGTTAGCCCTTTGTTTTTAAAAGCTACAGTATAGTAACGATATTCGGTCTCTAATTTATATAATGGTAAAATATGCTTTAAAAAACAAGGTTTCTGCCCATTACCCATACTTCTGCGAATGGAATCATGTGTGAAGTAGACAGGCCGATATGCCTTTTTTCCTTCATCAACAGAACGGGGAACCATGGGAAGTCCAGTACGGGAAAAAGCATGTATAATGCTGGGCTCCTTATACGAAGGTTCATAGACAACCAAGTCATCATTTTTTGTCAAAAAACGACCTCCACGACCTTCTGTGAGCGCTAGCACAGCATCAATAAAAGTTAAACCCATGCCTTTGATCGCAACCGGAGTATTGCCTTGTACCTTAGATAATTTTAAATTAACCGGATAGATAAATGGTACGGTCGATTTTTCAGGGATCTTGGTCCCATCTCCATGTTTTCTTTCTTCAAAACTACCTTTCCAACTACAATGACCTGTTGATATTAAAATATTGTTTACAATAAGGGTTTGATCCTCTCCATCCATCGCTACTTTTAATCTCATTTTATAAGCTTCCTCCATTTTGGAAATATCAACAACAGCGCAGCTGTGTTTAATGATACGGTATGATTGGATACCCCGCTTATATAAATTTTCGAAACTGTCCTTTAAATATTTACCAACCAGTGACCGTGATGCAAATTGGTCATCATAGCTTGCCACTTTCTCAGGAGTTCTATTTGTTAACCACTCCGAAAAAGAGGGAGAATGTTCAACAACAGGCTTTAAATTTTCTGTTGGCCATACATCGATATTACGATTTGGATAGTTCATGAGTAAATAATCGGGCTGATTGGGATCATATATCGCTCCAGCTCCATAATTTCCCGATTTTTCAAATAAATGAACCTCTATTTCCTGTTCCCCTTCAATTTTGCCCAGTTGTGCCAGAAGTCGTTCAAAAGCATAAAGACCTTTGGGCCCCAAACCTACTATTGCGATTCTATAAGCTTTCATGTATAGGTATTTGAGTGTTGCTGTTGATCAAATCGCTAGGGTTAAAATGCAATGGAATTTGATCGATATCGAAATTTTGTCTAACCCATTGAGGATTATAGATTGTATCCAAGTAGCGTTCTCCCTTATCAGGGAATAAAAGTACAGACACAGAACCTTCGGGTAGTTTGTATTGATACTTAAGATAGGCAGAAACAACACCGCCTGAAGAACCACCGGCAAGAATAGCTTCATGGTGCAATAGTTCTACACAACCCCTTATACAATCAATATCCGCTACATGAATAACATCATGCACCTTATCCGGAACAAGAAAGTGGGAAGGCATGCCGGCACCATGACCAGGGATTTTTCTCGATTTGATTGGTCCACCAAATAATACGCTACCTATTGCATCAATAGCAACCAATTTTGTGCTTAGATTATGCTTTTGAATATAGTCTGCGCATCCCATAAGACTACCACAAGTACTGGTAGCAATAAAAATATAGTCGACCCGATTGTTTAGTGAATGCATTATTTCCCTCATGGTGTTGCTGTATGCTTTTGGGTTATTTGGGTTGCGGTACTGGTTAGACCAAACGCTATTGGGATCAGAATAAAGCAACTCTTGCACCTTCTCCAATCTTGCACCTAAAAAACCACCATCTGCTATTGGACGATCTACCATTATTAATTCGGCTCCATAGACCTCCAGTAACTTGCGCGTATGGGGATTGAGGTTGGGATCTACCACTACTTTTAGTTTCAATCCATGAAATAAACAGGCCTGCGCTAGGCCTATAGCCATATTACCAGAACTTGATTCTATGACCGTTCCCCCTTTTTTTATTTTCCCATCCCTCATTAATTCAAAGATGATGCGGCTGGCAGACCGATCTTTCATACTACCGCCAGGATTGAAACCTTCCATCTTTGCATATACGAATCTATTGTCTTCAAAAATTCTTTTTAAATGGACCATTGGTGTATTGCCAATGGAATCCAATATATGGGAAGCTATCTTTTTCATAGGAGTAACATTATAGTTTTAACCAATGTTTGGCAGTCATAAAACAACCGCTAATTTTTTGGTAAGATAAATCCTAATTGAAGCTAATATTAACCTGATATCCATAATTTTTGCTGCGAATGATAAACGCTGGCAAAGAACCAACCAACAGGCATGGGAAGCCGATGTTTTTGATATTGGGGATTGAAAAAATTTAATATCGACCGTTATTCCAAAGTTGTGGTATCGGCTACAATTGTGGCCTCACTATTAAACAGAGGGGAACAATACAACTTGACCTTTGTTTAGGTACAATTTATAAATAGTAGTGGGTAGTTTAATTATAACAAGTGCTGTATTATAGCGATGATACCCTTGCTTTATAACGCCATATCCATAACTTGAGCTATCATTTTTATAAAATAACCATGGTAATGGAGTTGGCAAATTTTAGATAAATCTCTCTTTATCTGTCGTAGATGAAGTTGTTGGAGGTTCATGGGCCATCTTTTTCTTCAACCCGGCGGAATCAACACTAAAAAATTTTAAAATTTCCGACCGACTCGAGATCAATTTTGCGGTATCGCCATTTATAATAATAGGACGCTGTAAAAGACTAGGATTTTTATTAATAAGCTTCAGCCAATCATCTGTAGAATAATTTTGATCTACAGGCAGATCTGTAAAGTGATCCTCCAAGCTTGGGAAAATTTCGGTGAAAGGCAAACCAAGATTTTCAATCACTTCAAGCCAAATGGTATCACTTAGTTGTTCTTGGGCAATATCGATCGATTCAACTTTCATTTTAGTTCCCTTTAAATAACCCAACAATTTCTTACCCAAAGGTGACAGTGAACTATAAATAAATGTAATTTGATTTTCATTACGCGCAAGGACAGACATATACACAAATTTTATTTTTGCCAAAATAGGGTATGACTTACGGATAGATTAGCCTAAAAAGTTTAAAAATTAATGTAAATCAATAAAGGGATGTAATTATGGCTCATTTATGTTTCCTTCCTATTAAAGGATTCACTGCGTGCATCCCAAAAGGGAATCCGGGGCAAGCATGGAAACCATAACAAGCTCGCGCTTGTTGTTTTTTTGTTTCCTTCATATTACAGGATTCACTGCGTGCATCCCAAAAGGGAATCCAGGGCAAGCATGGAAACCATAACAAGCTCCCGCTTGTTGGTTTTTTGTTTCCTTCCTTTTACAGGATTCACTGCGTGCATCCCAA
>TARA_R110002050_G_scaffold289594_1_pt1 | contig 12294 bp, 9 predicted proteins | sample TARA_R110002050 | Tara Oceans TARA_R110002050 (sample SAMEA4396988) | marine metagenome | biome: Polar Biome; feature: [DCM] deep chlorophyll maximum layer (ENVO:01000326); material: water (ENVO:00002006), including particulate matter (ENVO:01000060) such as... | depth 25 m
TTTTTTCAAGCGCTCTTTATCAATTCAGAAAAAGGGCAACAATCATTTGATTTTATTACACTACTTGAACATGTTGTGGTTGGTCCGGTTGCAGCGTTTCTAACCTTTATTGGCTCTATGGGCAATATACCACTCGCAGCCTTGCTTTTCGATAAAGGCGTGAGTTTTGCCGGTGTTATGGCATTTATTTTTAGCGATCTAGTGGTATTTCCTGTACTTCGAATCAATGCGAAATATTACGGATGGAAAATATCTTTATTTATTCTATTTCTATTGTTTACCTCGCTTATTATTACTTCACTATTGTTGCATTACAGTTTCGATTTTTTTAACTTCATTCCCGAAGTATCTGAAAAAAGTATCACCGATCAAGAACACTTTGCAATTGATTACACACTTTTACTAAATGCAGTTTTTTTAATTCTATCGGGAATCTTAGTTTACTTAGGCTTTTTTAAAGGTAAGCATGTAAAGCATCACAAAGAAATGGCACCTAAAAATCCACTTTTAGAACAAGTCCTGAAGTGGATAGCATTAATTTGTTATGCTTGGTTAGCAATTGGCATTGCATTGAAATATTTAGTTCTTTAACTAGCTTATCTAGTTTCTCCTTCAAAATCAGATTCTTATTTTTTGTATGTTTGTTTGTTTGTTTGCAATGGTTTTGATAAAGCTCACTGTTGTGCTTTATTGATTAGTTGTGCATAATATGAAATAAAAAAACACCAAGTCATTTATTCTAAACGACTTAGAATTTGAAAATTTAGGAATCGCAATGACTTGGTTATTTTCGTATTAGAAAAATGCCAGCCGAACAAATGGAACTTTACCCTAAACGGCAAGCTATTGAGGAGCATCCTTATGGTGTGATAAAACGACAATGGGGTTTCTACTACATTACATTAAAGCATCCTGGGAATGATTGTTACAACCAACAACACTTTGACTAACTCTATACAAGTCTGAGAAAAATCTTCAACTTTTTGAGTCAAGATGTGTTTTATACCTAGTTCAAGCAAGTTGGAGGCTGCTTTTATTTATCATTAAACTGCAATTTATAGCTATTTTGATACTACTAATTCGATTCATAACCCATTTTTAATCAGCATTTAAATTGCTCAAAAAGTATTTTTTTTAACTAAAAATACACTTTAATTGAAAATTTGATAAAGGTTTTATACAAACTTTCCTTACCGGCAAAATAGATCAGACTTAATAGCACATGAATTTATTGAATAAACTTTACCAAATTTTCTTATCTGAATACACCAAACAGCGAATTGAAAGATCAATACTATATGTTGCGTTATTTAGCTTTTTTATCCATTTAATTTTAATATACTTATCAAAATTTGAGATTGTAAATTTGTCCTTAGAATCGGAATTATTTAAGAATCCGATATCGGCAATTTACACCCCATTCTCATTTATACTTGTTTATGAAGTTTACTTATTAATCTATTACTTACCAAAATCATTTACCACCTACATCACTAAACAGTATGAAATTATAACACTTATAATTATCAGAAAATTATTTAAAGATTTATCTGCTCTTGAACTGACATCAGATTGGTTTGAAATAAAAGGAGACTTGCAGTTTACCTATGACATCCTGGCTTCAATCATACTTTTTTATCTGATTTTTCAGTTTCAAAAACAAGGAATGGAAAAAGCAACGCCACAAAAAGACAATAATTTTAATATTGAAAGATTCATTCGTAGAAAGAAAATAATTGCCCTTGTTTTAGTCCCAATATTTTTCACAATGGCCTTGATTACACTTTTTAATTGGTCATCAGATATTTCCTTTATTTCCAATAAGTTGCCCAATTTCGAAAAGGTTAATAATTTATTCTTTGAGGAATTTTTTACCGTTCTGATATTAGTGGACGTCGTTCTTCTGTTGATTTCCTTCTTTTATACAGATAAATTTCACAAAATTATAAGAAATTCAGGTTTTGTAGTTTCAACAATATTAATTCGTATGTCATTCGGAGTGAGTGGATTAATAAGTACAATTTTAATTGTAACAGCTGTTCTTTTTGGATTAGCAATAATATTGATCCACAACAACTATGAAAAAAATACTTTGTCTAACACCCTATAGAGTTATTTGCTTGTGCAAACCTAGCTATGAAAATCATTGCAAATTTTCTATTTGATATGAAGTTACTATGTTAGGTACTTAAATCACTCAACGAAGCACTGTCCCGAAGAATTTCCTTCCAAAGACTGACAAGTGCAAGCCTGCGCAATAAGCAGAGAAGAAGCTGTTTTAAATCATTTATCAAAGATTAACCCCCCATTTTAAGAACTCTTAAACTTTCTCCTGAACCTAGTCCCATTATAATGGGTAATATTGTATGTATAAACATTAAATGTATAAACAATGAAAAATTTTGATAGAATCACAGAAATTTATGACCTATTGAATCAAGGAAAAGGATTGGAAGCCTTCGATAAATACTACGGCGATGAGGTAGTAATGATTGAAGCTACAGGAGACAAACGAGAAGGGAAACCTGCTAACCGCGCTTATGAAGAAAATTTCTTTGGCAGCATTAAGGAATTTCACGATGCAGGTGTAGTTTCTATTGCCAACGACGAGCAAAGAGGCATCACCATGGTAGAAAGTTGGATGGACGTTACCTTCAAAGATGGCAACAGAGTGAAATTGGAGCAGATTGCGCGCCAAAATTGGGAAGATGGGAAAATCACTGAAGAGCGCTTTTACTTTAACGCTTAAGTTTAATTTGGCAGAACACCCAAAGCATAATACGCTTTCAAACGAGCTTTTTGTCCCTTGACAGAAAGCTCGTTTAGTTTTATTTGGGCATTAATGTAGCCCAATTCCCGAGAGTTAATCATAAAAAGTGAACTTTCTCCACCATCAAACAGTTCTCTTTCACCTTGTAACAATCTGAAATAGTCTTGTGTGGTTCTTGAAAATACCTGTACCTGACTCTGAACAGTTTCAAACTCATTGATAGCAGTGTTTACTTTAACTTCAATTTGCTGCTTAGCGTTTAACAATTCCAAGCGACTATCGCTCAAAATGGTTTTGGTGAAATTTAAGTTCCCTCTTTCCTTTCTTAAAAATATCGGAAATTCAAATTGTACTCCAAAAGTGTAATTATTACTTGAATATTCAGAGAGGGGATTGTCATTGATAGCTTCAGTAATTGGTTGGTATTTTAAGTTCAGTCGAGGTTTTAATTGCTCTGCTTTCCACCGTTGTTCAAATTCAAGTTGATTGACTTTCGCTTCTTGACTTTTTAGTTTGGGATGAACCTCAATTAAGCTGTCTTTTATATTAATAGAGAAAAGAAAAGCATCATCGCTTGAAAGCGAAATATCATTTTGTGGAATAGTGGAATCGTTTAACTCAAGTGGAATAGTTCCGTCTTGCCATAAATAGACAGAAAGTTCAGCGGCTTTGTTTTTCATATCCAATTCTGCTTCTTGAAGCGCAATTTGCCTGTTTTGAAGTTGTATTATCGCTTCCACAGTATCAATTATAGGCCGATCGCCAAAACTAGCAGCTTGTGTAACGGCTTCATAGCGTATTTCAGCCAAATTCAAAGCACTGATAAAAATTTCTAAGTTTTTATAGGCCTGATACCAATTCCAATATGCCACACCTGCATTAAAAATTAAATCGTTAATAGCTAGAATTTGATCAGCTTCTGATTGTTCTAAAAATGCCTGTGCTTTTCTTAAATCAGTCCTTCGTTGGTCTATGAACAAACCTTGGCCAATTGGTACTGAAATTCCTGCAAAATACAATCCATTACTTGGCGTATTATTTTCGTTACTCAAAAATTGCCCTTGATTTCTTTCATAGCCAGCTTCAAATTCTAATCCAAACCATGTGGGAACTTTTAGAGCTCCATTTTTTTTATCGTAATATTCTTTTCCTTCAAAGAATTTTTGACTTAAGTCAGCTTGAATTTTAGGATCAAAACCTCCACGAGCACTCAATAAATTTGCTTTACCTCTTTCAATTATCAGCTGTGCTTGCAAGGCCATAGGATGGTGTTGTTTCACTATTGCCAAATATTCCAGATAGGTTAATTCTGTTTTTTGAGCAATCGAATCAAAACAAAGCAAGTAATTAAAACTTAAGAATATTAGTAAGATTCTCATTTTGAATTGACTATTATAGGACTTTTAGTTTTATAATAATCAGGTGGGAACCCATTGATTTTTCGCCATAATTCATACCAGATAGGTACTTTATTTAAAAGTAAAATATTTCTTGTTCCACCACCTACTCTCAAGGCTTTCGGCCAACTATGTTCATTTAAATCCGGTTTAACTAATATTCGAAATTTTCCGTTTGGACTAATAAAATTATCATAGGCAAAAACTACTCCACCATAAGTCCCATAGCTGGTATTGGGCCAACCTGAAAATACAATTGCAGGCCAACCATCAAACTGAATTCTCACTTTCTGACCAACTTCAATAAGTGGCAAATCAATTGGTTCAATGTACAATTCAACTGACAAATCATAAGTTTCAGGCATGATACTGATAATTGGTGTGCCTTCTTTAATGGTTTCTCCAATCCCCGCTTGAATTACTTTTGTAAGAAAACCTGATTGCGGTGCTGTAATGTGGTAAAAGCCTCTTCGAATGCTGTAGTTTGAAAATTGATTTTCTAATTTTGCAACTGATACTTCTGCGTCTAATCTATTCGACAAGGCATTGAATTTTTCAGAAGTAGCTTTGGCTATTTCATCACTGTATTGATTTTCAACAGAGTTAATTTCAATTTTAGCATTTATTAATTCATTTCTGCTTTTTAATAATTTATTTTCTGCTGAAATTAATTTATTTTGAGCTTCTTGTAAAATATTTTTTCTATTCTCCAAATCCGTCAATGACTTTAAATCTTTATCATATAGCTGTTGCATTCGATTGAATTGGCTCAATGCAACTTCACGATTTATTTCTGCTGCTTCAAAATTCATGCTGTCACTTAAAATACTCAGCTCGGCCTGCATCAATTTATTTTTAGCTTGCTCAATTTTTAATTTTCGCGTTTCTTTTAATGCAACAATTTGATTGTCTAAAGCAGCTATTTTTTCTTGATAGGCTATTACGGAAGAGCTTTTAGAGGTAACTTGTTCTCTGGTTCTTTCTAGTAACTGCGGATCAAAATACTCGTCCTTAATCTCTGAAATAAATAAAATTGTATCTCCCTTATTTACAAAGTCACCTTCCTTAAAGTACCAATTCTCAATTCTTCCCGAAATAACTGAGTGAATTGTTTGAGGTCGTTGTTCTGGAAGAAGTGTAGTGAGTTCACCAGGTGCGATAACATTTTGTGTCCAAGGTAAAAATAAAAAAATTGAACTAGCACCGAAAATAATTGATAGGATTTTACGAAATCGATTACCTGAAACCAAGCTGTTTACATGTTTGAGAGATGTATAATTTTCTTCTTCAAACTTTTTGATTATACTGTTATTACTTATGTTAAGCATCTTGATTTAAAAATTTAAGGTAATCATTATGAGAGCCATTGAATGCAATTTTTCCTTCATCAAGGTGTATGATTTGATTAGCTTTCGATATGAAATAATCGTTTTTTGTAACGATAACTATGGTTAACTTTTTCTCATTTTTAATTATATAATCTATGATTTCGATTTTTTCGTTTCTGTCTATGGCCTCAAGGCTGTCTTCAATCAGTAGTAGCTTTTTAGAATTTAAAATAGCTCTTGACAGAAGTATCTTTTGAACAATATTGTCAGAAAGTCTTTTACCTTGAGGATCAAGCATGGTATCATAACCGTCTTTCAATGATTTGATATATGGTGTTAATTTAATGTTGTGACATATTTTTTGCATTTCTTCAAAATGAATGTCTTTTCCCATACATAAATTTTCTTTTAAAGTCCCTTCAAATAATTCTTCTTGAGAGAGGTAATCTCCTATTGCACTTCTTAATGATTCAAAAGAAAAGCTATTTTTATTAATGTTGTCCAACAATATTTGACCATCTTCACTTTCATACAAGCCTGCCAATACTCTTAAAAGCGTACTTTTACCAGAACCATTTTTGCCCGTAATTGTAACAAGAGCTCCATTTTCTATTTCAAGATTAATAGCTTTTAATATTATTTTTTGATCTCCTGGATAGCGAAAATTAAAATCCACTAATTCTATTTTCATACCACACTCTGAACAATCTTTTTCCATATCCATTCCTTCACTTTTCTCTAAGTCTAAATCGGTAACAGCACCTACTTTTTCTAGACCAGTTAGAACATCGTAAATGGTTTCCAAACTTCTAATCAATTTTTCAATTGAATTCATTAGCATTAAGATGATGATTTCAGCAGCAACGAATTGACCGATGTTCATTTCTTGTTCCATTACTAAAATACCACCAATGGCTAAAAGTCCTAAGGTCATCATTACTTTAAATGCAACCATTAATCCATATTGCTTCAAAAGAATTTGGAAGTGGGACTCTCTAGCTTCTAAGTATTTACTTGTCACTTTATCTGTATTTTTTAATGGCAGTGTGCTGTCACCTGAAAGCTTAAAAGTGAGTGTTGTTCTTGCTACTTCTTCCAACCAGTGTACAGTTTTATATTTATAAGTCGACTCATTAATACTCGTTTCTAAGCCTTTTTTCGCTGTTAATCTAAATATAAGGCCAATTAAAACGATTAATAGTAAGCTGAAAATTATAAAGAAAGGGTGGTAAAATGAAAGAAGTATTAACCCAAAGATGATTTGTAATGATGATGTTGAAAAGTCAATCAACATGGTGGATAAGCCTTTTTGAATTGTAACGATATCAAAAAAACGGTTCATTAATTCAGGGGCGTATTTTTTTTGCCATTGCTCCATTTTTATTCTTGGAATTCTATAAGCAAACTCAATGGCTGCTTTGGTAAAAATTTTTTGTTGTAAATTTTCAACGATTCTCAATTGAAAAATATTAAGTAAACCATTAAAAGCAACACCAAGGGTAACAAGAAAAACTAAAATAATCCAAGAGGAATTTATTTGTGCTCCTTGAATTAAATTAATGATAGCCTGAATTCCTAAAGGCAAACTGAGGTTGACAATACCACTAAAAATAGCATAGATATAAACGTTTTTAATCTCTTTTCGATCGGGATGAATAAGGCCCCAAAAACGCTCTAAAGGTGTAAGCTTGCTTTTATTTTCAAACATTATATTAGTTTTTTATAGCCTTAAAAACAATTTGTTGATAGAAAACTTGAATAGAATCTTCTCCTTCTAATTGATTGGTTAGTCGTTGGAGGTGGTCTGCAAAGTGCCTCTGCAAATGACTGCCTTCAATTACAGTTGAAACCAACATGTGTGGATAGGAATAGTTTGGATTGATTTCAATTATAATTTCTACAATTCTTTGAACTAATCTTTTATAAGGTAAAAAAGCACCTTCCTTATTTTCAACATCTACTTGCCGACTTAAGTATGATTTTAAAGATTCAGAAATAACTATTTGATGTAGTTTTTTTTCATTGATATTTTGAAAATGAGTGTCTTCTACTTTTTCTTCCGTAATTAAATAAATGGCTTTTTCTAATCGATCTTCTGCAGATGGAATATTTGAAGTAGCTAGCAACAAACGATAATCCAACCAAGACCAATACCAATTGCTCAAATAGAGTAGGAGTTTTTGTTTGCTTTCAAAATACCGGTAAATGGATGCTTCCGTAGAGTTTATTTCTATTGCTAATTTTCTAAAAGTAAAATCATCAAACCCTATTTTATCAATTAAATCAATGCTTGAGGTAATAATTTTTTTACCGAGTTCACTGGAATCAGGGTTTTTAAGATAAATGTGTTCACCAATCTGAATACTTAAATTAGGAAGTATGTTCATTCATTTAGTTTTGTAAAATCGCAAATATAATAGTATTGCTATTAATGTTGTGTTAAATACTTTTAAAAAAGGTAAGCGTTTATTTAAACATGAGTTTATATACCTTAATCACCAATTGATCTTTTTCGGTTGGACTTTTTGAGATAATTATATTGGGGTGAAAGTTTTCTAGGAAATAATCCAATAGTTTATTACCAGGAGTGAAAGTTTTTTCTTCAATAACTCGATAGCCTTTAGCATTCTTTTTTCTTACAAGAGTTTCAATATTTTTGGTTTCATCAGCCAATTTCCTAATTTGTATATTTAGTGCTGTAACAGTATTAAATAGCATGATAGTCATCATTTCTTTATTCTGATCTTTTTCAAATGCTTGATGCTTGACGGTGTTGTAATGATTTTCCTTAAACTCTTCACGCCACTCCTTTTCATCTTCAATTTCTAATGCTTGAGCGTATATACTATTTTGGAAGCCAATTATTAAAAACGAGAAACAAAATAGCTGTAGTAGTTTTTTGGTTTTCATGATTTTAGTTTTAAAGTTTAATCTTTCAGCATCAGTTTTAAAATGGCTTGGGCAGCTTTTGGGATTTTTGTTCCCGGTCCGAAAATACCTGCAACTCCTTGTTTCCATAAGAAGTCATAATCTTGTTCAGGAATCACACCGCCAACAATTACCATGATGTCTTCCCGACCGTATTTTTTCAAAGCTTCCATAATTTTTGGAACCAAGGTTTTGTGTCCAGCTGCCAAAGAGGAAACACCAATAATGTGTACATCGTTTTCAACAGCTTGTTTAGCAGCTTCTTCAGGAGTTTGGAAAAGTGGTCCAATGTCAACATCAAAGCCGATGTCGGCAAAAGAAGTTGCAATCACTTTTGCACCGCGGTCATGCCCATCTTGACCCATTTTTGCAACCATTATTCTAGGTCTACGGCCATCTTTTTCGGCAAATTCATCTGCTAGTTCTCTAGCTTTTGTAAAATCTGTATCATCCATAGCTTCATGAGAATATACACCTGAAATTGATCTAATTTGAGCTTGGTATCGTCCGAAAGCTTTTTCCATTGCATCTGAAATTTCTCCCAGCGTTGCTCTTTCTCTTGCTGCATCAATGGCGAGTTCTAATAAATTGCCCTCATTTTTTGAGGCTGCTTCAGAGATTTTGTTCAAGGCACTTTCAACTTTTTCCTTGTTTCGCTCTTGGCGAATTTTTTTAAGTTGCTCAATTTGTTGTTTGCGCACTTTAGCATTGTCGACGTCCAAGATGTCAATGATTTCTTTCTCCTTGGTTTGGTATTTATTCACACCGACAATGATGTCTTTTCCAGAATCAATTCTCGCTTGCTTTCGAGCTGCTGCTTCTTCAATTCTAAGTTTTGGAACACCTTGCTCAATGGCTTTTGCCATGCCTCCCAATTCTTCAATTTCCTCGATTAGTTTCCAGGCTTTTTCTGCCAATTGAGCAGTTAAACTCTCAACATAATAGGAACCTCCCCATGGATCAACGACACTGTTGATGGCAGTTTCATCTTGTAAATAAAGTTGTGTATTTCGCGCAATTCTAGCAGAAAAATCCGTTGGCAAAGCAATGGCTTCATCCAAGGCATTGGTGTGTAAAGATTGTGTTCCTCCAAAAGCTGCTGCCATGGCTTCAATGCAAGTTCTCGCCACATTGTTGAAAGGATCTTGCTCTGTCAGACTGTATCCCGAAGTTTGGCAATGCGTTCTCAGCGCTAATGATTTTTCATTTTTAGGATTGAATTCCTTCACAATTTTCGCCCAAAGCATCCGTGCAGCTCGCATTTTAGCAATTTCCATAAAGTGATTCATACCAATTGCCCAAAAAAATGAAAGGCGAGGAGCAAAATCATCGATGTTTAAACCAGCTTTAATTCCTGTTCTAAGGTATTCCAAACCATCAGCTAAGGTGTATGCCAACTCAATATCGGCCGTGCCTCCAGCTTCGTGAATGTGGTAGCCCGAAATACTGATAGAATTAAACCGCGGCATTTTTGCGGAGCTGTATTTAAAAATATCGGCAATGATTCTCATGGAAGGCAAAGGAGGATAGATGTAGGTATTTCTAACCATGAATTCTTTCAAAATATCATTTTGAATGGTTCCACTTAATTTTTCGGGAGGAACGCCTTGCTCTTCAGCAGCCACAATGTAAAATGCCATAATTGGAATCACTGCTCCGTTCATAGTCATCGATACCGACATTTGTTCGAGCGGTATTTGATCGAAGAGTATTTTCATGTCTTCAACCGAATCAATTGCCACTCCAGCTTTCCCGACATCTCCTTCTACTCTTGGGTGATCAGAATCGTAGCCCCTATGCGTTGCAAGGTCGAATGCGACGGATAATCCTTTTTGCCCTGCTTTTAAATTTCTGCGGTAAAATGCATTGGATTCTTCAGCAGTTGAAAATCCTGCATATTGTCGAATTGTCCATGGTCGATTCACATACATGCTTGAATAGGGACCTCTTAAATAGGGTGGAAATCCTGCAGCATAATTCACCTGTTTCAATTCTGAAATGGCACTTGAAGTGTAGCTACTTTTTAAATTTAACTGCTCAGCTGTCGACCATTCTGTTTGAACTGCTTCTTTTTCAGTAATTCTTTTAAGTGCTTCTTTGGTAAAATCCGGTCTCATTGGCTTATGTCTTTTGATAGGAATATCGGAGCATCAGAATCTCTCTTTCCGGATTCAACTTTTAAGGCAAGATTGTCTTTAGTTTGGTACTTATTGACACCCACCATTATTTTTTCTTCTTTTTGGTATTGTTTCACTCGAACTTGATGCTCTTTGGCTATTTTCTTTTTGAAATCACCTGAGTTGATGCCTTCATAGAAATTGTCTTCTGCTTCGTATTTCAAAAAGAGCTCCCATGTTTTTTCGGCAAGATCGGCGCTCAATTGCTCAATGTAATAAGAGCCTTTGGCGAGGTCGTTCACTTTGTTGAAATGACTTTCATTTTTAAGAATCAATGAGGTATTTCTCGCCATACGTTGCCCCAATTCAGAGCTTTTCTCTAGTGCATCAAATGCGGGAATGCTAATTAAATCACAATTGCCTATTACTGCTGCCATTGCTTGTGTTGTAGAACGCAACAGATTAGTGTAAGGCTCTTTATGAGCATGGTAATAGTTACTTGCTTCTCCCCAAATTCTTACACTGGTTTCAACTTCATAGGTGCTGAATACCTTTTGAATCAAATAACGGAAAGCCCTGAGTTTTGCGATTTCAGTAAAGTAATCTAAACCAATTCCCAAGCGGAAGGTGAAACTTCTTGCAATTGCTTCAGCGGTATATCCTGCATCCGTCATTTGGTCGAGGTATTCAACAGCATGCTGCATCACCAAAGCCAATTCTTGAACTATAGTTGCTCCAGCATTTTTGTAAATCGCTCCATCCACCAATAAAAAATTATCGGGCTTTAATTGATTCAACCTCTTTTGAAATAGCTCTTTTAGCGCATCCATTTCACGGTTGTTCGTTTTGTTGAAACGAATCATTTCGCCAATTGGATCGCAAAAAATTACTTTCGGTGTGGGATTTTTTTCGAGGTTATTGAGGTGCAGGTGAAGGTGAGAAATTTCCTTCAGTTCATTTTTGAAATTTTTACTGAGTTCTTTAATATTTTCAACTTCTGAAATCACCACTTCATCAGTTCCTGAAAGAAGGGATTGTTTAATCGCTTTTTCTAAATCAGGAGTATCGGCAGCAAAAACTTGAATGTATTTCCAAGAAGGGCTTTTTACTTGTAAAGCTTGAATTTTTGAAATTAATTCTTTGTCTTTTATGCTAGAAGCACGGTAATAGGGAAGGTGTTTAATCCCATTTTCATCGACTTTGCTCAGGGCTTCTAATGGATTTTCAAGCTTTAAGTCGGAGGCAATTTTTGAGCTCCAGGCCTCATCTGAAATGGAATTAAAATCTTTTAAAAGTGAATTAATGTCACTCATGGTTTATTTTTTATATCACGAAAATAGGATAATCTTAACATTTAATGGAGAGAATAGCGACAAATAGACCTGAACAAAGCGTTAAAGTTTATTTAAATCCGCACATTAATCCATTAAGTAAACAGCCACAAATTTAATTAGTTGTTCATTGTCTTTATTCATTAAAAACAAGGTGTCTTGCTCAACTCTATAAGAATCAACAGTTTCGAAAAGCTCAAATAAAGTGGACTCATATTTTACATGATCACAAGCCTTTTTTGTAGCTATCATTGTTGAAAATCGAATACGAGAAGATTCATCGTTGTGAAATTTACCGCTGAATTGATTGCAACCACTGTATCCAAAAGCCTTTTGAGAATCAGAGCGAAGAATAAGGTGGGCTTCATCTTCTTTATTTTCGCTTGGAATTATTGGAATTTGATCAACATGGGTTAATTTCCA
>TARA_R110002050_G_scaffold23654_3_pt1 | contig 12291 bp, 4 predicted proteins | sample TARA_R110002050 | Tara Oceans TARA_R110002050 (sample SAMEA4396988) | marine metagenome | biome: Polar Biome; feature: [DCM] deep chlorophyll maximum layer (ENVO:01000326); material: water (ENVO:00002006), including particulate matter (ENVO:01000060) such as... | depth 25 m
GAAGATGACACCTTAAGTGATGGCGGTAACGGTACTTTTGGATGTGATTTTAATAATTTCCATGGAAATTATATTCATCTAGAACGTTTTGAAGTTGACCCTGTTGATCTTTCTTTTGTTGAAGGCTCTAGAACAAGACTGATCAGACGTAGAATGTTGAATACAGCTCACCGTGGTGGGGCTTTGGTTTTTGGAGATGATGGATTTTTATATGTAGCAATTGGGGAACAAGGACGTGCAATTAGCTCTCAAGATATATCTGAAAATATAGATGGAAGTATTTTGCGTATTGATGTGGATATGGACGTTACTAAAAGTCATCCGGCAATTAGAACAATGCCTGAAGACATAGGAGCACCAGAAGAAATTACCGGGCAGAATTATTTTATTCCTAATGATAACCCTTTCCTAGACCCTTCGGGTGATAATTTTGAAGAGTTTTATGCAATTGGTATACGAAGTCCACACCGTATGAGTAAAGATTCGGATACCGGTTCAATATATATAGGTGATGTAGGGCTAAGTACTCATGATGAAATAAATGTACTTACATATGGTGGAAATTATGGCTGGCCTGTATATGAAGGTGAGGTTCAGGGACCTGAAAATGGTTGCGGAATTAATAGTCTGTTAAATGACATGCCTCATGAATTACCATTAACTGCATTCTCAAGGGAGGATGCTGGTTCTATTATTGGCGGTCATGTATATAGAGGTTCGGAATTCACGTCTTTTAATGGAAAGTATATAACTGCCGACTACATTACTGAAAAAATATTGTCTGTTGATATATCTTCAGGAGAGGTTTCTACTTTGGGGTCCATGCCTAGACGGCCTATTTCTTTTGGAGAAGATGCTGATGGAGACATATTTTACCTTACCGCAGGAAACAATATACAATTGTTAAGGTTTGTTGAGCCAGGTGTTGCAACAGGCGTACCACAAACTCTAACAGCTACGGGAGCATTTACAGATGTGGAGAATTTAGTGGTTAGAGACGGTTTTTTACCGTATGAACTAATAGACCCTTTCTGGTCAGATGGAGCATTGAAAAAACGTTGGATGGCTATTCCCAATGATGGAAACCCAGATATGGCAGATGAGCAAATTAATTATTCAGAAAATGGAATATGGGAATTTCCTGTAGGTTCGGTAATGATAAAGCATTTTGATTACCCTATAGATGAAAACAACCCAGAAGTAACAAAAAAAGTAGAGACCAGATTTTCTATTAAAAATAGTAATGGAAACTGGACTTTTCTGTCCTATAAATGGAATGCTGCTCAAACTGATGCCACACTAATTGATATGAGTACAGGTGATACTGAGGATGTGCAAGTAGCTTTAGAAGGTGGAGGTAGTAAAACTATTACGTGGCAATATCCATCCACAAGTGAATGTTTAAGTTGTCACAATGAAATATCAAAAGGAACTTTAGGACCAAGAACTAGATACCTGAACAGTGAATTTGATTACGTTGAAGTTGGCGGTGTTGTGGGTAATCAATTAGTTACATTAAGTGAGCTTGGTTTTATAGAGGAAGCCATAACTGATGGCGATACACAAAACTTCTTGACCCATGCATCCATTAATGATATTAATGCGAGTGTTGATGACAAAGCAAGATCATACTTAGATTTAAATTGTGCTTATTGTCATCGATCGGATAATAACCTTCGCGCAGATTTTGATTTAAGATTATCAAAAAGTTTAATAGAAACTAATTTATTGACAGCATCAATTGCGGAACCTGTGGAAGAAATGCCATCGGATCAGCAGATTATTTTTGTAGGTGATCCATCTAAATCTCAAATTTATCATAGAGCAAATAGCACTACGCCAGGTGTTATGATGCCTTGGCTAGCCAAAGGTCAGGTAGATGAAGCTGGTGTGGCCTTATTGGAGGAGTGGATTACTAACTTGTCAATTCCACCTACACCGGTAATTTCGGCAGATAAAACGCTTGGTAATATAGATTTGATAGTCAATTTTACAGGTAATGAATCTACCGATGACGAGTCTGTTGATTCATATGAATGGACTTTTGGTGACGGTGGAACATCTTCAGAAATAGATCCTAGTCATACGTATACAGTACCAGGTGTTTATACCGCTACTTTGGCAGTTACAGATAATGATGGTCAAACAGAATCAAAATCAATTGAAATTACTGTAACTGGTGGCGCTGTTAATAATACAGCAGATGAGAATATTAATGTAGCCTTGGCTGGTGATGCAATATTATCTAGTCAAATACAAGGTGAAGAGGGGCGTGGGGTAGCCCAGGATATATTATATGACCCTTCAATCAATGATTACGTTGTAGCAACGGATTGGAATGAATTTGGAGTTCTTCGTTATCATAATTCGGGTACATTGCCCATTGAAGAAGCTATTACTTGGAGAGTTGATTGGTTGAATAAAAAGTTAGTTAACTATATCACTTTTGGAGGAACTTATGAAAATCAACCTCAACCCAATACGGCTTGGAGACTTAGTTATCGTCAAGGAGACAATTGGATAGTAATAGAAGAAGGAGTTGGTGGTTGGATCGATTCGGGAATTTATGAATGGGGAGGTAAATCTCAAGTTCCAGTTGAAGCTGATGGATTCCGCATGCAATTATATAGTGATGGCGTAAATGATATTGAAAGTACGCATTTAAGGGCAAGAGGAGGTAACTCTTTAAGAATTGACGACACTGACCAACCTATAAAAGCAACCTTGTTTCAATATTTGGAAGATGATGGTGCTCCAACGGCAAGATTTGATTATACCACTAATGATCTGGAGGTAACTTTTGATACTTCCGAAAGTACTGATGATGTTGGTATTGTTACCTTTGATTGGGACTTTGGAGATGGTGAGACATCTGATGAACAAAATCCAGTTTATGATTTTGTAGGTCCAGGAACTTATGATGTTACTTTAACGGTAACGGATGCTGATGGATTAAGTGATAGTTTTACCCAAAGTATAACTGTTGATGGAGTTCCTGTTATACCGGTGGCCAATGCCTCTTCCAATGTTCAATCGGGTCCTGCGCCTTTGACTGTTGAATTCACGGGCAGTGGTTCTACAGATGATGTTAGCATAGTTTCCTATGCTTGGGATTTTGGAGATGGTTCTACGTCTTCTGAAGAAGATCCAATATATGAATATACGGTACCTGGTACTTATAATGCTACATTAACGGTTACTGATGCAGATGGTAACGCTGATGAATCAACCATAAAAATTGTTGCAAATGGAGGTGCAGTGGATAATAATGCAAACGCTAATGTGAATTTAGCCTTGTTGTCAGATGCTGTATTAAGCGGTTCGGTAGAAAATGGTCGAGGTACACCTGAAGCTATATTATATGATCCATTACAGGATAATTACTTTATTGTCACTGATTTTAATGAATATGGTGTTTCCAATGGTGAAAACTTAGGAACTCCAGATGTAGATAACGGTTTTAAATGGCAGGTAGATTGGGCTAATAGAAAGGAAGTTAATTATATCACTTTTGGTGGAGTATATCCTAATCAACCACAACCAAATTCTGAATGGAGAATTAGCTATAGAATTGGTAATGATTGGACTATCTTAGAAGAAGGAACTGGTGGGTGGATCGATGCTGGAATCTTTGAATGGGGTGGTGCAACTACAACACCCATTCAGATGGACGGTCTTAGGGTTCAAGTGTACAGTAATGGTGTAAATGAAGTGGTAAGTATTCATCTAAGAGGTCGAGGTGGTATTTCTAATAGATTAGATGATAGTGATACCCTAACAAAAGCTACCTTAATACAATTTTTACCAGATACAGGTGCACCAGAAAGTGCTTTTGATTACACTATAAATAATTTGGAAGTAACTTTTGATTCCTCTGAAAGTACAGATAATGTTGGCATTGTTTCCTATACATGGGATTTTGGAGATGGTAACGGTTCTACCAGTGCAAACCCTGTACATACTTACGAAACTTCTGGAACATATGATGTTACTTTAACAGTTACGGATGGCAATGGTTTAAGTGATATTTCGGTTCAAGAAATTACTGTAATGGAAGATAATTCTATACCGGTGGCGGTTGCTACTTCAGATGTATCCGTAGGTCCTGCACCTTTAAATGTACAGTTTACAGGTGATGATTCTAGTGATGATGTTGGTGTGGTCTCTTATTTGTGGGATTTTGGAAATGGAGAAACTGCTGATGTGGCTAATCCAAACTATACCTACTCGGCATCTGGTAACTATACGGTTACTTTAACGGTTACCGATGCGGATGGTAACACCAATATAGACGAACTTAATATTTTAGCTAATGGGGGAGCTGTGGACAACAATCCAAATGCCGGTTTAAATTTGGCATTACTTCCAGATGCAGTGTTAAATGGATCTGTTTTAAACGGTAGAGGAACACCGCAAGCTATTCTTTTTGACCCATCAAGAGGTAATTATTATGAAATAACCGATTTCAATGAGTATGGGGTTGCAAAAGGTGAAAACCTTGGTACACCTGACGTTGATGATGCATTTGTATGGCAGGTAGACTGGGCCAATAGAAAAAATGTTAATTACATTACTATCGGTGGTGTTTTTGATAACCAACCACAACCAAATTCGTTATGGAGAATTAGTTATAGAGTTGGAAATAGCTGGACTATCTTAGAAGAAGGTACGGGAGGTTGGATCGATGCTGGTATATTTGAATGGGGTGGGCAAGCTCAAGCGCCAATCGCTATAGATGGGCTTCGTGTGCAAGTATATAGTGACGGTGTTAATGATTTAATTAGTATCCACTTAAGAGGTAGAGGTGGTGTGTCTAACATAGTAAATGATAGTGCTACGGAGACAAAGGCTACGTTGATTCAATATTTGCCGGACACAGGAGCTCCTGAAAGCAGTTTTGAATATGTTATTAATGATCTTGAAGTTGATTTTGATGCTACTTTAAGTACTGACGATATGGGTATTATATCTTATGAATGGGATTTTGGAGATGGAAATATGTCAACTGACCAAAACCCAACAAACGTGTTTGCAACTTCAGGTTCTTACAGCGTTATGTTAACGGTAACCGATGCAGATGGTTTAAGCGACACCTCTACACAGGTCATTAACTTGGGTGCACCGGCAAATGAAGCGCCAGTTGCCGTAATTGAAACAAGTCTAATTACCGGGGCAGCGCCACTTACGGAAGATTTTGTAGGGAGTAATTCAAGTGATGATGTGGCTGTAGTTACATATGAATGGGATTTTGGAGATGGCAGTTCGTCTACTGAAGCAGATCCTACATATGTTTATACTCAACCTGGGAACTATACCGCTACTTTAACGGTAACAGATGAGCAGGGATTAACGGATCAAGCATCTGTAGTTATTATTGTAACCAGTGATCAACCAGATAATGAACCTAATGCAGGTATTAATATTGCCTTATTACCAGATGCAACGGTAACTGGATCTGCTACAAATCCTAGGGGAACAGTACAGTCTATATTATATGATCCGGCTAGAGATGATTATTTTGTTCGAACGGATTATAATGAATATGGAGAGCCGTTTGATGCTAATTTAGGAACACCGGATGTTGATAATGGTTTTAGATGGCAAGTAGATTGGGCCTCACGTAAATTAGTGAATTATATCACCTTTGGTGGTGCATATGATAACCAACCGCAGCCAAACTCTTTATGGAGAATTAGTTACCGTGTAGGTAATGATTGGATTATTTTGGATGAAGGAGCAGGTGGCTGGATCGATGCTGGTATCTATGAATGGGGCGGTACGGAACAAGCACCTATTCAAATGGACGGATTAAGGGTTCAAGTCTATAGTGATGGAGTTAATGATTTGGTAAGTATCCATTTACGTGGAAGAGGTGGCGTTTCAAATTCTATAGATGATAGCGCAACGGAAACAAAGGCTACGTTAATACAATATTTACCAGATACCACTGCACCTGAAAGTGCTTTTGATTATACCATAGATGAACTTCAGGTAACTTTTGATTCTTCGTCTAGTACGGATGATAACGGAATTGTATCTTATTTCTGGGATTTTGGAGATGGAAACACCTCTGATGAACCAAATCCAATTCATGTATACGCTGCCTCAGATACCTATAATGTATCCTTAACGGTTACGGATGCAGATGGTAAAGTAGATACTTCTGCCGCTAATATTTCTGTGGCTGGAAATGGTATTCCTATAGCGGTTGCTACCGCAGATGTATTGGAAGGTGATGCTCCGCTAACGGTTTCCTTTAATGGTAGTGGATCTTCTGATGATAATGGTGTAGCATCCTATTTATGGGATTTTGGAAATGGTGAAACTTCAAGTGAAATGAATCCTGAATATACTTTTGAAGACGCTAATGTTTATGAAGTGATATTAACGGTAAGCGATGCTGAAGGTCAAACCCATAATACTTCATTGACCATAACCGTAAATGAACCAAACGTGGCACCAGTAGCCATAGCTAGTTCGGATATTGTTTCTGGTGAAGCGCCACTTACTGTGTCTTTTGTAGGTAGTAACTCCACAGATGATGATGGTATAGCTAGCTATACTTGGGATTTTATTGATGGCGGTACATCAAATTTGGCAGATCCAGAGTATGTTTTTGAAACTGCAGGTGTATTTGAGGTAGCCTTAACCGTTATGGATGAAGAAGGATTGTCAAATACCACAACGCTGACTATAACGGTTGAAGAGGGTGTAGTTTTAAATGAATCACCAGTTGCTGTAGTTAGTTCAGATATAACAACAGGTGAAGCACCGCTTTCAGTATCCTTTGTAGGGAGTGATTCTAGCGATGATAATAGTATTGCTGCTTATTCATGGGACTTTGGTGATGGAGGAACTTCTATGGAAGCCGATCCAGAGCATATTTTTGAAACTGCCGGTGATTTTACGGTTATATTGACCGTGACCGACGCTGAAGGCTTAACAGATGAAGCATCTCTGATGATTACAGTGGTCGTTGAAAATAATTTTAACGAAGCACCAGTTGCTGTGGCTAGTTCAGATGTGGTTACAGGTGAAGGGCCACTTACGGTGTCATTTATAGGTAGTAATTCTACTGATGATAACGGTATTGTTTCTTATGAATGGGATTTTGGTGATGGTAACATAGTACTTGAGGCAGATACTGAATTTGAATTTGAAACAGCTGGTACATATGAAGTTGTTTTAACGGTAACAGATGAGGAAGGTTTAACGGATTCAACTTCATTGTCCATTGTGGTAGAAGAAAATGAAGTACTTGAAGAAGTAGCGTTGAATATGGTTTTATCACCTAATCCGTCCGTAGATTTTGTTGAAATAACTTTAAATGGTATTGTTGATGATGAAGATATCATAGGTTTTATGCTCCATGATTCCGCGGGTAGATTAATTAAGCAGTACACCCCTAATGAAATTTTTGTAAGTGGCACCTATAGAATATCATTAGAAATTTTAACCGCAGATGTATATGTTGTTACCGTTGTTTTGAATAATGATGAACCTGTTTCTAAAAGACTAATTTTAAGAAGGTAACATTTATTTTATAATTTAAGTCGTGTTAAAGTTTTTTTACTTTAGCACGACTTTCTTGTTTAAATCATGTTATGCTGTTAATTATATAGTTTTATCGAATAATTATAATAAAACTTATTATTTAAGGTTTAATTTGTCAGCAGGCATAGGTATTTATGTTTAGATCTTAACCAGTTTTATAAATTATATTTATTAGTAGCCATTAAAACAATTCAAATTGAATAATACAATACAAAAGATAAAGAACGATTCTAGTATAAATGTCGTTTTTACAGATTTGTTTGATACTTTAATACATAGAACAGTTCATCCAAATTATGTATATAGAATTTGGGCTAAATTTCTCATTAGAAATTTGGGATTAACATTAGATGTTGGGGTTTTGTTTAAGATTAGAGCAAATGTTGTATCTAAGCTAGCTGCCGATATGAAATTAAGTAAGGTTGAGGTGCCTTATGAGCTAGTAATGAAGGAAGTGTACTATAGATTGATAAATTCTAATATTCTGGATAACGTAGAATGGTTAGAATTTTATAATATTACTATGGAAGCAGATTATAGAAGTGAAACTTCTGTACAGTTTATAAACGCTTCATTGGTAGATGGTCTAAAATTTTTGAAGTCTGAAAATTATAGTATTTATATAGTTTCAGATTATCACTTGCCTAAAAGTATTATTTTAAGATTGTTAGATTTTCATGGTATCACTGATATTTTCAATGAAGTTTTTATTTCATGTGATTATAAAAAGAGTAAAGAAAGTGCAGGTAATTTGTACCCTTTAGTTTTAGAAGCAACAGGTTCTGTTGCAGCGGAAACAGCCATGATGGGAGATAATAAAACCAGTGATGTTATTAATTCCGTTAAACACGGTATTACAGGAAATTTCTTAAAGCATTATTCACATAAATTTAGAAATAAAAAGAATTTATTCGGTAATGTAGAAAAGGAGTTCATTAAGGCTTGTAAAAAGGTAGAAAAGAATTGTAAGAAAAGTGATTATCCATTTAGTGAATATATCATTCATTTTTATTTTTTTACCGAAAGATTGTATACTGAAGCAAAAAAGAAAGGTATAAAGGATTTATTCTTTTTGGCACGTGAAGGTCATTATTTAAAGCATTTATTTGATGCTTATCAGAAATTTAATGGAATAAGTTCAGAGAATCAAATAAACACACATTATTTCAAAGCTTCAAGGCATTCTGCTAAACAAGTTTCTCTAAAACCTATTGAAGAAGAAAAATTTGCTCCTATTAAAAAGAACTATGATGTCATGACAACTGCCCAGTTTCTGGAATCTTTTAGTATTGAAGAAAAGGAAATATTAACAATTGCTTCGGAAGTCGGTGTAGATAAAGATGAAGAAATTGAAAATTTCAGTGCATCGGACGTTGTTACAAAGTTACGAGCTAATGACGCTTTTAAAGAAGCCTATGAGTTACATAGGGTAGGGCAACGCGATGCTTTTAATAATTATTTAAATTCATTTAACGTTGACTTTAAGTCAGATGGTATGACTTTAGTTGATGTGGGTTGGGGAGGTACCATGCAAGAATGCATTTATCAATACTTAAATTGCGAAGTACCGGTTACTGGATATTACATAGGTTTGCGCGAAATTTATACTATAGAAAGTAAAACAAAAAGATACGGCCTAAATTTTACGGTGTATCCTAAAAAAGGTTATTCTGACCATATTCTTCAAGCAAATGGTCAATTGTATGAGCAATTATTGGCAGCCCCACACGGAAGTACCTTAGGTTATAGGAATAATCCCGTATCTCCTACTATAGAATACCATGAGCCTAATGAAAAAAAGGTATTTGATGAATTTATAGCGCCTATTCAAAAGTTTATGGATACGCAATTTGATGATTTGATGAAATCATTAAATGGACTTACTTATTCTGATACTATGGTTCAAAATTACATAACAGGACTTGCGTTGAGGTTGGGATTGTTTACTAATAGGAAGAAGTTGAAATTTATACAATTAATCTCTAAAGGTTTTTATCAAAATGTTGGGGGAAATAAAGTAGGTATGGTTTATGATCCAAGTCAATTGTCTCAATCCAAAATACAGCTTTTAAAAGAATTTATTTGGAGTCCGGAAAAGACATTTAGATACTTGGTAAAGGTTAAGCCATTATTATATGATAAAAAAATGGCTTGGATGGGGTGGACAGTGAGTAGTTCGTATTATTATATTAAGTTAAATAGATACCTGAAAAGTAGAATGTTTACTAAAGATCTAATTAGTTAGATATCACAAAAAATAAACCGTGTTGTTATTCTACAATGCGGTTTTTTATTCTTAATACTTATTATACGACACTTATTTCATTAAATGATCGTATTAAGCTTTCTGGTGAGTTTAATGCGTTGTAACAACTGTTAGGGTGTATGTTTAATCCATTATCAATAAGACCAATAGTATGCCAACCTAGATACGCAGGTGTTATAAAGTCCTTTTTAAAATTATCTCCAAAATAATAATACGTAGAAACCTTTAATTCTTTCTCTATTAATTTGAAGTTTCTTTTACTTGGTTTTTCGGTACCAACACTTTCGGAAATAATACAGCAATCAATAAGGTTCCATATACCTAACGCCTTTAATTTATTGGATTGTGTAACGGTTCTGCCGTCAGTAACAATACCAATTTTTCCCTGTTTTTTCTTAATGCCTTGAAGGAGTTCCAAAACGCCAGGAAAAGGTTTAATTGTAGGAAAATGGTTCCTATACTGAAATATCAGATAGTCTATGGAAACATCGTATTTTTCAGCTAAATATAAAAAGGGATTATCACCATTTCTATAAATTGAAAATACATGATTATAGAGAATTTCAGTATCTTTTTCAGTAAGCTCTGAACAAATATACCAATAGGCAGATTTTAAATATTCTATTTCATTATATAAGGTATCATCTAAATCAAATACCAAAGCTGTAGATGTATCAACCTTTATATCCATGCACTAAAACTTCACCGTCATATCGAAGCATAAGTAAATCTTCTTTCCAATCATCGAAATAACCTGTTAATTCTTCTCCTAATAAATATTCTTGCAAAATCCATTTTACATAGTTGGCACCAGCACTATGGGTTAATGGGTAGCCGCCTCCAAATCTAGGGTTCACTTCTATACCATAAATGTCTTTGGTTTCTTTGTGCATAAAAAATTGAACCGTTAAGCAGCCTCTAATGCCAACTAGGTGTCCAAGCTGTTTTTTAATAAAGGGTACTAATTCATTCTTTTTGGTAATTCCCTTATTTACTTCACCGGCTCTTACATACAGGCGCTGTCTTGGTACCGCACATCTTAAATGACCATTTTTGGTATAATAAAGATCACATGTGAATTCATCATAAAGGTCATGGTCCAAGTATTCCAAAAACAATAGCTTTTTGTTTTCATAATGATATTCGGTCAATTCATCCTTATTTTTTATGACGAAGTTGTCAATACTGCTACTACCGTCGTAGGGTTTAATATAAAGAGGTAACTGAAAAGTATTTTTACAATACTCTTCCGCAACATTAACGCCTTTGGATTCAAAAAAATCATGGATCATTCGTTTATCCCTACATTTTGCAACAAAATCTTCATCGGGTACCACTACGGTTATTCCATTCTTTTTTAATAATTCTTTATGCTGTGACAATGGTAATAAAGAGGGGTCTATAGTAGGTATTATTAAGCTAATACCTAAATTGGTACATTTTTCAATTAACAATGTAATATAATTATTATCACTTGCTTTTGGCATAGTAAAACTTCCATCGGCAACTCTACATGCAGCGGATAGTTCAGGGTTCATGTCTGACCCATAAACTTTTGCATCGGGAAAAATAGACTTCAATTCATTTTTAAAAAATTTCGCTAAGGAAACTCTCCTACCTATTGAAGTAATTAATATATTGTTCATTTAAAGAATTATGTTGGCTGATATATTAGTGTAACTTACTGAAAAGTTTTTAGGATTGCTTTAAGTTAACTTTAACAGTTGATCAAAAATAAGCTTTATTTTAGGAAGTAAGCGTATAATCTTTTCTTTCAATGTCCAAATCGGCCATATAGGAACTCTGGTCTAATTCGACATCAGAAGTTTGGAATACTTTAATTAGGGTTTTGTAAAAAATCTGAGCATCTTGTTTAAAGCTTAGATTTTGAACATAATAAATGTCTTTCCTAAATTTTTCATCCCAACTCATATAATTTCGCCCGCTAACTTGGGCCAAACCGGTAATGCCTGGGCGAACAGAAAATCGTATTCTTTCTTCGGGTTTATAATAGGGTAAGTATTTAACAAGTAATGGCCTAGGCCCTATAAGGCTCATATCCCCAATTAAAACATTGAACAATTGTGGCAACTCATCTATAGATGTTTTCCTTATGAAGATACCAAGTGGAGTCAATCTTTCGGTATCACTCAAAAGTGCTCCATTTTCATCCTTTTTATTGTTCATGGTCTTGAATTTAAAAACCTTAAAGATTTTTTCATTTTTACCCGGTCTACTTTGTGTAAAAAATGGGGTGTCCTTAAAGTCTAAAGCTAAAATTATAGCTACTACTAGTAAAATTGGAGATAATACCAGTAGACCAAATAAGGAAAGAACAATATCAAATAATCGTTTTAAGTATAAATACATCTTTTAAGTATGGCTAATGATTATAATAGAATTGAATGTTAATCTAGGAAATAATGTTTTTAAAAATTTTAATGTATTTGTTACTTGCCTCTTCTAAGGAG
>TARA_R110002050_G_scaffold188756_11_pt1 | contig 12279 bp, 6 predicted proteins | sample TARA_R110002050 | Tara Oceans TARA_R110002050 (sample SAMEA4396988) | marine metagenome | biome: Polar Biome; feature: [DCM] deep chlorophyll maximum layer (ENVO:01000326); material: water (ENVO:00002006), including particulate matter (ENVO:01000060) such as... | depth 25 m
CTGAAAGAGGATTTGAAAAAAGCTGGGCACGATGGTCAAGAGTAAATTATTGGAATTTTAAAGAAGTTAATGATAATGGTATTATTAGGGCTCCAATCAGTAGCGAAAAAGAATATCTCACTGATATAGAAGGACAAAAAGCCATCGAATATATTAATTATGCAACAAAAAAACAAAAGCCTTTTTTTATGTATTTGGCTTTTGATGCTGCACATTGGCCATTACATGCCAAACAAGTAGATATTGACAAATATCGGGGAAAGTTTAAAAAAGGCTGGAAGGTTTTACAAAAAGAGCGTTTGCATAAAATTGATTCTATTGGCTTGGTAAGCAAAATAGATTCAAAATTACTTGTAGAAGAAGCTTCCCCTTATTGGGATAGTATTCCTGAAAATGATGCATTTGAAGGGTATCATCCCATGAATTCTTCTGAACACGACCAAGATGACTGGGATTTAAAAATGTCAGTATATGCTGCACAAATTGATTGTATGGATCAAAATATTGGCAAAATCATTCAGCGTTTAAAGGATCTAGGGCAATATGAAAACACTATGATTTTCTATTTACAAGATAATGGTGCTTGCCCTGAAACTATTGGTGCTCATGATAAAAATGTTCCAGGTACAGCGGATTCTTATATTTCTTACGGTTTGCCATGGGCACACTTAAGTAATACGCCATTTAAAATGTACAAACATTTTGTGCATGAAGGAGGTATTTCAACACCATTAATTGTGCATTGGCCAAATGGACTGGATAAAATCTTGCAAGGTAGAATAGAAAAGGAAAGTTTTGGGCATGTTATAGATATTGTGCCTACTTGCTTGGATTTAGCAGGGGTATATAATAAAAGGTCTTATCCAAATCTTGAAGGAAAAAGCTTGTTGAGTGTAATTAAAAACCAAACTGATAACAATGCAAGAACCTTGTTTTGGGAACACGAAGGTAATAGAGCCATAAGAAAAGGTGATTGGAAATTGGTATCAAGATATAAATCGGATTTTTTGTTTTTTAAAAAGTGGGGATTTGAAAAAACTCCAAGAACTCAAGAATGGGAACTTTATAACATTAAAAACGATAGGTGGGAGTTAAATGAACTTTCAAATGATTATCCTAGCACGGTAGAAGATCTTAAAAAAGAATATCTGGAATGGGCTAAAAGAGTTGGTGTAATACCTAGAGAAGAGCTTATTAATGGAACAGGAATTAAATTTTAAATTTACTAATTTAAATTAAATGAATTATTTAAAGCTAAGAAAGATGATCAAAAATTTATTTTTAAAAGGATTTGGTTTTGTATGCATTTGCTTATGTATTCAAGGATGTGATAATAGTAAACAAAATAATCCATCAAATAAAAGACCTAATATTATAGTTATCCTTGCTGACGATTTAGGATATTCTGATTTAGGATGTTATGGTGGTGAGATTGATACTCCAAACCTGAATTATTTAGCGAATAATGGCATGCGTTTCACTCAATTTTATAATACTTCTAGATGTTGTCCAAGTCGGGCTTCTTTGCTTACTGGCTTGTATAATCATGAAGCTGGAATTGGAGAGATGACTACAGATCGTCATTTACCTGGGTATCGAGGCCATATTACCAAAAATACGGTAACACTTGCAGAAGTATTGAAATCTGCTGGATATCATACTGCCATGTCAGGTAAATGGCATGTCTCAAATACGGTAGTACAGCCAACTCCAGAAAAACAATTAAACTGGCTGGACCATCATGAAGAACATCCATTGTTTTCTCCTATTGAACAATATCCTATTAATCGTGGATTTGAAAAATATTATGGCAATATTTGGGGGGTTGTAGATTATTTTGATCCTTTTAGCTTGGTTGATGGAACAAAACCAGTCACAGAAGTTCCTAAAGATTATTATCACACTACAGCCATTAACGATACGGCTGTTGCCTACATTAGAGAATTTAGTAAAGACAAAGAAAAACCTTTTTTTCTATATGTAGCACAGACGGCTCCTCATTGGCCACTCATGGCTCCTGAAAAAACCATAGAAAAATATAAAGAGACCTATACCTCTGGCTGGGAAAGTATTCGTGAACAGCGTTATAAAAGAATGGTCAAATTGGGGATTATTGATTCAACTGTTGCCAAACTTTCTCCAAGATGGGAAGATAGCTTAATCTGGAAAGACAATCCAACAAAAGACTGGGACGCTAGGGCAATGGCAGTTCACGCTGCCATGGTTGATGAAATGGATCAAGGCATTGGAAAGATAATTAACGAACTAAAAGAAACTAATCAGTTAGACAACACATTAATTGTTTTTTTAAGTGATAATGGGGCTAGTGCTGAAAATGCCGCAGCTTATGGACCTGGCTTTGACAGGCCAAGTGAAACAAGAGATGGAAGAGAAATTGTATATACTACTGATAAACAAGTAATGCCTGGTCCACAAACAACATATTCTTCTATTGGGCAACAATGGGCAAACGTTGCCAATACGCCTTATAAATATTGGAAAGCAGAATCATATGAAGGCGGTATCCATACGCCAATGATTGCTTTTTGGCCAAAAGGCATTAGGGTAGATAAAGGAAGTTTAACCAATCAGGTGGGACATGTTATGGACTTTATGGCAACCTTTATTGATATTGCTGGAGCGAAATACCCTAAAACATATAAAAACAATGATATTACTCCAACACAAGGATTGAGTTTATTGCCAATTTTTAAAGGAAAAACCCGTGAGGGACATGACTATCTATTCAATGAACATTTCGGAGCAAAATATGTGCGTTCTGGAGATTGGAAGTTGGTTAAAAGAAAAAATGAACAATGGCACCTATATAATTTGGCAGAGGATAAAACAGAGCTTCATAATCTAGTGGAAGAACGGCCAGAAATGGTAAAAAAACTTGATAGTCTTTGGCAAGATTGGGCAAAAACCCATAATGTTTTACCAAAAAAGAATGATTAATAATAAAGAAATAATGAGCAACTCAATAAAACACTGGCAATGAAAAAATCAAAATTTCTAATAATTATTTTGACAATTTTCCTCCAAAATAATTACAGCATTTTCGCTCAAACTGAAAATGAAAAAAATTTACTTAAGATTGATCTATCCAATCCCAAAAAAGTGACTCCGATTGAATATGGTTGGCATTACGAAGAAATAGGTATGATGGGTGAAGGAGGGCTTTATGCTGAAATGGTGCGCAACAGTGCTTTAGAGGAAGCAAACCCTCCAAATGGAATGGAAGTCAAAGATGCTTACTATACCAATGTTCCAGAACCAACTAGGAATCCCAGAAAAAAAGCCTATTCAATTGATTCATTAGTTGGATGGGAGAAATTCCCAGAGGACAATAAGTATGTCAAACTGAAAGTTGTCAATACAAATCCACTTAACAAGTTTAACCCACACTCACTTCAAATTGATAATAAAGCAAATGGTGTTCACGGTCAGTATGGGGTGGTCAACAAAGGGTTTTTCGGAATGTATTTTAAAAAAGGTAATCGGTATGAACTTTCATTTTATTCGAGGACCGAAGGATTTAGTGGAAACTTAAAGGTTTTTTTGTGTGATTCGGTCGGAGGAAAGATTTCGAACATATTTGAAGTGTCTGGTTTGACGGGTGACTGGATAAAATACACTTTCTCTTTTGAAGCAATAGCATCAACAGATAAAGGTATGCTATACTTCGAACCTTCTGGCAAAGGAAAGACGTTTTTAGACGTTGTCACACTTTTTCCCAACGATACTTGGGATAATGGGAAATCGGTTTTTAGGTCTGATGTAATGAAGAATATGATTGATTATGCACCAGATTTTTTAAGATTTCCTGGCGGTTGCATTGTACACGGTGTAAATGTTGAAACAATGTATCACTGGAAAGAAACAATTGGTGATATTGCAAACCGTCCAGGGGAGTGGTCAAAATGGTCACCGAATTATCGGACTGATGGTTTAGGATACCATGAGTTTTATGAGCTTTGCGAATATCTTCATTGCGATGCCATGTATGTTACATCTTCAGGTTTGGTTTGTTCTCCTTGGGTTTATGAATCAAAGGAGAGAGATGAACATCTTTTTCCAAAAGTGAATATTCAGGATTACATTCAGGATGCACTGGATGCCATTGAATATGCAATTGGCCCTGTGGATTCAAAATGGGGAAGCAAAAGGGCAGAGAATGGTCATCCAAAACCGTTTCCGTTAAAGTATATTGAAATTGGAAATGAAGATTTTGGCCCGACTTATTACCGTAATTACGATGCAATCTATCATGCGATAAATTCAAAATACCCCCAATTGAAAATAATTGCGAACAGTATCATTGGGCAAAGCAAGGATGCAGATATGAAAAGAGAACGTGTTGCTGATTTTGTTGATCCTTTGACCGTCAAAATATTTGATGAGCACTATTATAAGGATATCCCATGGGTGATTGAGAATTATTATAAGTTTGACCAATACACAAGGCCTGGGCCAGATTTGTTTATAGGTGAATTAGGGATCAGAGGAAGACATCCTTTTGATGTACTTGGGGAAGCTATATTCATGATGGGGATGGAACGCAATGGCGATTTAAATCCAATGATGGCCGACCGTCCATTGTTACGTAATTGGGATTTTGTAGAAGGTCACGGGAATCCACTGTTTTTCCACACGAACTCAAAAAGTTTTAAAACATACAATTTTTATATGTCGAAACTATTCCGCGACAACAAAATTGACATGTTGTATGGTTCCAAAAATCTGGCAGGCAATAATGAAGAAGAGATTAATGAAAACTACCTATTTTCATCGGCTGGTTTCGATTCTGAAACCAATGAAGTAGTGATTAAGATTGTTAACCTTCAGGAAAATAAAGTTTCAACCATGCTTCAAATTGGCAACAAAAAGGAGTTAGTAAAAGCTGAGATAACAACCTTAAATAGTGATGGAAAAGTAAAAAATACACCACAGCGACCTAATGCAGAAGTGCCGAATATTAAAAGCGTTCAATTGAATCTTCAGGGTGACTATACTTTTGAACCTAAATCCCTAACAGTTATCCGCTTTAAAAGAATATAGGATTAATAGGTGTTAATTTTAAATCATTTATTATCCAAAATAATATTTATTTAGTATGAAAACCTCTTTTAAATATGGTATTTTAATAAACCAATTTTTATACATAATTCTTCATTTATGTACTGTACCAATGCAGGCACAAAATATTTCAAAAGAAAAAAAACTTCCAAATATAGTTTTGGTTATAGTGGATCAGTTTCGTGCAGACGCAAGTAAACGAGAAGGGTTTGCGTTAAATACCACACCTTTTTTGGATAACCTAGCAGAAAATGGAACCTGGTTTAATAGAGCTTATTGTGCTATGCCTGCTTGTGTACCTAGCCGTACGTCTATGATAACCGGAAGATTCCCGAGTGCAACAAGAGTGAACAGTAACATGAATCTGCCAGATGCCTTCTTTACCCAAGATCTTTTTGATGTAGTGAAATCTAAAGGATATAAAACCGCTCTAATTGGAAAAAACCATACCTATTTAAAACCTAAGGATTTTGATTTTTGGAAAGACTACAGCCATATGGGTACCGGTAAACCACAGACACAGGAAGAAAAGGATTTCAATACGTTTTTACATAGCACTCATTTTTATATGAATGAAGAAGCGACACCCTTTCCTGTGAGTGATCAGATGCCCGCAAAAATTGTAAAGAGTGCCGAAGGTTGGGTGGATGAGGTATCAAAAGGAGAATCACCTTTTTTTCTGTTTGTATCTATTCCAGAGCCTCACAACCCTTATCAGGCTCCAGAGCCATATTACTCTATGTTTCCACCAGAATCACTTCCACCAGTTCAAGCAGGTGCTGAAAGTCTGGCAAAAAAAGGAAATGCCTACGTGGTCGAAACAGAAATACTCAAAAAGGGATATGGTGATTTTGAAAAAGAGATACCGCGTATCAGAAGTAATTATTATGGAATGATGCGCCTAATTGATGATCAGATTAAGGAACTGGTCAACCATCTCAAGGCTAATGGAGAGTTTGATAACACTGTATTTATCTTTGTTGCAGACCATGGTGATTATGTTGGTGAATATGGAATGATAAAAAAGGGTGCCGGTGTGCCAGAATGCCTTACCCGTATACCCATGATATGGCACGGGCCTGGTATTGTTAAGAACAAGAAGCCACATGATGCCCATGTGAGCAATGTGGATATTATGCCAACAATATGTGATATGCTTGGAGTTGATTTTCCTGATGGCGTACAAGGTCGCAGTCTATGGCCTTTGTTACAAGGCAAAGATTATCCAAAAGAAGAATTTTCAAACATTATGGTACAACAGGGCTATGGTGGTTTAAGATATGTTAATTTTGACGAATACAGTCCTTATACGGATGATGGAACGGTTACAAAGGGAAAAATTGAAGCAGACGAATTAAACACTTGGACTCAAAGTGGCCGTTTGCGAATGTTAAGAAAAGGGGACTGGAAGCTGGTTTATGATATGCAGGGTAAAGGCGAGTTGTACAATCTTATAGAAGATCCTTCTGCCATACACAACCTTTATGATGATGACAAATATACTTTAAAAAAGGTAGAGTTGTTAGGGGATTTGTTGTCTTGGGAATTAAGATCAGAAGATCCATTGCCCTTGCCCCATCCAACTAAAAACCGAAAATATGGCTTTAAAAAAGATCGTCATAACTATTGGTCTCCATATAAAAATGAGGGAGCAAACCATTTAAAAGAAATAGGGAACAAATTAAAGAGACAAAGATGAAAAAATCACTTTTAAGAAATCTACCGCTTTTAATACTTTTTATCATATTTCAAACAAATGCCCAGGATAAACCAAATATTATATTAATTCTTACAGACGATATGGGATATAGTGATATAGGTTGTTTTGGTGGTAACTTTGTTCCCACACCAAATATTGACAAATTGGCTGCTAAGGGAACCAAATTCACTCAATACTATAGTGCAGCACCAATATGCAGCCCATCAAGAACCAGTATCTTAACTGGAATGTTTCCGGCGGAATGGAATTTTACAACTTTTCTGAATGATAGAAGAAGCAATGCTTTGGCTGAACAAGCCAATTATTTAAATGTAAATGCACCATCTATAGCAAAGGTGCTAAAGACCTCGGGATATGTTACAGGTCATTTTGGAAAATGGCATATGGGAGGTGGAAGAGATATTAAAAATGCACCTAATTTTGATAAATATGGTTTTGATGAGCATTCCAGTACATATGAAAGTCCTGATCCCGACCCATTATTAACAGCAACAGACTGGATTTGGTCAAAGGAGGACAGTATTAAAAGATGGAACAGAACAAAGTATTTTGTTGATAAGACTTTGGATTTTTTAAAACGACATAAAGGAGAACCATGTTATGTAAATCTTTGGCCAGATGATATGCACACTCCTTGGGTGCCTGAGGTTGATCGGCGTTATTCAGGAAAATATCCTATGAATCCTCAAGAAGAAAAAGCCTTTAAACTGGTACTTCAGGAGTACGATAAACAAATGGGTCGTTTGCTTGAAGGAATCAAAAGGCTGGGAATCGAAAAGAATACTATAATTATTTTTACAAGTGATAATGGCCCGTTGCCGAGTTTTAGAGGAAGTCGACAAGCAGGATTAAGGGGGAGCAAACTTTCCCTTTACGAAGGGGGAATACGCATGCCTTTTATAGTAAAATGGCCAGATCATGTACCCAAAGGGGTTACTGACAGTTTATCAGTATTAAATTCAACTGATTTATTTCCAACCTTAGCAGCAATGACTTCTGCCAAATTGCCCGAAAATTATAAAGGTGATGGAGAAAATAGTGTATCAGTATTTTTGGGAAAACAGTCTGCTCGTAATAAAGATATGTATTGGGAATATGGTAGAAATAGTTATGCCTTTCATTATCCTGAAGGTCAAGATCGAAGTCCTAATCTTGCAATTAGATCAGGTAAGTGGAAGTTGCTTATGAATTACCATGGTAATGATGTAGAATTGTACGATATGGATAAAGACCGTTATGAAACTCATAATGTTGCAAACCAACACCAAGATGTTATTAAAGGATTGAAGACAAAACTAATTGCATGGAGGACTTATTTACCTGAGTTGAGTCCAGATCGAGCAAATCCTGCAAGATAACAGATTAATAAACTGAAAAATGAAAAAATTATTTTTAATACAATTAACATTTTTACTGTGCTTTTTCACATTTCAAATTAAAGCTCAAGATAGACCAAATATAATTTTAATTATGTCGGATGATATGGGTTATTCTGACCTTGGATGTATGGGTGGTGAAATTTCCACTCCCAATCTCGATAAGTTGGCTAACGACGGACTTATTTATACACAGTTTTATAATGTAGGTCATTGTTGCCCATCCCGCGCTTCATTGATGACAGGCTTATACCCCCATCAGACAGGACTAGGTTGGATGACCCCAATTGATTATCATTTACCCGGGTACACCGATGAATTGAACAATCATTGTGTTACGATTGCTCAAGTGTTAAAAAATGCTGGCTATTCCACATATATGTCGGGTAAATGGCATTTATCGCACAATACAAGTAATGAAGGGCCTAAATACAATTGGCCGCTACAGCGTGGTTTTGAAAAGTTTTATGGTATTATATCGGGTGCAGGCAACTTCTATGATCCTGCAACCTTATGTCGAAACAATAATTTAATTTCTCCCTTTAATGACCCGGAATATCACTCCGATAACTATTATTTTACCAATGCTATAACTGACAACGCTATAAAATACCTACAAGAATCCTCAGGTAAAAACCCCTTCTTTATGTATGTAGCCTATACTGCTGCGCATTGGCCAATGCAAGCACCGGAATCGGAAATTCAAAAATATAAAGGAAAATATAGTGCAGGATGGGATGTTTTGCGCCGACAAAGATTAAAGCGGGCAAAGGAACTGGGAGTAATTGATCTGAGAACCAATTTATCACCATTGGACACACACCCTTGGGATGAGGAAATAGATAAACTGGCGATGGAGCGTAGGATGGAAACCTATGCTGCAATGATTTCAATTATGGATGATGGAATTGGAAAGATTGTCAACGAATTGAAAAAAGAAGGAAGGTATGATAACACGATTATCCTTTTTCTTCAGGACAATGGAGGAAATGCTGAAGGGGTTGGTTTTGGAGGACCCAATGGGGAAACAACAACAGTCTCCAGAGACACAAGTATCGTCGAGCCCTTAGCAAAAGACGACATTCAGTATAAAGTCATTTCTCCAATTACGCGCGATGGAAAAATGGTCAAGGTGGGTAAAGAGGTAATGGCTGGCCCTGCCGATACTTATTTGTCATATCTAAAACCTTGGGCAAATTTATCCAATACACCTTTCCAGAAATATAAGAATTTTTCTTTTGAAGGAGGCATATCTTCACCACTAATTGTACACTGGCCTAAGGGTATTAAAAGTAAAGGGGAGATAAGGCGAGAGCCAGGGCATGAAATAGACATCATGCCTACCTTGGTTGAGTTGGCGGGTGCCAGCTATCCAAAAATAAATAATCAAGATACTATCACACCTAGTTCTGGTGTAAGCTTAGTGCCTACTTTTTCTGATAAAGCATTGCAAGAAAGGGGTATTTATTTTGAACACGAGGCCAATCGGGCGATGCGCTTAGGAAAGTGGAAGATTGTTTCTGGAGGAATCCTTAAAGGGCCTTATGGTAAATGGAAGACCTATGTAGAATTACCTTGGCACTTGTTTGATCTGGAAAATGATCGAAGTGAGTTGACAGATCTTTCAGGGCAATATCCAGATCAGGTTAAAAAAATGGTATCCATGTGGGAAGCATGGGCAAAAAGAACTCATGTGTATCCAATGCCCTGGAAAGTAGAAGAGAAACCAACTATGGCAGACTATATGTCCACACCATGGGAATATCCTAATTTTTAAAAAAGTCAATTAAAATATGCTTTTTAGCTAATGAAAAAACCTAGGAAAATATTCTTGATTTTTTCCCTGCAACAATTAGTCAGTGGTATAAATAAATTTTTTATTAGAGATTCGAATTTCTAAAAATTAAGTAAAAAAATTGTTAACAATAACATCAACTCATTTAAATAACTTTTAAAGATTTAAAAATGAAAACAAAAATTTTAAAACTGTTCTTAATATCCTTTATAGGATTGTCTTTATCCTGTAAGAATGAAAACAATAATAAAAATATGATTAAAAAGGAAAAAACAAACATTGAAAAAAAATCTTCAGTAGAAGAGTTTTTGAAACCAACTAAATTTGATACAGTCATTAATGGAAAACAAGTAAAACTATATTGGATAAAAAACAAGAGTATTGAGGTGGCTATTACTAATTATGGAGGTAGGATCGTTGGTCTGTGGGTTCCTGATAAAAACAACAAAATGACTGATGTTGTGGTTGGATTTGGAAATATTGAAGATTATGTCAACTCATCTGAAAGATATTTTGGAGCCACCATAGGAAGGGTTGGAAATCGTATAGCAAAAGGGAAATTCACTTTAGAAGGCAAAGAATATTCCATCCCTATTAATAACGGTGAAAACACGTTGCACGGAGGAAAAAAAGGTTTTCAAGATGTTGTATGGGATGTTGTCCAGCCTGACGAGAACACAATAGAATTATCTTACACATCTCCAGATTTGGAAGAAGGGTTTCCTGGAAATTTAAAGGTAAAGGTTACATATACTGCAACAGTGGACCGGTCTATTACAATGAAGTATGAGGCAACCACAGATAAGCCAACGGTAGTTAATTTAACAAACCATGCTTTTTTCAACTTAAACGGTGAAGGCAGTGGCACCATTTTAAACCATATGGTAAAGTTTTATGCAGACAAATTCACGCCAGTGGATAAAGGACTTATCCCAACAGGAGAATTAAAATCAGTAAAAGGTACACCTTTTGATTTTACAAGTAGCCATACCATTGGTGAAAGGATTGGTCTTGAAAATGAACAATTGTCAAATGGGAATGGATATGATCATAATTTTGTACTCAACGGAACAAAAAAAGAAGGGATGAATTACGCCGCTACCATAACTGGCGATATTTCTGGAATAACAATGGATGTATTTACTGCCGAACCTGGATTGCAATTTTACAGTGGCAATTTTATGAAAGGGAGTAATACGTTTAAATCTGGAGCCAAGGATGATTACCGAACCGCATTTGCTTTGGAGACACAACATTTTCCGGATGCACCTAATCAACCGAATTTCCCTTCAATTGTGCTAAAGCCTGGAGATACATATTCCACTATGACTGTTTATGTTTTTAAAGCTAAATAATTGATATATTTTGAACTTAAAAAATGTCTAATGGAATAGTATCTTAAAATTGAGAACCACTTAAATAAAATAGCTGTTGAGCGAACTACATTATTTTTAGATAGTTTTAATAATCAAATTGCATAGGGTGGACGACGACGAGATCCATTAAAAATGGATAATTAGGACCATGTGAATAGGGCGTTCAAGGTGTACCACCTACAGCGGATAAAAGTAAGCATAGCAATAATTATTGTAAGTCCTTTTAATAGCTTAGTCTGAAAGGGTTTTTAAGCGGTTAAAAAATTCTATTTCCAGTGGTTCACAATTACCGTTTTTTACATATTGACTATTATTTTTTTAGCTTAAATAATTATAATCTACAAAAACAACTAGTAGGTACTAGTGGGTTTTTAAATTATTTTATATATATTTACAAGCATATATGATTAAAATAGAAACAAATATTGGAATTGCTAAGTATAAGCAGATTATCAAATCGATTGAAATTGCAATACTTTCAGGTTCATTGAAGAAAGGAGATCGGATACCATCTATAAATAGTATAAAAGATGAGTATAAGCTTTCTAGGGATACTGTCCTAATGGCCTTTAATGAATTAAAGAATAGAGGTATCATTCATTCCGTCGTTGGAAAGGGGTACTTTTTATCAAGCGAAAATATTGAAGTTTCAAAGAAAATATTTTTACTTTTTGATGAGCTAAACTCTTTCAAAGAAGACTTGTATAGCTCATTTTTAGAAAATTTAGGGCCCAATGTTCAAGTTGACATTTTTTTTCATCATTTTAATATAACCACTTTTCAAAATTTAATCCGAGATAATTCTGGTGATTATAATTATTATGTAATCATGCCCGCAAATTTAAAAGAAACCAATCTCTATATAGAGCTACTTCCTTCTAATAAAGTTTATATTTTAGATCAAATACATAAAGATTTATCACATTATCCCGC
>TARA_R110002050_G_scaffold52947_4_pt1 | contig 12272 bp, 10 predicted proteins | sample TARA_R110002050 | Tara Oceans TARA_R110002050 (sample SAMEA4396988) | marine metagenome | biome: Polar Biome; feature: [DCM] deep chlorophyll maximum layer (ENVO:01000326); material: water (ENVO:00002006), including particulate matter (ENVO:01000060) such as... | depth 25 m
AGCTTATCGGTATCGGAATAGTCTAGACACCAATATTGCTCTGCAATTCTAGCCAACGCATCATCGGGTCGCCCACCCACCACGTGAACGTCATAACCTAAATCAAGTATTGATTGGTAAATTGGCTGCGAAGAAAACCCCGTATCAACTAAAAGTACTTTCTGAGACATATTTAATATACCACTCGCTCAAGACAACCACTTTCTTCAGCCTGTTTGATCGCCTCAACAACCGCTAAATTACAATAGCCATCCCAAACAGAAACGACTGGACCTTCATCGCCATTTAGCATCTGTTTAAAATGTTCTAACTGTAGTAACAAGGGATCTTGTCGATCCACAGGAGCATCATATTCATCAAAAGCTTCCATCCAAGAAGCCGTATCAGAAGAGGCATAAGCTTTAATATTCATAGTAGGGATATCAAGTGTCCCTAATGTCCCTGATATTGAGTAACAATTCTCTTCCGCATAATGTGGATAACTTGGATTTTCGGCTGATGTTAATTCCCAGCTTTGAGTTGACGCCGCCGTATCAGATAGTACAAATGACCCAAGGACTCCATTTTCAAAACGGAAATTCATCACTGCTGTATCTTCGACCTCATAACCTCTTCTTTCTGAAGAGCTAATGACTTGAACCGATTCTATTTCGCCAATGAGTTTACGTAGGTTACCAACCTCATGGATCATATTGATCAATATTGGACCGCCACCAAGACGTGTACGCCACTCCCCTTCTACAAAGTAATACTCAGGCTTATAAAACTGAGCACTACCTTGCACAGTCACAAGACTACCTACACGTCCGCTTTCAATAATTCGACACGCATGTTGAATCAATGGACTATAAGCACGGTGATGCCCAACCATCACTTTATGAACAAAGTCCCTTTCTTTAGCAAAATCCACAATACGCCTACCCTCTTTAAGGCAGGTCGCTAAAGGTTTCTCTATCAATACCGGAATGTCATGTTTTATACATACGATTGCTTGCTCTGTGTGAAACTTATTCGGGCTAGCAATAATAACCCCGTCAGGCTTCTGAAATTCGATACAACGGCCTAAGTCACTAAACATAGGAACGTTCAGCCTAGCCACATAATCGCGATTCACTGAGGACGCTGGAGCAACCACCGCAGACAACACCATACCCGATGTCGCCTCAATCCTTTCTATATGCTGTTTTCCCATCAAGCCGGGGCCGACAACAACTATATTAAGCATAAGTAGTTACTCTAATCGATAACAAAATAACCCTCATCAAAGGCCCTAACACGTTTTCTCGGCTAGCCGTTTTTGCCTAATTTTATTTAGTATCACCACAACCTGTTCACATATATAAGTAATATCAGCCTTTTTGAGGTCCATATACAACGGCAAGCAAAGCAGCCTATTCTCGATTATCTCAGCCTTAGGCAAGTTAACCGACAAACGGGTAAAAGCGGTCTGTTTATGGAGTAAACCCTCAAAATACTTGCGTGTTTCAATACCCTCCTCACGCAACATATCACATAAAAGGTCACGCTCTTTTGGACTCTCCAATATCAGAGGCATATAACTAGGCGAATATCGATCAACGCCTTCTTGCCGTTTTGGAAACGCTATACCATAGGACGCCAAGCACGTTAAATAGTGCTCCACCATTTCACAACGCTGCTCAACCATTAATTCAATATCATCTAACACCGTGAGGCCAACAGCAGCATGGAGCTCACTCATTTTTGCATTAATGCCAACCTCCATTACCTGACCTTGATGGTCAAAACCAAAATTAACCATCTTTTCGGCACGTTTGTAATCTTCATTGGATGCAAAAACAATTCCCCCACCTTCAATGGTATGAAAGAGCTTTGTGGCATGAAAACTAATCACTGAAGCATCGCCTTCAGATAGCACACTTTTCCCGCCATAACGTGTTGCAAACGCATGAGAAGCATCATAAATGGTTTTATTCTCAAAACGCAGAGAAAGTCGCTTAAAAGAAGCAATATCACAAGGGTTACCGTACAAGTGAGTGGCAACAACAGCATCATCACAGCTAAGAGAGGTATGTTTGGTAACACCGCTAGGATCTAGATTAAGCGTATCTAGATCTATATCGGCAAAACAAAGGTTTTGATTCAGCCATTTATATGCGCTAGCTGTTGCAACAAAGCTAAGAGGCGTTGTAATAATCTTACCTTTTAACCCTAACGCTTTATAAGCGACCTGTAATGCAACCGTCCCACTTGAAACAAGTAATAGATTTTTTACACCTAAGTATGCTTCGAGGCGCTCTTTTAATTCTCGAACAAGCGGGCCGTTATTAGTAAAACATCGACGATCGTTGATGCCTTCAATATATTGAATAAGCTTCGTGTGATTAAGAATCGCAGGCTTATAATACTGATATTTCATTCAAGGCAATTTCTTTGAGGTACTGACTATAAGTACTCTGGGGATAACTATCAGCAAGGGATAGCAAGTCACCTCTTGTTATCCAATTATTTTGGAAAGCTATCGTTTCAAGGCTTGCTATGATTTTACATTCATCACGCTGTTCGTCTGCCACAAAATTAGTTGCCGCGAGTAAACTTTCATGGGTACCCGCATCAAACCAAGACACATCGTCGCCTAATAACTCTACTCGTAATGCACCTGCCTGTAAGTAAGCTTGATTAATAGACGTTATTTCATATTCCCCTCGAGCAGAAGGGCTTATTTGTTGAGCAATACTGACAACATTTTGATCGTAAAAATATAACCCCGTCACTGCAAAGTTTGATTTAGGATCAATCGGCTTTTCCTCAATCGACACTGCATGACAGGACTGATCAAATGCCACAACCCCATACCTTTCTGGATCTGGTACTTTATAACCAAATACAGTCGCGCCATGCTGAACAGTTTTAGCTTGCAGCATTAAAGGCTTGAGCGTATGACCATAAAATAAGTTATCGCCTAGCACTAAGCATACATTACTGTTACCTATAAAATCGGCTCCGATCTCAAAGGCTTTAGCTATACCGTTTGGGGTTTCTTGAACCGCATATTCCAATCGCATACCTAAATGACTACCATCGCCAAGCATACTCACAAAACTATGCTTATCCTCAGGTGAGGTAATAATAAGAACGTCGCGAATTTCCGCCAACATGAGCAACGATAGCGGGTAATAAACCATCGGTTTATCATAGATGGGTAGTAACTGCTTTGATATATTTTTAGTTGCAGGAAATAAACGCGATCCTAACCCCCCTGCCAATAAAATAGCCTTCATAACTAGACCCTTTGTGGCACTAAGCCTTATCGCTCATCATAATATGCAAGATACCACTCAATGGTTTGAGCAAGGCCTGCATCAAAACTAATGGTGGGCTCCCAGCCTAACGCATTTTTTATTTTTTCACTGGACAAAGCATAACGGAAATCATGCCCTTGGCGATCATCAACATGTGTAATTAATTTAAGGACATCGTCGATCTCTGCCTTCAACAGTGATGCAGATATTCGACACACGCGTTTTACAAGGTCTATGTTCTTCAGTTCATCCTCTGAACCTATATTATAAATTTGTCCCACATCGCCTTGTGTAAGCACGCAATAAAGCGCACTGACATGATCATCCACATGTAACCAATTACGTTGCTGGTCTCCCTTTCCATAAATAGGAATAGGCTCTTGCTTTACTATGCAGTTAATAACAACGGGAATAAGCTTCTCCATATATTGCCATGGGCCGTAATTATTAGATGAACGTGTAATTAAAGTAGGCATAGCATATGTCTTTCCCCAAGCCTGTACTAAATTATCCGCACTTGCTTTAGAAGCGGAATAAGGAGAGCTTGGTTTAATCGGTGATAACTCCGTAAATGGGGGATCAAACTCATTAATCAACTCACCGTAGACTTCATCAGTTGAAACTTGATGGAACCGAAAGCTAGCCTGTTTGGTGACTGATAAGCTTTGCCAGTAGGCTAAAGCAGCCTGCAATAGATTATATGTCCCTACGATATTGGACTGAAAAAAAGCATTAGGACCATGAATAGATCTATCAACATGAGTTTCTGCGGCAAAATTAATAATCAGATCAGGTGCTTCTGACTCAATGACCTGCGTGATGATTGAGAGGTTAGTCAAATCTGCCTGATAAAAGCGATAACGTTGAAGATTAGCTTCATAAACTGAACAAGCACTATTAGCAGCATAAGTTAATTTGTCTACATTAATTACAACATGCTGGGTTTGCATCATTAAATAACGAATAAATGCAGAACCAATGAAGCCTGAACCACCTGTCACAAGTATCTTCATTTATTATCTTTCTGTAAATGACATTGCCACATATCCCTGAAGACATGCTCGAGTTCATTGGCTATTTTTAGACCATCAAACAGCCCAGAACGAACCGCTTTTTCACGCAAGCCAGCCCTTATAGAGGCAAGCTCTTCAATATTTGATGCGAACTGAACTGCACGCTCCACGTAGCCCTCACGGTCATTAGCAACCAAGGCCCCCAACCCAACTTGAGAAAGGTTTGCAAAACCTATCCGAGACAAAATTCTATCCCCTTTCAAGGCAATATAAGGCACACCCATCCACAAACTATGGTAGCTGACAGTACCCGAGTTATAAGGAAATGGATCCAAACCAATATCGATAGAATTATATGCTTCGAAATACTCAGGTAGCGGAGATGCTTCCTCTAAAAGCAAACGATTACCGTCAATACCAAAGCCTTCACATTTCGCAATTAAGCGCTCTCTAAAAGCACTATCAACTAATTCTTTACATTTAAAAAACAGTTTTGAATTAGGTACTCTGTGTAAAATTTCGCACCATGTTTCAATAACCGCATCTGAGAGTTTAGCCAAACTATGAAAGCTACCAAACGTTACATAACCGTTCTTCAGTGCAGGCAATGACTCAACCACTACATCAACACTAGGAACCTTCAAGCAACCAGCAGAATCAATATGCCACTGCTGCTCAATATAATGCGACTCATACTCTGGAGGAGATAGCGCGTTACTTGTAAGTATATAGTCTATTTCGGACACCCCTGTACTGGCAAAATAGCCAATCCAACTCACCTGTATTGGCGCGGGCTTCCAAGCAAAAAGAGACAACCGATTTCCAGCCGTATGACCCGATAGATCAATAAGAATATCCACCTTACTTTGATAGATAAGCGTAGCTGCGTCCTTATCCGTTAATGCTTCTATGCAATGCCAATCCTTGAAATAGCCTTTAAGCCTCTCACTAACCTTATCAACTTGAGATGTTGTTGAAAAAGCAGTAAGAGATATTTTTCCGTCATCAAAACAGCCAATAAAGCTTTCAATAAACGCTGCCACCGGATGATTACGAAGATCGCCTGAGACAAAGCCCACATTTAATGTTTTACCCGACGACTTATCCAATAAAGGCCAATCAGTATAAGAATCCGCTGTTTTCTGTGCTTGAGCGCCATAACAAAGCGCTTCCTTCAAGTACTCACTCGGAGAAACACCATCGCTAGAAGCCATACACATGAGTAAATTACTATGAATATCCAGTCGCGAAGGATCTAAGACTAATGCAGATTTGTAAAAGGCTATTGCTGAAGCCAAGTCCGCCTTTTTGCGGTAAACAGTACCGAGGTTATTATGGGCCTTAATAAGCGTTGAATCGTGTTTTAAGGCCGCGAGATAAGCCTTAATCGCCTCTTCATATCGCCCCATACTCGATACGACATCCGCATAACCTAGATGCGCTACCGCTAAAGAGGGCTGCAACTTCACCGCTTTGGCAAAGCAATAACTCGCTTTATTTGCATCACCTAGGCCTTTAAATGCTAAACCTAAGTGGTGAGCAACCTCGGCATCCTTTGGTTTCAAGCTCTGGGCTTTTACCAACAGTAGATGCGCTATTTTATAATTATGCTCTTGAAGAAGAATGATACCGAGGAAGTGAAGTGCATAAAAATTATTATTATCAAGCTGAAGTACTTTTTGAAATAACGATTTTGCCTGCGGGAAATTTGCACTCTGGTAACTTGAAACCCCAAGCGCGAGAGCCTTCTTTACAAGATCATTTTTCTGATTCACAGGCAATTACTACACATCATGTTACAAACTGAAAATTAATCGTTCTGAAGCTCAACCGGCATACTCGACCAGCCCTGTCTTATCTCTAGAATCAAGCCCATAACTTCTTGAACCTTATCAGCGCTATTTTCACGATTCGCAAGCACTATCTGACGTATCATATAGTTGTAAAGCTCATCAAGGTTAAGCGCAACCTCGCCACCCTTTTCAAGGTCTAGCGAGCCTTTCAGGCCAACAATAATATCTGACGCTTTATTAAGGTGCGTAGTTCGCTCTTCAATCTGTTGACGTTCGATAGAGCCTTTCGCTTTAGCTAAAGAAGTTAATGCGCCTTCTAGCAACATGGAAATAAGTTTATGTGGGCTCGCTGTTTCTACGGTTGCCCTAAGATCCACACTTTTATACTCTTTTAGGGCGTTTAAATTGACGCTCATAAAACCTACCTATCTAATAAAATATTCTAAAAACGTGCTTAACAATAAACGCGTGTTAACCACTTGTAGAGGTAAATGGTAAGCGATCAAGTATACCGTCTAATTGGTTACCTGTACTTTGAAAACTACTTACAATTTGTTCCATCGCTAAAAATTGTGCCGATAAACGTAACTCAAGTGTTTCCATTTTACGATCTAATTCAATGCGATCATCAGCAACGTCTTCTAAGGCTTGATTAATATTGTCTTCACGTAGCTGAATACTCCCTGAGGACGACAGAAAACTTGCGATAAGCTTATCAAGCTCTCCGGCAAACCCACGGGAAAAATCAATTGTCGTTGTGCCCGCAGCAACCGCATTTTCACCGATCGTAAAGTTCAACCCATAAGGATCGGAATCGATCGCTGGCAATAAAACATTACCTGAACCAAACCCCGCCACACCGTCAATAGTACCGACAACATCGACACCATTGTCCGACTGTGTAATAAATCCGAGTTCCGCAATATCCGCACCGAAATCCGTCGCATCAAAAACGACGCTAGACGCGATACCATAACTTCTAGAGGTAAAAGAGAATTGATCAGTCGCCTCATCATAGGCTACATCAACTGCAACGTTAGCTCCGCTAAGATTACTATCACCGTTTATCAATGACTGTAAATCCGCTCTAATTTCGTCTGCGCTAGTATAACTACCCGTCAGTGTAATCGTATCCGACTTAACACCATCAACCGTCACCTTAAAGGATAGATCCAACAAACTTGCATCGGCTATAGCAACCGTATCAGTTGCGCTGTCAAAACCAATTGCACCGCCATCAGCCATCGCGTCAGCGCTCACCGATGCTTTTTCTGGATCCGTGGTTATAACAACATCGTAGCTACCTGGAACGGTGCCAGAAGCATAACTCCCAACCGAAACAGACACTTCACCATTAGATGACCCTGTATTAGTGGCAAATAGGGTTTCAACCAAGTCAAAATTCTCATCCATTGCGCGACTAAAGTCATCTTCATCAATAGACAGTGTCCCATCGAGCTCGGTACGTATGCCAACATTCGTTAACGCAGTAAAACCTTCATCAATCCCTGGCACTAAGGATCCGATTGTTGATCGAATCTGATTAAGCAGTGCTTTGGCTGTACCGTCAGTGGATAAGTCACCTTTTACAGTCTGGTTATCCTCATCCGTACTATAGCCGGTTAAATTTTGTGCCGTTTCATAAAACAGGTTATACGCTTCAACAAAATCTCTTATGGCTTGTTCTGCTATAGAGGTATCTTCACTCACGGTAAACGTAAAACTACTACCCGGCTCAGCTTTATTTAATGAAAAGCTAAACCCCTGAATCACATCATCAATTTCGTTTGTTTCACGGAAAACACTAAGGCCATTTACCTTTAGTTCGGCATCTTTTGCCTGCTGAGTTTCAGTGACTTGTGATGACTCAGTTTCATTAAATTCAAAAACGCTCAACCCCGTGGTGTCACCTTTAGTGGCATCATCGCTGGTCACTCGAAGCGCATTATCGGCGCCCGATGGGGCGGTTAATAACAGCTGATACTGCCCATCAACCAATAATACCGATGCCTGAACATCTGCATCTTCATCATTAATTTTATCGGCAATATCTTGTAAAGAATCTCCAGCATCAACGGTAATGTTTAGCGAAGCGCGTTCATCGTTGGTCGCAAAAGAGTAAGGGTCTTGATCAGCATCGGCATCCGCACCAGGGTCGGCATCTTCATCATAAGTCCATGTCCCAAAACTAATGGTCAGTGTTCCGGATTCATTCAACGCCTGATCTTTATCTGAGTACGCACCCGTCGCTAAAGACTGTGCTTGTGCGACTTCGACCACCTCTATTTGATAGGTACCTGTCTGGGCACCGGGGTCGACCGAGTTAGGGGTAATCACATCGGTATCAGGAAATGAAACGGTGCGCGCATTAAAGGTGTCGTTATCCGATAGGGGATCAAGTACTGCGGCTAACTCAGATAAACTGCTCTGTAACGTTCCGTACGCTGATATCTGCGCTTCCAGTTTCTCTTCTGTGGCATCTAAACGCTCCTCTCTAGGAGCCTTCTCGATATCTACAAGCTGGGAAACAAGGCTGGAGGTATTGATACCAGAACCGGCTCCCAGTGAGCTAATAATACTATCACTCATGGCCTTTGCCTCTGGTTTTTAAGTGGGTGGAAGAAAGCCCTTAACGTTTAGGCTTTCTTGTCAAAAAGGAATCCTATCATCCGATCCAATGATTCGGCAAACGCTAAGGCTTCTTCATTTGGAATCTGACGTATTACTTTATCCGTTGTTAGGTCACGTACCTCAACAACAACTTGATCTGACGCTTTATCAACGGAAAAACTTAAAGAGCGCTGACTACTTTCCATCATCTCATTAAGACGGTTAATAGCCGCATCTAACTTCTCTGCTGAAACCTCTTGAGTCTGCTGAAACTGCTCATTCTTTTGCGGTGCTTCAACGGGCTGGGGTTTAGCTGCCTGACTTCCGGTTTGTTGAGTCTGCTGTGTCGGCTGAATTACATTAGCAGCGGCTGCTCCCATTGACTCAATAGCCATAACTCAATCCTCTTAATTAACCCTTTGAGAACACCCCCGTCATCTTTACAGACTCAGGGGGATCCATGTTCTACTAGGTACTTTATTTAATAGTATAGCTGCTATCTTACTGAAGTAGAGATAGTACTTGCTGTGGTGCAGCGTTAGCCTGAGCCAACATCGCAGTACCTGCCTGCTGTAGAACCTGAGCTCTTGATAGGGCAGCAGATTCTGAAGCAAAGTCAGCATCTTCGATACGTGAACGGGCAGCCGATACGTTTTCAGATACGTTTGACAAGTTATTCACAGTAAAGTCTAGACGGTTACTTACCGCACCTAAATCACCTCGGGTAGCGTTAATCTGCTCAAGTGCGGAGTCAATAATGTCGATAGCTTCCTGTGCTCCATTAGCCGTCGAAATATCGATGCTAGAGACACTACCACCTGCACCCGCTGCAGCATTTGTTTCATTAAGACCAAATATAGTCTCCATTGCAGCTTCATCGCCATCTTTGTATGAGATAGAGATATCACCACCATCAACGGAGGTCAGTTTTAATGCATCAGTTATGCCATTAGCACCATCTAGAGATGCTGTCACACCCGTTTCACCTGTGTACGAGTTCAACCAAGCAACCAAGTCACTTTCTTCACCAGCAGTGCTGTTACCGTCATAATCAACACTTGAATCGTACTCACCCAGCGTCACACCATTTATAGTAACCTGGCCCGCATCAACATCAGCCTGCGCTTGTGCTTGATAGCCTGTTACAGTACCCGCTTCTAAGCGCGTATCTAAACCAACAACATCAGCATGAGCAGCATCATTATATTCAATGGTTACAGCATCGCCAGAATCTGCAGAGATGGTAAGCGCAGCTTCGAACGTTGCATTTGTAAATGTACCAATTGCATCATTTAACGTAGCACCACTTGCCGTAAGCGCAACATTATCAGCACCTTCTACCGATACAGTCAGGTAACCATCATCATTGATCTCAGCCTGTATAAGGCCGTTAGATACTTCGTTAGCTTTATCCGCTAACTCTTGAAGGGAGGTCGTCTCAGATACCTGGAACGTCTGCACATCGCCGTTCGCCATTGTCACTGCAAACTGAATGTTTTCACCTGAACTCACAATACCATCGCCCGATGTTGTCGCTGTAGCTTCAGCCAATGTACCAACAGTTATACCTGCAACGTTTGAGTTAACTGTATCAATCGCATCCTGAAGCACTGTTTCAGCAGACAAGTCGCCGATATCGATACCGTTAATAGACATTGTCTCTGTACCATCGAATGTCTGCAGCTGAGTCAATAGATCATTGCCCGAATCTGTTGCACCAATGATCGATGCGCCAGTACCGTTACCTAAAGATTGAGTATCTGTCGCACCAATGTTTAGCGCGATAGTTTCGTTGGCATCAGCACCGGCTTGCAGATCAACTTGACCTAACGTGCCGTCAAGAATATTAAGGCCGTTAAATTTAGTTGTTTCAGAGATACGATCGATCTCAGCAATCAACTGCTGAACCTCTGCATCCAATGTAGAACGGTTACCATCATCGTATGTACCGTTGGCAGACTGGATAGATAGCTCACGCATACGCTGTAGAATGTTAGTTGTTTCGTCCAACGCACCCTCAGCCGTCTGAATTAGAGAGATACCGTCGTTTGCATTTCGTACAGCCTGATCCAAACCACGAACCTGTGAGGTCATACGGTTAGTGATTGCCAAGCCCGCCGCATCATCTGCTGCAGAGTTGATACGTTTACCACTGGATAAACGCTCCATTGCCTGGTTCTGATCGTTCTGTGAAAGCGTTAGGTTACGCTGAGCGTTCAGCGACATGATGTTTGAATTAATTACCATTGACATGAGTTTATTCTCCTCATACTCAGCCGAATTTGACCGACCGTAATAAAAATATTTTCTTTTTGAACATCCACTTTCAAGAGAGAGGAAATCCAAGCTTGTGTAGGTTATCGACCGCTTACAAAAACCCTTTAGAAAAAATATTCACTTTTTTCCCAAGCATTTTTTGAAGTGTTTCAATGCCTCGTTGATTTTTGTTATCGGCACCTTCACACTGATCATTAATATTTTTTGGAGAAAACCATGAACGCTTTAATAAAGCTCGCAGAAGAAGCGCTAGAACAATCCACGCATATGGAAACCTGTGCGCAACAGGGGAAATGGGATGAATTAACTGACGTGCAGGCGGTTCACACGAAAACGGTTGAAACCATCATGCTCACCGAAGCTGAAGAGGATATAAAAGCACAACTACGCACACTGCTATTAGAGATCAAAGCAACCAACAACCGCACAATAAGCTTAGCGAACGACTTCAAAAAAACCTTGGTGAAAGAGAAAAAGACCTTGGGACAGGGCGCAAAAATGCAAAAAATGTTAAATGCACTTAAATAGACAGGGACCCAGCATCGTGACGCCCCTATCTATTATCGCGACTAAGACACTAGCGACGCATTAATCAGCAGTCTCTATAACCGATTCTTTGGGGTGTAATAGGCAGGCAATTGCAGGCAACAGAATCAACGCACCTAGCATATTCCAGATAAACATAAAGGTCAGAAGAACCCCCATATCCGCCTGAAATTTAATAGGGGATAATGTCCAAAGAATAACCCCTATAGCCAACGTCAGACCAGTAAACGCAACCGATTTACCTGTACTTTGTAGCGTTTCAAGATAAGCAGCTGGTAAGCTATGCCCTTGCTGCAAGTAAGTCTGCATCTTGGAATAGATATAAATACCGTAATCCACACCTATACCTACACCTAACGCAATAACCGGCAATGTTGCCACCTTCACGCCAATACCTAACTTCGCCATTAATGCCTGACACAAGATGGATGTTAAGACCAATGGCGCGATAATGCAGACCACCGTACGCAGAGACCTAAACGTCAGTAAACATAAAAAGCTCACGACAGAGTAAACCCAAATCAACATCTCATACTGGGCCATCTCAATCACTTCGTTCGTTGCCGCTTCAAAACCCGCTTTCCCCGCCGCCATATTGAACTTTACTTCATCGGTCTCATATTCTGCGGCAAAGCGATCGACAGCCACCGTCACTGCTTTTAGTGTTTCCGCCTTATGATCATCAAGAAAAATAATCACGGGTAACAACGAACAACTACTGTTCATCAACCCTGCAGGCACATATGAAAGCG
>TARA_R110002050_G_scaffold22050_10_pt1 | contig 12268 bp, 9 predicted proteins | sample TARA_R110002050 | Tara Oceans TARA_R110002050 (sample SAMEA4396988) | marine metagenome | biome: Polar Biome; feature: [DCM] deep chlorophyll maximum layer (ENVO:01000326); material: water (ENVO:00002006), including particulate matter (ENVO:01000060) such as... | depth 25 m
ATCTACTAGTTGTTTTTGTTCATGTAAGATCAATTTAAAATACAACTCGGTAATCTGATGGTACATGATAAAAATTTCCTCATCAGGGAAATGAGTTCTAGGTACTTGAAGACTAAGCAACGTGTCTAAATGAATATAGTCCCAATACGTTAAATAACGCTGATGTAGCAAGCCATCTAAATACGAGCTAAGATCTTGCCCTGAATCCTTGTATTTTTCTTCTAATTTACAGATTTGGGATTTAATCTTCTCTTTATCTTCCATCTATGGGTTAATCCATTATAATTTTAAACTGATGCTTAAGACCATTATACCCATCTAAATCTGCTTTAATAGCACCTACCGCTAAATCTGCTTTAATTCTAATTGGAATTCTATTATCATCATTTGACACCCATAACGACAAACTTTCCTGCTCCTTGAATACACGACCAGATTGAACCAAAGGCCTAAATTTTAAGCATTCTACTTTACCGTACTTAGTGTTGAGCACTTCTAAACCTAAATATTTTAGTTTAAAATTGAAGATCCCATCATCATCATAAAGCATTTTAAGGGTAATAGCTTTTCCTATTTCAAGATCTTCCGTTTCATAGTTGTTCCTCAAATAATAAAAAGCGGATATTAAATCCTGTATATTGTCCTCTAGTGTAAAATTAAGCTTTTTCTTGTTTTTCTTATCATTAAGTTCCGCTTTAGATGTATCATGATCAAAGTTTATTTCAACATCTTTGGTATAACCACCTTCGTCAATTTTACGCACAAACCTATACGGCTTACCATCTACCTTATCAAAATAGCTTTCATACGTATCATCTACCTTAAAGAACCAACTGGCAATACCCGTGGTTTCACCATGACCCACTACATGATAAACTGGCTTATTGTTTATAGTGGCAGAATTCACCTGCAAAGTAGCAAAGCTGGCATTTAAAAAACCATAATGCATTCTAAACTTTAACCATTCTCCAGTTTTAAATGCAGATTGAGAACTTTGAGCTTGCACACTAAAAGAGGAAATAATAAGAGCAAGTAAAATTAATCTTTTCATAGTTCGCAGTTTATTGTAAAAATAGCAATAGATAATTTCCCATTACTTTAGTTACAATATCTTAAACAAAATTTATTCCAAAGTATTGTTGTATAAAAAAAGCCCAGTTTAAAAACTGGGCTTTTCCTAAATAACCAACCAAACTTTAAATTATGAAAAACCACTACTTAAAGTTGTAAGGGAACCACCCCTTAGCTGATGTAAATTTAAGGCACTTTACCTTACCCAAAGTACGGTTTAACTTACTTTAACGATAAACTTAACAGTTATTCACACTTCCACTTAATAATTGGGAATCCATTAAGAATTTTAGCTTGAAAAGGTCGAATTTCACTCAAAAAACAACAGCGTTTATTTCACTTTAGAACCAATACCCGATACTTACAAAAAAATGAGAACGATCATCTTCCGGTGTCCAAGAGTACATTAGATTTATTGGTCCTACAAAAGATTCCCAACCGTACCCCACACCATAACCGGAATATGTTGGCGCTTTAAACCAATCTCCCGTTCTAAAAAGATCATCGTCTACGTTTGCATAATTGGCGGTGAACAAGGCATGGTTCTTTGGTGCAAATTCATAATCAAGTCTAGCATATGCCTTCACAAAGCTGTTACCCACTAAACTTATGAAATCATACCCCACAAAAGGAATTAAATTGTTAATGAAATCCGTTCCGTAGCCTCCCAAAATAAAATCGAAAGAGGTAACATTAGAGGTGCCCAGCTTAAAACCTCCCTCGGTCTCTACATTTAAAGATAAATTTCTCACCAAGGGCAACGCCATTCCCATTCTAGCTTTGGATATTGAAAAGTCTTTAAAATTATTATTATAATCAGAGGATAAAACATAATAGTGCATATCTCCATTAAAATACAAGCCTCTAGATGGAAAATACTTATCATCATAGGTATCTAATTTTAAAGCTCCAAATGCACTTATGTAGTTACTTCTTTCAAAATAAGTTCTTCCATTACTAGCCGTATTTCCCGGCAAGCTGTCATCGTCTACATCTCCAAATGTTCTAGTACTAAATTGCAAATGCTTAAACTCCCCACCAAGGGTAAAGGCAAACTCTTCTTTAACTACTGTTTGAACATACAATTGATTAGTAAAATCCGATACGTTCAAATTAATAGAATTCAATTGTGTACCATTACCTACTTCAAAATTACCTTGAATGAGATCAAAGTTGATTTCTTGCTCAAAATCATTGAACCTAGAATTTACACCAAAACTCCAATACGTACCTTTATCAACATAATACTCAAAGTTATACCTAATATTATCTCCCAAAATAAAATCAAATGACGCCACATCATCTTTTGACAATAGTCTCTTTTTGGTAAGATTGATTATAGCCCCACTTTTATACAGATCATCATAATGCGCACCTAATCTTAAAAAGGAAGTATTCCTGGTCTCATCTAATGGCAAGATCAAATCTTCTCCGCCATTTAAATTGTCCAATAATTTATACTTTATAGTTCTAAAATTGCCTGTGGCCGACAAGTTACTAATGCCTTGTTGTAGTTTTTTAAAATCTATGGGTTCATCTAAGTTAAATCTTAATTTTCCTTTTACATACCCCCTTGTATGATTTGTATTACCATCAATAAATAATCTGTTGACAGTAAGCTCTTCTGCCGCACCAACAACCGGAATGGTTCTTTTTTCACCAACATTCCTAGTAGCAAGTTTTTTTAAATCATCTATTTTCAAATTTGCGGCGTCTTCCCCTTTTTTAACTATTTCTGACAGCCTGTTAAAATCAATAACAGAGTAATCTTCTATTTGCGGCTTTATGTAAATATCTGTTTTAGCCGATTTAATTTTCATATCGGCCACGGTTCTGTAATTATTTATTTGAAGTAAAATTTCGGTAGCGGACAAAAGAGCATCTCGATCAGATAAGTCATGCTGAACATCAACACCAATAATTAACTCGGCACCCATAGCCCTTACTTCATCAATTGGATAATTATTGACAACACCGCCATCTATCAATACCTTGCCATCAATAGCCGTAGGTTCAAAAAGAGAAGGCAAGGTTCCACTAGCCAATATTGCTTCTGGCAGATAACCAGAATCTAAAACAACTTGTTTACCCGTTTCTATATCTGTTGCTATACACACAAAAGGTATAGGCAGTTTATTAAAATCCTCTATATCCTTAACATGGTATAAAAGCCTCACAAATTCATTATAGATATTTTGTCCTCCAGAAAACGCAGGTGGTACGGTAACTTTAAAATTTTTAAAGGGTAAGGTAAGCGCATATCTTTCAGAATCTTCTTTTTCATAAAAAGTTTTTGCGCTTCTTGGAAGGTTATCTTGAATTAAAGAGCCAACATTGGTAACAGTAAAAAGAGAATCTAGCTCTCTCGCCGAATACCCAGAAGCATATAAAGCCCCTACAATTGCTCCCATACTAGATCCGCCAATGTAATCTATTTCAATACCTGCCTCCTCTATAACCTTTAACGCTCCAATATGTGCCATACCTTTGGCACCACCACCACTTAGCACCAAACCTATTTTTGGATCCTTTTCTACATCTACATTTTGCGCAACCAATGCCGAAACGCACAACATTGACAGCACAATAAGCGCAAATCTTGAAAACATTCTATTTTTGACGAAAAGACTCATAAATCTTCTTTGCTTTTGATGCACCAACTTCTTGACTTAAACTTTCAACAGATGCTTCTTTGATACGTTTTACCGATTTAAATTTTTTCAATAATTGTTGTGCTGTTTTTTCCCCTACACCATTTATACCTTCTAACTCAGAATTAATAGCTCCCTTACTCCTTTTGTTTCTATGAAATGTAATACCGAACCTGTGTGCTTCATTCCTTAAATATTGAATGATTTTTAAACTTTCAGATTTTTTGTCCAAGTATAATGGTATGGGATCTTCCGGAAAATATATTTCCTCTAATCTTTTAGCGATACCAACAATTGCAATTTTACCTCGTAAACCTAAAAGATCAAGACTTTTCAGCGCTGACGACAACTGACCTTTACCACCATCAATGACAATTAGTTGCGGCAAAGGTTGCATTTCTTCCTGTAGTCTTTTGTATCTTCTAAATACTACCTCTTCCATGGAGGCAAAATCATCAGGACCGGTAACCGTCTTTATATTATAGTGTCTATATTCTTTTTTTGAAGGTTTGCCATCTTTAAACACAACGCATGCCGCTACCGGGTTACTACCTTGAATATTACTATTATCAAAACATTCTATATGGCGCGGTTCTGCGGACAACCTTAAGTCTTTCTTCATTTGAGCCATAATCCTGTTCGTATGGCGATCCGGATCAATTATTTTAATTTGATTGAACTTTTCTTGCCTAAAGAACTTCGCATTACGTTCAGACAAATCAAGAATACGCTTTTTATCACCAAGTTTGGGAACGGTTACCTTAAGACCAGGAGAAACGGCAATTTTAAAAGGCACATATAACTCTTTTGACTCAGATTTAAATCGCTTCCTGATTTCAACAATTGCCAATTCTAGCAAATCTTCATCTTGCTCCTCAAGCTTTTTCTTGATCTCCATGGTATGAGACCTAATTATAGAGCCATGCGACAATTGCAGAAAATTTACATAGGCATACGCATTATCCGATACTATACTGAAAACATCAACATTACTGATTTTAGGATTTACTATGGTAGATTTAGATTGATAATTTTCGAGAACATCTATTTTATCCTTTATTTTTTGCGCCTCTTCAAACTTCATTTCTTCGGCCAAGGCTTTCATCTGTCCCTTAAAATAGGATAACGAAGACTTAAAATTTCCTTTTACAATTTCGCGAATATCTTCAATTTGTCTATCATATTCCGTAATTTTTTGGTAGCCCTCACATGGACCTTTACAATTTCCCAAATGATATTCTAAACATACCTTATACTTGCCAGCATTTATTTTCTCTGCCGATAAATCATAATTGCAAGTTCTTAAAGGATATACACTTTTAATTAAATCTAAAAGCACCCTTACCGTTTTCATACTGGTATACGGACCAAAATACTCGGACCCATCTTTAATGACCCTTCTAGTAGGAAAAAACCTCGGAAATCGCTCATTTTTTAGACATAACCACGGATACGACTTATCATCTTTCAACAATACATTATACCTTGGCCTTAGCTCTTTAATTAAATTATTCTCCAACAAAAGGGCATCTGACTCCGTAGGCACCACTATGTGTTTAATTGCCTTTATTTTTTTTACCAGAACACGTGTTTTACCATACTCATGATTCTTATTAAAATAAGAAGAAACACGTTTTTTAAGGTTTTTGGCTTTACCTACATATAGTATACTTTCATTACTATCATAAAACTGATAAACTCCTGGACCAGTAGGCAATGCGCTTAATTGTATATTTAATGGAATATCTGTCATAATTCTACACCACTAATTTAGGCTATAATAGGCACTTTATATTATTGATAAACGTATAAATCTTATAAGCATAAAAACACACCTCTAAATAGGAATATGAAATTATTAAAACAATTTTTTGAGAATTAGAAAATTAAAACCACTCGAAATTATATTATTAATAATCCAAAAAAATTCAACACTACTACAACTACATGGTTTTCAGTTAATTAAAACCTAAAATGTTTACTTATATGCATCATAGTGTTAATTTTATAATAAAAATGTGCATTTCAACGATAAAAATGTGCATTTCAAAGATATAGTATCGATTATTTTACCTATTTTTAACTCAACAACAACAATTATTGGCTCATTTACAAATCTAGGATTATGGATAGTTATATCATCACTTTAGGAACTTACCTTGTTTTAATGTTATTTTTTAAGGTATTTTTTGCCGTTGCAGGTAAAGAATAGATTGAAAAATCTATCGTTAAAAATCACTTCACTATGTTGAAGAAAGATTTACGCATAAAATATTCAAGACTTCGAAGTTCCCTAACTCCAACAGAAATATCTCAAAATAGCATTACCATAGCAAATTCAGTATTGAAATTGCCAATTTGGGATATGCAATACTTTCATATATTTTTGCCGATAGCACAAAAATCAGAAATAGATACTGAAGGCATTATCTCTATTCTTTTAGGTCTTGATAAAAACGTAATTGTCCCTAAAATAATTTCTTCTACAGAATTAGAGCACTATTTGCTTACGGACAACACTAAATTCACCACCAACACACTCAATATACCTGAACCCATTGATGGTATAACCGTTGAACCAAAAAAAATTGACGTTGTTTTTATACCATTACTAGCCTTTGATAAAGGCGGAAATAGAATTGGATATGGTAAAGGTTATTACGACCGCTTTTTAAGCGAATGCAGAGAGGATGTAATTAAAATAGGGCTGTCTTTTTTTGAGGCCGAAATTGAAATTGATGACGTGGATACTACAGATATTCCTTTAGATTACTGCGTAACACCCTTAAAATCCTATTCATTTACCTCTTCTTGAGTCCTATTCGAATTTTCTTCCGAGATGGACGACTCTACCTTTTCTTCTTTGTTGAAAGCCCTCTTATTAAAAACCAAAAGAATACCTACACCGGTACTTATTGCCGTATCGGCAATATTGAACACTGGTTCAAAAAATCTAAAATTTTGCCCTCCAACCCTAGGCATCCAAGTGGGCCAGGTAGAATCTACCATTGGAAAGTAAAGCATGTCTACTACCTTACCGTAAAACAATTTACCGTAGGGTTCGTCCGAAAATAAGGTAGCCACTTCATTATAGCTTTCATTGAATATGGCTCCATAAAATACTGAATCCAAAATATTGCCCAATGCGCCGGCAAATATTAAGGAAACTGCCCATATCAATGTATTAGAAGCTTTTTTCTTGATGACATCGAACAACCAATATCCTATACCCAAAATAGCAAATAGCCTAAAAATGGTCAATACCAATTTTCCTATATTATCTGAAATAGGTAAAACATCGCTTAGCTTTGCGCCCCATGCTGCACCTTCATTTTCAATAAATAATATTTTAAACCAACTAAAGACCTCTACAGATTCTCCTAATACAAAATTGGTTTTGATATAAATTTTACTCCATTGATCAATTATCAATATCAATAGAATAAACAATACGGATTTTTTAATGTTCATGGGCTTTCATCAATGAGCGCAAAAATATAAATATTATTCGGTTTTACTTAAAAGTATATTACCGGTAATGGTTTCCAGCAAAAAAGAGGATGTACCAAAAGGAATAGGGTTCCTAGAAACGTCACCATATTTACTGGCCGTTGTAATATTCGCAGCTTTTGCAACAACACTAATATTACCACTCTGAGTTTTCACTTTAGTACTTCCTATTACATTATTTAAAAAGCACGCCCCATCTGATAAAGAAATGTTAACTTCTTTATAAGCACCCTCCACAACTACCCTTGCATTTGTTCCAAAAACTTCCAATTTTTTCTGAATCGGCATTATAATTTTTATGGCTATCGATATTACTTTATGGGCACTTAATTTATCGTTCGGATTTTTAAAATTGGGAGTAAAACCCGTATCTAATAAAAGGGTATTGCCATTGGTAAACACTTCAATTTCTAAATCTTGGCTATACTCGCCTTCTATTTCGGTCTGTACGGTAATTTGGTTATCATTGCTTGTTTCTACTTCAACAATAAAGCAATTGGTAGCATCTACCTGAATTAGTTCTATGTGATCGTCCAATACATTTTTATACACTTTCTTTTGTGCATTAACCGCAAAAGAGCATAATAGTAGGCAATTAATTATAAAACCTTTCAAAACTACAGCTATTAAAAAACGCCCCTAAAGGCGTTTTAATTATGATTGCATATTTTTTGCTTCAATACTTAGAGTAGCATGGGGCACCAGTTTTAATCTTTCCTTATTGATTAATTTTCCGGTTACACGACAAATACCATAGGTTTTATTCTCTATTCGTAAAATTGCATTCTTAAGGTCACGAATAAATTTCTCTTGCCTAATAGCTAACTGGGTATTAGCTTCTTTGCTCATAGTCTCTGACCCTTCTTCAAAAGCCTTAAAGGTAGGTGAAGTATCATCTGTACCATTATTACCATCATTCATATAAGCACTTTTTAACAGCTCTAAATGACTTTTAGCTTTCTCTATTTTCTCTTCGATCAATTCTTTGAATTCTGCCAAATCCTTGTCAGAATATCTCACTTTTAAATCTTCTGCCATCTTTTAATGTTTTTCAATAAACAATTTAGTGTTCACCTCGTCAAAAGCAATTTCAACGCCTTTATCCAACTTTTCTTCAAAATTTAATTCGGCCGTCAAAGTTTCTGTTTTAATATACTCAATATTATCTTCTATAGCTACTTCAACAAAACCATCTTTCAATATTTTAACCGCAATTTTATCCGTTACTTCAAAACCTGAATCTTTTCTAATGTTCTGAATTCTATTTACAAGTTCTCTTGCGACACCTTCATTTCTTAATTTGTCATCAATAGTAACATCTAAAGCTACAGTTAATTTACCTGATGTTGCCACCATCCACCCTTCAATATCTTGAGAGGATATTTCTACATCTTGTAACTGTAAAGTAATACTTTTATTTTCTAATTGGATTGTTAATTCGCCATCTTGCTCAATTTTTTGGATATCATTCTGCTCAAAAGCATTGACAACTTGGGCAATTTGCTTCATTTCTTTACCAAATTTAGGACCTAAAGTCTTGAAATTAGGCTTAATACGTTTTACCAATATACCTGAAGCATCATCTAACAACTGAATTTCCTTAACGTTAACTTCAGATTTTATTAATTCTGAAACCGCCTCTATTTCTTCTCGATCTTTGGCATCAAGAACAGGAATCATGATTTTTTGTAATGGTTGGCGTACTTTAATTTTTTCTTTTTGACGAATTGATAATACCAGAGATGATATGATTTGTGCTTTATGCATTTTCACCTCTAGACCTTCATCAATTACAGATTCATCCGCTACTGGAAAATCTGCCAAGTGCACACTTTCAAAACCTTTTTTAACCGTAGCTTTATTCAAATCTAAATATAGCCTATCCATAAAAAACGGAGATATAGGTGCGGAGAGTTTTGCCACCACATCTAAGCAGGTATATAGTGTTTGATAGGCCGCAATTTTATCTGCAGCATATTCGCCTTTCCAAAAACGTCTTCTACATAAACGCACGTACCAGTTACTTAAATTCTCCTGTACAAACTCTGAGATAGCCCTTGCCGCACGTGTAGGCTCATACTCCTCATAAGCACTATCTACCACTTTAATCAGTGAATTAAGTTCAGATAAAATCCAACGATCGATCTCTGTACGTTGGCCCAAAGGAATATCTTCTTCAGAGTATGTGAACTGATCTAGATTTGCGTATAGCGCAAAGAAAGAATATGTATTATATAAGGTACCAAAAAACTTACGTTTAACCTCTACAATACCTTCCTCGTCAAATTTTAGGTTATCCCATGGGTTTGCATTGCTTATCATGTACCATCTTGTAGCATCTGCACCATGCTCGTTCATGGTATCGAATGGATCCACGGCATTACCCAATCTTTTGGACATTTTTTTGCCTTCCTTATCTAAAACCAAGCCATTGGACACTACATTCTTATATGCAACCGAATCAAAGACCATTGTTGCAATAGCATGCAAGGTGTAGAACCAACCACGTGTTTGATCAACACCTTCTGCAATAAAATCTGCTGGGAACGTTTTTCCTTCGTCTATTAATTCTTTGTTTTCAAACGGATAATGCCATTGGGCATAAGGCATAGACCCACTATCAAACCAAACATCTATTAAATCACTTTCGCGTTTCATAGGCTTACCAGAAGCCGAAACCAAAGTTATTTGATCTACAATGTTCTTATGCAAATCTATTTTATCATAGTTCTCATCGGACATATCGTCTGCAACGAAATCTGCATAAATATCCTTTTCTAAAACTCCTGCTTCCAGAGCTTTAGCCATTTCCGACTTTAATTCTGCTACAGAACCTATAATTATTTCTTCTTTGCCATCTTCGGTTCTCCAGATTGGTAATGGAATTCCCCAATACCTTGACCTTGAAAGATTCCAGTCGTTCGCATTCGCCAACCAATTACCAAATCTACCTTCACCAGTTGCTTTTGGTTTCCAGTTGACCGTCTGGTTCAATTGAAACATTTGATCCTTAACATCAGTAACCTTAATGAACCAAGAATCTAACGGGTAATACAAAATAGGCTTATCCGTACGCCAACAGTTTGGGTAACTGTGCACATACTTCTCAACTTTAAATGCCTTGTTTTCTTCTTTTAATTTAATAGCGATCTCAACATCAACAGATCGCTCTGGTGCGGTACCATCTTCATAATATTCGTTTTTAACATACTTACCGCCCAATTCTTTAAGCTCTGGCCTAAATTTTCCCTGTAAGTCTACTAGAGGCACTAAATTACTGTTTTCATCCAATACCAACATTGGCGGAATTTCCGGCACTGCTTGTTTTGCCACAAATGCATCATCTGCACCAAAAGTTGGAGCTGTATGCACTATCCCTGTACCATCTTCTGTTGTAACAAAATCACCAGCAATTATCCTAAATGCATTTTCTGCATTTTCATATGGTAACACATAATCTAACAGTTGCTCATACTTAATGTTCAATAAGTCTTTACCCTTAAATTCTTTTACGACATAAAAAGGAATTTTTTTATCACCAGACACATATGATAACAAATCCGATTTCTCCGATACCTGATTGTATTTACCCGAAAATTGTTTCCCTACCAAATTCTTGGCAAGTATAACGTTCATAGGTTCAAACGTATATAGATTATACGTTTCTACTAACACGTAATCAATTTTTGGCCCTACAGTTAACGCAGTGTTAGACGGCAATGTCCAAGGTGTCGTCGTCCAAGCTAAAAAGTAGACAGTACCTTCGTTTTGCAAAAAATCCGGTAACGTTTCTTCTACTGCTTTAAATTGTGCGGTAACCGTGGTATCCGTCACATCTTGATAGGTACCCGGCTGATTTAGTTCATGTGAGCTTAATCCCGTACCGGCTTTTGGCGAGTACGGCTGAATGGTATATCCCTTGTATATTAATCCTTTTGAATAAATCTGCTTTAACAACCACCAGACCGTCTCCATGTACTTAGACTTGTAGGTAATGTAAGGGTCTTCCATATCAACCCAATACCCAACTTGCTCCGTCATTGAGTTCCAAACATCAGTGTACCTCATCACTGCCTTTTTACAGGCAGCGTTATACTCCTCAACAGATATTTTTACCCCAATATCTTCTTTTGTAATCCCAAGTTCTTTTTCTACACCCAACTCAATCGGTAGACCGTGGGTATCCCAACCCGCTTTTCGTTTTACTTGATAACCTTTCATGGTCTTATACCTTGGAAAGATATCTTTTATGGTACGAGCCATGACATGATGTATACCCGGCATTCCGTTAGCCGACGGAGGACCTTCATAGAATACATAACTATCTTTACCCTCACGAGTTGATATACTTTTTTCAAAAATGGCATGTTCTGACCAATAGTCAAGTATTTCTTCTGCTACCTTTGGTAAATTTAATCCTTTATATTCTGCGAACTTCATACAAAATGCTTCTAGTACTGGGTTTTAAAGGCTGCAAAATTATAAAATTTTGAGCAAAAAGGAGTGTATTGAACCTACTGAAATGCTTATAAACCACCGTTTAAAACATTTATTAACAAGTTGAACATCCAAAAGTTAAAATTATACGTATATTATTGCGAACAATTAACCATTAAACGTTTACACAAATGAAAAAAGTAATTTTAGGATCATTAGCAATTTTAGCACTTAGTATGTCTGTTTCTTGTAGAGATGCTTCGGACAAAGCCAAGTCTGCAACTGAAGAAGCTGGAGCTGCATTAGAGAATGCAGGAGAAGAGTTAAAAGAAGCCGGTAAAGAATTGGAAGAAGCTGGTGAAGGCGCTATGGATGCTGCTAAAGAAGCAAGCGAGAATGCCATGGAAGCTGCCGAAGATGCTGCTGAATCAGTAAAAAAAGCAGGACAAGACGGAGTTGATGCTGCAAAAAAAGCCGGTAACGATGTAAAAGATGCTGCTAACGAAGCTGCAGATAAAGTCGCTCAAAAAGCTGCAGAAGTTGAAAAGGAGGTTAAACACTAATCATATCCTTTTTATATAATTTTAAAAGACCCGTAA
>TARA_R110002050_G_scaffold111766_6_pt1 | contig 12231 bp, 11 predicted proteins | sample TARA_R110002050 | Tara Oceans TARA_R110002050 (sample SAMEA4396988) | marine metagenome | biome: Polar Biome; feature: [DCM] deep chlorophyll maximum layer (ENVO:01000326); material: water (ENVO:00002006), including particulate matter (ENVO:01000060) such as... | depth 25 m
TCAACACACTGTTTCTTTTAATGCTGGAAACTTAGCAAGTGGTGTTTATCTATACAAAATTGATATTATTTCTGAGGATGGAAATTCTTTTGTACAGAGTAAGAAAATGACTCTTATCAAATAGAAACACTTTTATTCCTTTATACTAAAAAGGCAGCCAATAAAGCTGCCTTTTTTTAATTCCAGTTATCTAATATCTCAAAAAATTCAGCTTGAATACCGGCACCTTTATCTCGGGCATACCACAGATGAAGTTCTCTTTTTACATCATCATTACTCATTGTTGAATCAGCAACCATTTCTACAAAACGATCTTGAATTACTTTAGGCCTTGGCCCCCAAGTTCCTAACTCTTCTAGAGTCTCTGTATCTAGTGCGATTAACTTGGGAATTGAACGGCTCGTTCCATTTGTTAAGTAAGCGTCCATAACGTTCAAGTGTTCATCTCTAAGAATCAGTTTCAACTCAATACTTGGGCTAATTTCTGCCATTTTATTGAGAAATGGGAGCAACTGAGATGCATCTCCACACCAACCCTCAGTTAGCACAAGCCAAGTCACATTTCTAGGGAAATCACTAAGTTTATTAGCAAGCTCATCATTAATCACACCGCGTTTATCCCAACGGTTAGATCTTTGCATGTTTAGCTTAGTGTATTCCAACATATCTTCGCCATTTTCATCGTTTGTTGTACGATGTTCGGCATATAGCTTCTCAACTAACTCGCTGTATTCTTTATAAGAATAAGCTCCTGCAACAATTTCTTTTGTAATAATAGTCTGTGTGTCTGTATTCATAGTATTTAATAATAATTCTGGAATGTGAATAATCTATGAACTTATTCAATTGGATATAATCGATTTGTACAATACACACGATAGGATAAAGAGAACAAAGCTAAACGAAGTTAGAAATTTGATCTTCATTACTGTCTCATATTCAGTTTTATTTCCCTCCAATCTTTTGAGAATCTGATTTATAACTCCAAAGGTTACGGTACTTAATACTAAGAAAAGAAGACTTAAACTTGGATCTGTATTGTATAAACTGCCAGCTATCAAAAGCACACCGCTTGCGAAGAATATTCTATACAACCTTTTAATTCCTTTAAGTCCATATCGAATTGCAAATGTTTGATCTCCACGTTGAGCGTCTTCTTCTTTTTGATACACTTGAGAGACCGGATATAAACTCAGCATAATAAGAGCTACCCCTAACGCAGCAAAACCCTGAACTATTCCTATCATTTTAGCACCAGAAGCTAAATATCCAAGTAAGAACGAATTACTTCCCGTGCTTACGCCAATAGCTACTAAGCTTAATAATGGTCGTCCTTTCCATCTTGTTATTGGGCTTGAATACAGCCAGAAGAAGAAAATGCTTATTCCATAAATCATAACGTAAACTCGGCCTAGTGAGAAAGCACTTACCAAACCTACAAATTGAATCAACATCGATGCTACCCACATCCAACCTTCCATTTTTGGCGGGGATTTCAATCCTCCGATTGGCCCTTCATCCTTATCCCAAAATGAATTGTAAGCTGTAGCTCCTCCAAAAAGCAGTACGTGCACATTCAAAAACTGGAGACCAAACAGCTCCCAATTTATGGATTCTACAAAGAGTGCTGAGAGTAGATAGCCTCCAGAAAGAATAAAAAACTGATAGTGCAATCGAAGATGCACAATGAAATGCCAGACTTGGATGAGTTTAAACTTTTTCATAAACCTATATAGGGTTAAAGCATGAAAAATGAAATTCTGTTTAAGCAACAACAACCTAAATTTAAGCTAATCTTCTACTGATTTAGAATCTAGTTAATCATATCTTTAGGGATGCAGACGATTCCTACAACTACAACCTTCGAAAAAACTCTCTCCCAAAGTAATTGGGTTGCGGCTCAAACTGCTCACAGTGCTCGGATAGAAGCCTTAGTAGGTGATTATTTAATCCAACGCTCCCAACATGGTAAACAGCCTGTTATGGATTTCCTGTTCGATTATTACGCTTTTAGGCCTTCAATGCTTAGGCGTTGGTCTCCTGGGTTTAGAACTGCACTCGAAATAGACACCGAAATAGAGCTTCCAGAATTTAGTGAATTCAAAATTCAGGATAATCTAGCATGGTTAGATGTGAGTTTATTTCCAAAAAGAAGGTATAGGTCTACAAATTGGATTTTACAGATGTTGAAATCCACACAAGATTCACGTCCAGCTTTTGGTTGCTTTGGTATGCATGAATGGGCAATGGTTTATAAAGCAGAAAAACCACGACACGATCAAGTCCCTTTGCGAATGGAGCCTGAGGAATTAGCTGAGTTTGTAGAATCTCGCCCTCTCCTTTGTACACACTTTGATGCATTTAGATTTTTCACTCCCGAAGCTGTTCCTATGAATAAATTCCAGTTAACGCGGGATAAATTCGAAGAAAAGGAACAACCTGGTTGTATTCACTCTAATATGGATTTATACAAATGGGCATTCAAACTATATCCATGGATTTCTAGTGACTTAATTCTAGAAGCTTTTGAACTAGCACTTGAAGCTCGAACTATTGATATGAAAGCTAGTCCATATGATCTGCTTGATTATGGTTTAACTCCCATAAAAATTGAGACCGAAGCTGGACGTTTTGAATACAAAGAGACTCAAGAAGCTATTTTCGAAAGAGGAAAACCTATCCGCGAGAAATTGATTATCGAGTATGAACGATTTTTGGAATGCTTGGAAGAATCGTCCATTTAGCCTCTAATTTGGAAGGCTAATCTTTCCTAAACTTATTTGCGTTCCGTTAACTTCAAAGCCATTTCCTCGGAATAAGTCATCAGCTAGAAAAGCCATTAGTGCTGCTTCTTTCGCATCAGGGAGCATTTCAAGCTCTTCAAAGTTTTTAACTTGGGCATTAGGTAGGCGCTCTGCTAAACTAGCCATCATGGTTTTGTTATGAATACCGCCCCCACTTGCATAAAGCTCAAAAACATCTTTACCTGAAATCTCATCAAAAGCCCGTGAAATACTCTGAACAGTTAGCTGAGTTAATGTAGCTATCAAATCTGTTGGATTTAGCTGAATTTGATACCCTTTCATCAACTCCTCTACCAGCTCCAAGTTGAAGTCTTCTTGTCCTGTTGTTTTTGGAAATGGTTTTCTGAAATAAGGTTCTAACAATAAATATTTCAATAATTCGGAATGTACTTTTCCCAATTTGGCAACATCTCCGCTGGCATCATAGGCCTTGTTGAAATGCTTTTGCATTGCCTCGTTTATCAGCGTGTTTGCTGGACCTGTGTCTGAAGTAATAATTGCCTTCCCACTTTGCTTTGCTGGTAACCATGTAAAGTTGGCGATTCCTCCTAGGTTTAGTAGCACTCGGTTCTTGGACTCGTGCCTAAACAATACATCATCCATCAGCGCTACAAGCGGAGCTCCTTCGCCACCCGCAGCGGTATGCTTTTGCCGAAAATCTGAAATAGTAATTATTCCTGTCTTTTGGGCTATGTGATCACCATCCACAATCTGCAATGTACTATTGAAGTCATCACCAGGCTGATGATACAATGTTTGCCCATGAGAGGCGATGGCATCAACATCCTTTACTGAGAAATTCCATTCTTCAATCGCTTCTATAATCCAACTACTATACAAATGCGCTAACTCTGTATTAAGCACGCACACTTCTTGTAAATCGACGGTTTGTTTGGATTGGACAGCGCGGAGTCTTGCTCTTAAACCCGCATCATACTCTACTGTTTTAAATTCAAGAACCTTAACACTCGATTCCGAACATTCACAAAGTGCCATATCTAGCCCGTCTAAAGAGGTCCCAGACATCAATCCAAGAATAATTCGAGAGGATTTTTGAGTAATTTCAGAAAGTAGAGAGAGTTGCTTGTTCATAGTGGAAACTCGGAGTATTTTTGCATCGAAACAAATCCAAAACAATGAGCGATACAGAAGAATTAGATTACCAATCTTTCGAAGAAGATTTAAAATTTTTGATAACTACGTTAAAAGACAGTTTTGAGTCTACCGATGTGGAATATTATGTAGACGACCACAACGAGATTCTTTATGTTAAGTTAGAAGGTTTAGACGAATATCCTGAGCATGAAATTGAGGAAATTGCGACTCCGATATTTGAAGAATTAGACATGGATTTTGAAGAAATCATCCTCTTACCACTCTAAGAATAGCTTTCAGAAAAGCGCTTTTTTAATTGTTTTAAAGGAGAAGAATGCTTCGTATTTTTTAGGATAATTTAATTCCTTATTTACTATATGAAGAGTTCTAATTCTGGATACGTTATGCGTTGTATTATGTGCAACCATGAAAATGACGAGCGCAAAACAAGTACGTACTGTACGCAATGTGGCGGTGTGTTAACTATTGAGTACAACGAGGTTCGGCAAGAAATACAGTACCCACTTAAGAATATAATTCCTGATCCTCTCAAAATTCATTACACCGCTCTAAAGAAGTTAGAACGCCTTTCTACCATTTATGGCGCTGAGCTTTATGCCAAATTAGAGCTCGAGAATCCAACAGGATGCTTCAAAGATCGTGGAAGTTATATTGAAGTTTTGAAAGCTCTCGAGTTGGGCGCTGATGCTATTTGTTTGGCTTCAACAGGAAATATGGCAGCGTCGGTAGCAGCTTATGCTTGTTATTTCAAACTCCCATGTTTTGTGTTCGTACCCGAAAAAACTCCTGATGTTAAACTCGCTCAAAGCACCATTTATGACGCTACTATCATAAAAGTAAAAGGCGACTTCAGAACGTGTGAGGTTCTTTGTCGCGAATTTGCTAAGTCTGGAAATTACTATTTAGCTGGCGATTACGTATTTCGCCAGGAAGGACAAAAATCATTCTCTTACGAGCTGTTAGAGCAGGGAGAAATTGATTACGATTACATCTTTGTACCCGTAGGTGCTGGAACAAACTTCGCAGCAATTTATAAAGGTTTTGTTGAAATGAAGGCTGCGGGTTTGATTGATAGAATACCAAGTTTTGTGGCTGTTCAGCCAGAACAAAGTTCTCCCGTTGTTGAAGGAATTTTCAAAAAGGAAAAAATCATCAAGGAACAGGTGCATACTATGGCTGATGCCGTTGCGGTAGGAGATCCTTTCGATTTTTATAAAGTTCTTGAAGGTATTGATAAGACAAACGGACTTGCATTCACTGCTACTGAAAACGAACTGCTCGAATCGATGAAAGAAATGACCATCGAAGAAGGCATTTTTACAGAACCGGCATGCGCCATTCCCTTAGCAACTTTCAAAAATAATTTAGAAACCTTTAAAGGAAAAAAGTGTTTGTTTGTGCTTACTGGAACAGGGTTGAAAAGCTCACAAATCGTATCTAAGTATTCACTTTCATCTCCTGTACTATCTCCAAACATGGAAACCATTCAACAGTATATAGATTCGGGATTCCCGCAATTACAGAAACAAAGTTGGGGTCAGTCGCGGGAAATGATGATTGGTAATGTAAATATGGACGACGACCACGCTCGTTTATACGATGGTTACGTAAGTGGCATCAACAAAAAAGGGAAGGTTTTAAAAGAGGAAGAAATAAAAGCACTAAAATCTCTCGTGTATAACGAAGAAAAAGTGCTTCATTATCCGGTTGAAGTTTTAGATTACAAGCTCACAATGCGTATGCATGGCTTAGTAAGTGCGGCAGTGAAGCTTCGCATTGATGGAATTGAGGACGAAGTGCTCTCGTTAGATCAAGGTGTTGGGCCAATGGATGCTATCTTAACGGCAATTAAAGCCGAAACAGATTCATTCTTGCCTTTAGAAGTTAAGAACCACGAAATTGAAATTCTAAGTCCTGATACCGACTCCTTAGTTATTGTAACTCTCACTCTAGAAAAGCAGGGACATACATTCCAATCTAAAGGTGCCTCTCCTGATACTATTGAAGCTCTTATTCAGGCGTTCGTAAAAGGCTTAGCTATTGCCAATAAAGCACTGGTTTAAACAAAAAAACTCAGCTTTCTATCGATAGAAAGCTGAGTTTTAATACTAAATTGGTCAGTTTTGAAATTAGCGTAGTGCTTCTTCTAACTCTAAAGAAGCATTGCTTCCTGCATCACGATATTTGATGATAATTGGGCAAGCCATACTTAGGCCTTTGCCTTTTGCCCAATCTCCGCTTACTGGTCTTGAACCAGGTATTACCACTGCGCCGGCAGGAATACCAGAACCACGTTCTAATTCTTTTTCGTTAACGGCATCATAAACAGGAATTGATTTCGAAAGTACAACACCTGGCGCTATAACTGCACCTTCTTGAACTAAAATTCCTTCCACAATTACAGCACCGGCACCAATAAAGCAATCATCTTCAATAATAACTGGGTTCATTCCAACAGGCTCAAGTACGCCACCAATTTGAACTCCAGCAGATAAATGAACATTCTTACCAATCTGTGCACAAGAACCCACAAGAGCGTGACTATCTACCATTGAGCCTTCATCAATAAACGCACCTACATTCACGTAAGCTGGGGGCATAATAATTACACCAGAAGCAACATATGCGCCACGACGAACAGATGAACCTCCAGGTACCAATCGAACTCCATCTTCGGGCGTAAAATAGCGTGGAGGTAAATTGTGTTTATCTACAAAGCCTTCGTAAATACCTTCAAACGAGGTATTGGTTCCGTTTTTAAAAGCTTCCAAAATAGATTGTTTAACCTCAATGTTGGCTTCCCATCCATTCTCGGTTTTATTAGCAGATCTAAGTTCGCCAGTTTCTAGCTTATCTAATACTTCTTCGTAATTCATATTCTTTTTCAATTTCAAAAACGACGAAATCTCATCGTTCTTAATTCTAATTAATTAAGTTTTAATTATTCAGCGAGTTCTATTGTTCGATTAGCTCTTCATACCATTCATTAACTCGTTTATCAGCTTCGAGTAGCCCTTCTTCTGTTCTAGAATCTAAATCATCCAAGGAAAGTGGGCTTCGAACTTCGTCACAACTAATCCAACCTTTGTGTTCAAGAAGTGCTTTAACCGGAACTGGACTTGGCGCATCAAAAAATAAATCTGCACAAGCAACCCAATCTCTAAAAAGGTATTGTGTACTTCCTACTAAATTCAATTTCAAGAAATGCATTGTTGCTTTTGGCCAAGCGTTAGATGCTACAGAAACGTGACCAACTGCACCTTCTGCTACAAGCTCTGTGATCAAGTTATCATCGCCACAGTAAAGTTTAGCACCGGGTGCCGAATCTCTATATTTTTTGAAATCCTCTACGCTTCCACTCGCTTCTTTCATTCCCATATAATTTGGAAAAGCTTTGTTTAGAAAAACGGGAACATGTGGATGGATTTTAATTCCAGTACGCGATGGCACATTGTAAATCATACACGGCGTTGTAGTTTCTTTCATTAGTTCTGAAAACCAAGACAGCTGACCCTCCATACCTGGTTTCGCATAAATAGGAGCCACGAGTAAAAAAGCATCCACTCCAACTTCATCGCAGAAATGAATAAAAGCCTTTTGCTCATCAATTAGAAAACCACCTAAACCTGCCATCATTGGCACAGACAGTTTTAAGGATTTTACGAACTTAACAAGTTCTTTCTTTTCCTCGGTATTGATATTTAACCCTTCCCCAGTACTTCCCAGAACCAACACACCAATCCCAGCTTCCTCCTGTTTACGAAGCATGGTTTCAAAACTAGTATAATCTATACTAGTATCTGCATTCATAGGGGTTACTACGGCGGTCCAAAGTGGATATTCTTCCATTATTTTATTTCCTCGGTTACTTGATCAAACAATGCATCAAAGGTATGAATACCTTTGCTCAATGTCATGTTATTGACTAGTTGTTCAGCTGCCCAAATAGCTCCTTCCGCAAATAGAGAGCGATCTAATGCTTCATGTTTTAGGAGTAATTCTTCAGTAGAAGTAGTAACACGCAATTCATGAATTCCGTTTACATCCCCTTCTCTAGCCGATGTTACATCAGCTTCTTTATCTAGCCATTCTTTCCATGTTAAAGCAGTTCCACTTGGTGCGTCTTTTTTATGAACATGATGCACTTCGTGAATTTTGAATATTGGATTTTTAAGAATACTTGAGCTTACTGAAATTGCTTGTATGCATTTGCGAATGACATTCATTCCCAAACTAAAATTGGTGGCAATTACCCATTTTGAATCTGCATCAATTATACGTTGGTTCAAATCTTCTGGCCAATTATAGCCTGTACTTCCCCATGCTGCAGGAATGCCCGACTCTACCACAATATCCAAAATTTCATCCACAGCATCACCTGGCACAAAAATGATTACTGCATCGCTTTTTTTCAATTTCGATACCGTTGGAGGATTACTCCCATCAAAAACTTGGTCAAGGGAATCACCTAGCATTTCAACTACTTTGCTTCCCGTTTTTCCTGCGCCTATTACTGAAATTTTCATATCAATCAATATTTTCGATAAATGCTTTGTGAAGCTTTTGAATAATTTCTTCGCCTTCGCCTTCCTTTACAAGAAAACACACATTGTTCGAGCTAGATCCATGGCACACTAAGCGAATGTTATAGTCTTTCAAATGCGTAAATAATTCCCCACTGATACCACTTGTTGCTGTTAAGTGATTACCAATGATCGCAACTAATGAAAAACCTTTTTCAACTTCTACTTCACAAAACTTCTTCAATTCGTCAAGTACGGCTAACGTTAAATCTACTTTGTTGGATGCATTACTTGCCGTATCTAACGTTAACGAGACACTTACCTCGCTTGTGGTAACCAAATCTACTGAAACTTTATGCTCTGCCAATGTTTGAAATAAACGTGCCAAAAATCCATGCTGATGAAGCATTTCTAAACTTCGTACAGTAAGCAATGTTTGATCTTTACGCAGTGATAGTGCACGAATAACAGGCTCTTTTTCTGCTTTATTCACAATAGAAGTGCCTGGTAAACTAGGTTCTTTACTTGAAAGAACTCGAACACTTGCACCACTTCTAATAGCGGGCTTAAGTGTAGCTGGATGTAGAACTTTGCCACCAAAAACCGAAAGTTCGGCTGCTTCATCAAATGAAATTTGGCTAATTGGGTGTGCTTCTTTTACTAAGCGCGGATCAGTAGTGTAGATTCCCGCAACATCTGTCCAGATTTCGAGAGATTCTGCTTTAACAGCTTCAGCAAAAAGAGCTGCAGAATAATCACTTCCACCACGCCCTAATGTTGTAGTATTCCCAAACACATCAGAGCCAATAAAACCTTGAGTAAGATAAATGATGTCTTCTGATAACAGTTTATCAGCTTTCTTACTGATCGTTTGTAATTCTGGCGTGGCATTTCCAAAATTGGAGTCTGTTTTTATGATGCTTCTCGCATCTAGCCATTCAGCATTCACACCATTTTCATTCAAAACCTGGATAAAAACACTCGTCGACATCAGCTCTCCAAAAGCGTATAGTGCATCTTTCCAGCGTTTATCGCGCCCTATATAATCTAGATGTTGGCGTAGCTCAGAAAGTAATTTTTGAAATCGAACTCGAGTCTCGTCCTTTTCCTTAAGCTTTTCAATAATAGATAAATGCCGCAACTCAATATCTAATAGCAATTTTTCTCTTACCGTGTAATCCATCTGACCTTGTGCAAGAGCTACTAAATCATTTGTAGTTCCAGAAGTGGCACTTATTACTACTAAACGTCGATTTGGGTTTGAAGCAACTATTTCAGCACTATGTTGCATCGCTTCAAAATTACCAACACTAGTTCCTCCAAATTTTGAGACAATCATCTTAAACTTTTACTAAACCTGTTATTGTGAGTGAGTTTTTAAAATAACACCTTCACAGCAAAAGCTTGCTTTATTTTACGTGTTTTATTCTGATTTACTTTTTTTGAAAATTAGAAAGTATCTCTATTATCTTATGCTGTAATTGTCAAACCTTTTGAATGCTTCTAAGCTCATAATTTTATGCAAAATAGTAATAGAATAGCTTTAAAAAGCTTTTTTCCATATTTCGGCATTCTTCTGTTCTTTTTTGGTTCATGCTCTCCATTTTCTAATGATAGAACGATTTCAAATTTAGAAAATGAGCTCGCAAATATTTCTGCAATTCAAGATTCAGAGCAACGTCAAGCCAAAACCGATTCATTATGGGCGGAATTGAAACTCAACAATCAGATTCCCTTTATTCAAGATACGGTAGCTATTTTTCTCTATAAAGGATCTGCAGAACAAGTAAACTGGAATGGAGATTTCAATAGTTGGTCAAGTGACAAAAAATATCCCAATAAAGGAACAAATATTGAGGGGACTGATATATGGATGCTAAAAACGCATTTTCCAGCTGATGCTCGACTAGATTACAAAGTTACTGTTGATGGAGACTGGATTATTGATCCAGAAAATCCAAATACTCAATGGAGTGGTTTTGGCCCCAACAGTGAACTTAGAATGCCCAAATGGAAGCCTGAGCCTTTGAAAATCCGAACCCCAGAAGCAGCACAGGGCACCTTATCTAAAAATAGAATTATTACTAGCTCTGAGTTCGGTTATACTATTCAGTACCAAGTTTATACTCCTCCAAATTATGCTGAATTGGGAGACTTACCCGTTCTATATGTAACTGATGGGCACGAATATTCTGACGACCAACTAGGTTCTTCAGTCGTTGTTCTTGATAACTTGCTTCATCAAAAAAAGATAAAGCCCGTTATTGTAGTTTTTGTGGATCCTCGAAATCCTGATGACGAAGCTATAAACCGACGCTCGGATCAGTTTGCGGTCAACGAAAAATACCTTGTTTTCTTTACGGAGACTTTAATTCCTGAAATTGAATCTAAATACAAGGTTCTGAAAAATGCTAACCAACGAGGAATACTAGGAACTTCTTTAGGAGGATTGAATGCTGCATATTTTGGCTTTGCGCGCCCAGATGTATTCGGAAAAATTGCAATTCAAGCACCAGCTTTTTGGTATAGAGAAGAAATTTACGACTTAGTACGAAACGCCAAAGCTAACCCTGATGATATTTATATGAGTGTTGGTTCTATTGGTGACAATTTGAACGACGCTGAACGAATGGAAACTTTATTTAAGCAAAGGAAAGTTCATTTTTCCTATCTTCAGGTAAACGAAGGGCATTCTTGGGGCGCATGGTCAGCACAAATGGATGATATTCTTCTTCAATTTTTCGGGAAATAAATACTTCCTCACAACCTAATTTCATTAGAGATTAGCTAATCGAATCAGTTTAACAACTAGAACTTAACATTTACACATGTATCTTGCTTCTGCACTAATCACCAACGACGCTGTCGTTTTAGGACTTCTTTTAGCCATTTTAGCAGCTATTTTTATTACTTCAAATAGCGACAATCCAATTTGGAAAAAATTCTACACCTTCGTCCCATCTCTCCTACTCTGCTATTTTGTTCCATCCATTTTCACCACATTAGGTGTTATTTCTGCTGAAGAGTCGAATCTGTACTTTGTGGCTTCTAGATATTTGTTACCAGCTAGTTTGGTACTTCTTACGCTCAGCATAGATTTTAAAGGAGTGTTAAATCTTGGTTGGAAAGCCGTTGCGATGTTCCTTGCAGGTTCTTTTGGAATTATAATTGGAGGGCCACTCGCTCTTTTAATTATCGGTGCTATCAATCCTGATATTGTTGGCGGCGTTGGCCCAGACGAAGTATGGAAAGGTATGGCAACTATTGCTGGAAGCTGGATTGGCGGTGGTGCAAACCAAGCTGCAATGCAGGTAATGTACGAGCCAAGCGACAAGCTTTTTAGTGCTATGGTAACCGTAGACATTATTGTAGCAAACATTTGGATGGCATTTTTACTTTATGGCGCGGGAATGAGCGACCGTGTAGACAAGTGGTTCAAAGCAGACTCTTCTGCAATAGATGCTCTCCGCAAAAGTATTGAAAGCTACCAAGCTAGTATCTCGAGAGTTCCTACCTTTGTTGATATCACGAAAATTGTAGCCGTTGCTTTTGTTATCACAGGGATCGGACATATTGTAGGCGATTTTGTAGGCCCATGGATTGGTGAAAATGCCCCTGCTCTTAAAGATTTAAGCCTCGATTCTGCCTTTTTCTGGATTATCGTAACAGCAACTACGGGTGGTTTAATAGCCTCTTTCACAAGGCTTCGCACACTCGAAGGAGCTGGCGCATCTAAAATCGGAAGTTTATTTCTCTACATTTTAGTAGCAACAATTGGTATGCAAATG
>TARA_R110002050_G_scaffold172476_1_pt1 | contig 12229 bp, 8 predicted proteins | sample TARA_R110002050 | Tara Oceans TARA_R110002050 (sample SAMEA4396988) | marine metagenome | biome: Polar Biome; feature: [DCM] deep chlorophyll maximum layer (ENVO:01000326); material: water (ENVO:00002006), including particulate matter (ENVO:01000060) such as... | depth 25 m
AGTATGCTGGGTTATCTGCTTCAAAACCACCATTACTTAGGAGGTTAATATTTCCAGAAGCTGAAAATAATCCTTCTGTTGTTTGGGCAACTAAATTTCCACTCATAAATACAGCGAGTGGTAAAAAGAGACTCAAACATACTTTTGTATATGTTTTCATAGATATCTACTTATTGTTAATGTTTCATTTGAGAGATTTTTAATAAAAAGCGCTTCCATACATTGTTTATTTTTTTTAAGACGACTGTCGAATTACCAATTCTGTTGGCACTGTAACTGTGTGATTTCCACGTTCGTACTTTGAGTTTCCCTTGTCACTTCCATCTAGAATCTCTGTGAGATACCGAAGTGCTAATTCTCCAAACTGTTCTTTATATACTCGTACCGTGGTTAGTTGAGGAGACGAAAACTTCGCTCCATCCACATCATCAAAACCAACTATGGCAACATCTTCTGGAACTCTATGACCATGCTGCTGAGCGTATTTACTAAATCCCAATGCCATTGCATCGTTCACACAATACACCGCAGTAGATTTCACACCCGACTTGAAAAATTTGGCGGCCAAATTATAGCCCGTTTGTAAGGTGGGAGATTCATATTCATCCATAAACACGAGTTCAGACACATCATTATAACCGTCTTTCATCATAGCAAGCTGGTAGCCTTCAAGGCGCTCAGAAATACTAGGGTGATAGCGATCGGCTCCTAAAAATGAAATCCTCTTGTGACCTTTTTCCATGAGATACTGCACCACTTCTATTGATGCGTTTCTATTATCAACTGAAATGCTTGGGAATGACTTGTATTGATAATCGACAAGAACAAATGGAATACCTGACTCTTCTACCTCTTCCAAAAGCTCTGCACTTACTTTCCCTGCAATGATAATTCCATCCACATTCCGTTCTTTCAGTAAACGAGGAGTATCAATTTTCTTTTTGTAGGTATCAGATACGGTTGCTAACAGCACATAATAATTATGCTTTTTTGACTCGAATTCTGTCCCTAAAAATATTCTAGTATAAAAAGGCTCACTTAGCGTAAAGTGAGACTCTCTGAGTATGAAACCAATGTTGTTGGTTCTGTTTGATGCTAAATTTCTAGCTGAAGCCGATGGTACATACCCTAGTTCCTCAATGGAATGAAGGATTTTTTTACGTTTCTCATCACTTACATAACCTTTGTTATTTATAACCATAGAGACGGTAGACATAGATGCTTTCGCATGCTTTGCAACCTCTTTAATTGTTACTTTTTTATTGATTTTAGTAGTTCCCAAAATAATTTCTTTTGTTTTATCGAAGCGCTTCGATAAATTTATAGAAAATTTTCATAAAGTCAATATGGAATTCATCTTTAAATAAATTAGTATTGACAGCAGTAGAATTAATTCAATTTCAGAGCCTTTCGATTTAGGGAGTAGCTAATTTTTTTTACTGAATAACCTTATAGGGAATCAAAGCAATGGCGCATATTCAAATAGAAAACGTTTTTAAAAACTATGCTAAAACCGAAGTGGTAAAAGGCGTTTCGTTAACCGTTAATGATGGCGAGTTTATGGTTCTTGTGGGACCCTCTGGCTGTGGCAAGTCTACGCTCTTGAGAATGATAGCCGGCTTAGAAGACATTGACAAAGGCACCATCGCCATTGATGGAAAGGTAATCAACAACATTCCGCCAAAGAACCGAGATTTGGCAATGGTTTTCCAAAATTACGCGCTTTATCCGCATATGAGCGTTTATGAAAATCTAGCTTTTGGACTTAAAATTAATGGTGTAAAGAAAAAAGACTACGATCCAATAATTCAAGAAACAGCTAAAATATTAGGACTAACGGAATTACTTGAACGCAAACCTAAACAGCTTTCGGGAGGTCAAAAACAACGTATTGCTGTGGGAAGAGCCATAGTAAGAAACCCTAAAGCTTTTCTATTTGATGAGCCATTAAGTAACCTCGATGCTAAACTTCGAATCCAAATGCGTACCGATTTGTTGCGACTTCATAAACAGCAAAAAGCTACTAGCATTTACGTAACACACGATCAAGTGGAAGCAATGACCATGGCAGACAGAATTGCCATTATTAATAGTGGTGTAATTCAACAAGTGGATACTCCATTAAACGTGTACAATCACCCAAAAAACCTTTTTGTTGCAGGGTTTATTGGTAGCCCAACCATGAACTTTATTTCAGGTTCCATTTCAGATGAAAATGGAAGGTTCTTCTTCCTAACCTACTCAGGAAAAAAGTTTATCGAGCTCCCTGAATCTGTATTCTCTAAAGTGAGCGATATTAGCTCTAAAAAACTAATACTTGGTATTCGACCAGAAGATATTCTGACAGCACCATCTACTTCTGAAAATACTTACATCGAAACACTTTCCCCTTCTACCATAGAACTCATAGAACACATGGGAGATGTTTCTCTGCTTCATATAAACTCGGATGCTAAAGTAAATTGGACCGTTAAAACTCCACCACAACCTGATTTAAAAGTAGGCGCTGAAAAGAGTCTATACCTTAACTCAAGTAAGATTCATCTTTTCGATAAAGAGACGGAAGTCAACCTTACTTTATAATTAATTTTTGAGGTTTTGCAGCGCCCCAACCCATATACAATTTAGCGAACAAAAGTATAAAAAGAGCTAGTAGAGAGTACACCCAATTACCCGTTACATCAAACAAAGCACCTAATAAAATTGGCCCTAAAGCTGCTAGAAGATATCCGATAGATTGAGACATTCCTGAAAGTTCAGTAGCAGTTTCAGTATCATCAGATCGGAGAATAATAAACATTAGTGACAGCCCAAAACTACCTCCGAGCGCAAAACCAATTAGAGAAACCCAAATTGGTATTAAGCCGATTTGAGGTGTCATTAAGCCAATTAAACTTACGGCTTCTAGCAAAATTAGAAACACGACTATTCCACGTTGATCTTTATTTCTTCCTGCCCAAAAAGGGATAAAAAGCGACCCAAGAACACCCGTGGCTTGTGATAAAGAGAGCATCCAACCGGCATGTTCTGAATCTAATCCACGTGATTGTAAGATTTCTGGTAGCCAAGCTAAAATCACATAATAGGCAAACGATTGAAGCCCCATAAACAGTGCCACTTTCCAAGCTAAAGCCGAGTTAGTTAACTTCTTCATCGCTTCTAAATAGCTTCGTTTTCTACTCACTTTCTTTATGTGCCAGAGCTGAGGTAACCAAACAAAGAATGCTATTAATGAAAGAACAGCCCAAATTCCTAATGAACCCCTCCAACCTAAACCCAAATCTGTTGCTAGCGGAATACTTATCCCTGCGGCTAAAGCTGCTCCAATTCCCAATACGCCTGAATATAAACTAGTCATAAATCCTGAATTGGTAGCGAAGTTTCGCTTTACTAAACTAGGTAGTAGCACATTGCCAAAAGCAACTCCTATCCCAAGTAAAAGAGTTCCTATAAACAATGTTGGTATGAATTCAAGCGCTCTTAATGCCGTTCCAATAGTTATGAGTAATAATGCGCCAGCTAATGTACCCGCAATGCCAAAACGTCGAGTAAACAAAGGCGTAAATGTTGAGACAATCCCAAAAGCGATTAAAGGCAGCGTTGTTAGTAAACCTAGGGCGAAGTTTGAAAGTCCGGTATATTCCCTGATGGTTCCTACTAACGGACCGACCCCAGCTAGCGCCGGTCGTAGATTTATAGCAATGAATAATATCCCAATTACTAATAAATATGTTCTAAATTTTGATTGGACTTCTGATTCCGCCAAACTTGGCTCTAACTGAGACATTCTCTAAATGGATATATCGTTTCGTTTAAATAAGAAAGAAAAGATAAGGCTATCCAAATCGCTTTACGCCATCAAATAAGCTTTATAAATAAAGACTATTAACAAAGTAAAGTGAGATAAATCCACATTTAGGTAGCATAAAAAAACTCTCTCGCCTTTTACAACGAGAGAGTTTTTTGAAAATTTAGATAATTATTTAATCAGCATCATTTTTTTGATATATCTAGAAGTACCAGCCGTTAAACGAGCAATGTAAAGCCCTGATGGCAAGCCTTCAGCATTGAACGTAACGCTATGCTTCCCTGTAGCCATTGGCGCGTTTATAAGCGTAGAAATCTTCCGGCCAAGAGCGTCAAATACTTCTAGGCGGACATGATTACTATTCGGAATTTCAAAGCTAATTTGAGTGCTTGGATTAAATGGATTTGGGTAATTATTGTTTAGAACAAATTGTTTAGGAGCTGTTTCGATTTCTTCTTCGGTTCCAGTTGTTTGCTCACCACCATATACAAACCAGTTCTGTGCATAAACAGGTTCTTCCATATCTAAGAACTCTAAATCTCCATTTTCTAAATCTAAAAAGAATAGTCCCATAAATTCTGCACTATTAAATACTAGGTAATCATCATTTGGAGAAAAAGCTGGACGCTCAGCATCTGTAATGAAAGAACCAGCAAAATCGATTGACTGAATATTTAGATCGTATATCTCATTCGCTTCAAAATCCACGAGGGTAATATCCATTTCACCATTATCGAAATCGAATACATTGTAAGCAATTACATCTGGGTTTGTTCGACTATAATTGATATTCCCTACATTAACATCGCTTGTTTGGTTAGGAATTAGATTGAATATCTTTTCCGTAGACAAGTCAATTTCGTAAATACCCCAATACCCAACGGTATCTCCTAAAATCACATCTAAATGCAGTGCATCAAATGCTATTTTGGGTTCCTCAATGTTAGTAGACCAAGAGACAATTTCAGGATACTCAATAGGTGAACCTTCAACACCGCTTTGTGACACTTCTGGAATGAGCTCTATATAACCTATCTCCTCTCCATCGTAAAGATACAGATTCGGATCTCCCTCATATGCCGAAACTAAAGCTACCGTTTCACCATCTGCTGAAATAGAAGCATTCCACAGATCACCTTCTTCTTCTACATATACATCTGGGAAGTAATATACCTCACCTGTTTCAATCTCAATCATTTCAAGGTATCCATCGTATCCCACATACCAAATGGTTTCACCGTCAAGTGGTGTGGTTAATTGAGAATAACTACCGAATTCAAAGTCTGCACGTGCATAGGCTTCAAAAAAGACGGTTTCTATATTTTCAGGATCAGTAATGTCGGTTAAGCCAACAGTTCCAAACTCATCCATAAAAGTTATTAGTGAAGCGCCCCCTTCAATTGGATCTACATCATTTCCAGTACCGTCATCAGCCATTTCTTCTGTAATACCAACCGCATCAAACGACGCTTTCACTGCAACCAACTCTTCGGCATCGCCATATAAATCTGTGGTCGCTTTTTGAACTGCTAAACGTGCATCTCCAAAATTACTATTTCGTGTTAAATATGAGGCAAGTGCTCTGTAATAAATCTTGCCTGCTTTTTCATTTCCAACAGCTTCAATAATAAGTGCAGCCGCTCTATTTGGAATGCCACTATTTACATGAACTCCACCCTCATCTTGGTCAATAGTTAACACCATATAATCATCCATATGCGCCGGTTGAGGATCGGAAAGTTGGCTATTATCCGGATTCAATAAATCACGGAGTGCGATTCCATTCCCTTCTTTGATAATATCTTCGCCAATCAGGTAATCTTCATCTTCAATGAGCACTCCAAACACATCTGCAAAAGACTCATTAAGCGCACCAGGCTGGAATTGATAAATTAAATTGGCTGTAAACTCAACTACGCCATGGCTCATTTCGTGACCTGCAACATCTAACGCTCCAGCAAGTGGCGTAAAGTAGTCTTTTCCATTACCGTAATAAATAACTCCCCCACTCCAAAACGCATTATCCATTTCCTCGCCATCCTCTTTTATGTTCACAACCGAGATGATAGTTTTGTCATTATCATCAATAGCTTTTCGAGAGAAATTTGTATTGAAATAATTGTAAGCCGCATTCATGTTTACATGGGCAGAAATACCACTTGCATCGAGCCATGAATTATCGGTTGAAGTAATATGGTCAATATTGTCTTCATCGCCATCTATTGCGTTTAAAGTCATCCCACCACCGGCTAAATTATTCGGAAAAGTGGAATTTTCTTCATCTATATTTGGCAAATCCCATAGGTTGTAATACGTCCCATCTTCATCCTGAAATACTCTGAAATCTTGATTCACGCCATTTAAGTCCGTTCCTGAAGCATCTGTAAAAGAACCTACTCTTGCAGCCGTTTCAAGGTTTTCGATTGCTGGCTCAGAGTAATGCACTTCTTTTGTAGCAGCATCTTTATCATATCTAATACTGCATGATTCTTTAATTCGATTTAATACTTCTCCTGATTTAGCATCAATCAAATAGGTAAAGTGTTCTATCAAATTCGAGTGTAGCGCAACTTCATAAGCTAGTGCAAGTGATCCATCAGTTAATGTATAGTAAACTAGTTCAGAAGTCTTTTTATCTAAGCCTAGTAGTTTGGCAGTTTTTCCTGTTACAGGCTTCCACCTTTTACGGTTCTCTAAATCTCTTTGCACAAGCGCTAAAGCTTCAATTTCCGACAGTGAAGGTACATCCGTATTTACTTGTGCAGTTTTTCCGTAATTCCCATTCACAGTATAAACCATTCCTGAGGCATCCACATGTGCATATAACTCTGAACCCCAAACAGGAATTGAATTTCGTACCTGCTGATATTTAATATGAATGTAGCCTAATTCATCTTTTTGGACGGAACTAGATACCAATTCATTTTTAGGATTCACCAAACCTAAAGTGCTCGAATAATTGTCTAAAATTTCTAACGCATTAATGGCATAATCATCTAAGCTAGAGATTTTACTTTTTGATATGGATCCTAGATTTCCATCTAACCATTTTACGCTTCCGTCTTCAGCCTTTATTACTTTTGGGCCAATCTCTGTTGCCCCAAAAACAGATTTCTTTTGTGAAGAACTCTGAACAAGTTGAAGTTTAGTCGAACTAAGTTGGCTTTTTCGGGTTTTTGTCCCTTTTAGCACTTTTTTTGCGTCAACTAAGCTTTTTGCCGACTTAGATAACAAATACTCCTCGAAAGATGAATATTTTGGTATATGCGAATTATTTAGATTCTTTAATGGCCTAATATCTTGTTTTTTCTGTTGTGCCCAAGTTATGTTCACTATTAATAAGCTAACACAAAGTGTTAAAACAGTTCTAATAATTCTATTTCGTTTTGTACCCATTATTCTATAACTCTATTAATTATATGATTTATGTTCCAATAAAAACTTTCAACTTTATGCTTTGGTTCTGTTCTACCCTCAACACCTGACACCCATGTTACCCGGTTTTTTAGATTTCCAGTACTCACTTCAAAAATTGATATTTTATTTCCGGTTTCTCTAGTTTTGTCATCAAAAAAATCAAGGGCTTCTATCTTTACCCAAATTTCGTAAACCTCATCCGTGCTTAATTTTTTTTCTAAAACAACGGGATTCTGTTCTGCCCAACGCCCCTCCCATCTTTCCAGAGTTCCATCAGCGTAAATAGTATAGCCTTGCCATTTGCCTGTAAATCCGCCGCCAGAGCCCAACACGATTTTTAAGTCTTTTGGCACTTCAACTTTATCATCTGCGCCTTCATTCTTTGATACCGATTTATGATTCTTACAATTCAGCATTAATATAGCACCGAGTAAAATCATTATGTACACAGATATTTTCACCTATTTTCCTTTTAACCGCTACTTATTTATGAATTTGAAGGTATTGAATTGAGATAAATTTATTTCTTAAATAAACCTAATACTTTTTTCTACCCCCACTGATTTTTTTAAAGCCCTTAACAGAATTCTAAATTGTAGTCAGAAAGTTTATCTTCCTTGAAATTACACTCACTCATAGTTCACAAGCTCATGTATAAATTATTCTCCATTTTATTAATTCTCGCTGTAGTTGCCTTAGGCTTCCTAAGTTTCTCCAACAAACATGTTTCTAAGCCAAAAATGATTTCTGTTGAAGAATGGGGAGGAAAAGCTCCAACTGGTACTAAAGAAGTCCAAAAAATCGAGTATATAACTATACACCATAGTGGAGTAGTTTTTGAAGAAGGTGCAGATCCAATTCAAAAAATAAAGGGCTTACAACGCTTTAGCCAAGAGGAAAAAGGTTGGATTGATATACCTTACCACTTTGCTTTAGATTTAGACGGTAATATTTACGAAGAACGTCCAATTGAATATGCTGGCGATACAAACACCGAATACGACCCAACAGGACACGCACTTATTGAAGTGATGGGGAATTATGAAGAGCAAATTATTAAGCCAGTACAACTCGAATCTTTAGCTCACCTCACAGCTTGGTTAGCTCAAGAATATAACGTACCTGTAGATCATATTGCTTCACACAAAGACCATTCAGATCAAACAGTATGCCCAGGTAAAGACCTCTACAAATACTTCGAAAATGGTGAATTTATTAAGAATGTAGAAGCTTATTTAAACCACGAGAAATAAATGTAGGTAGGAACCATTTTAAATAATGGTTCCATCTGGAATTATCGTTCCTTTGCTTACAATCACAATACCATCACGAACATGGTGGTATTTATGATCGCTATCTTCTAAGTGAGTACCTCCAACAATACGTACGTCATTTCCGATGCAAGAATTCTTATCGATAATTGCGTTGCTTATGTAAGAGCGTTGACCAATTCCCATAGCAGGCTTTTCTGAGCTTGCATGGTCAATAAACTCTCGGCTTTGGAAGTGATCGTTACCCATAATAATGGAATTCTCGATAGTGGTTCCTTTACCAATACGAGACCTAATCCCAATTACAGAACGCACAATTCTACTTGCCTCAATAATACACCCTTCCGCCATTAGCGCATATTCGAGGGTTGTTCCCATAATTTTAGATGCTGGAAGTAAACGAGCTCGAGTGTAAATAAAGCGCTCGTTATCATACAAGTTAAATTCTGGAACCGTATCAGAAAGAGCTAAATTTGCGTCAAAGAATGAACGGATAGTTCCTATATCAGTCCAATATCCACCAAACTCATAACTACTAACTCTAAGCCCTTCAGTTAAGGTTTTTGGGATAATTTCCTTACCAAAATCTGTAGCATTTGGATTGTCATCAAATAGCTTTTTAAGAGCTTTTCGGCTGAAGATGTAAATCCCCATTGATGCCAAGTAATGTTTTCCTTGGCTCTTGTAAGGATCAGGAACTTCCGAACGCCATTGATCCAGATCGGCAGTATCTGGTTTCTCAACAAAACTATCAATCATTCCTTCAGCATTGGTTTTCATAATACCAAAACCCGTTGCATCCTCAGCGTCCACAGGAATAGTAGCCACGGTTAAGTCTGATTCGTTCTCAATATGCCGATCTAGCATCAATTTATAATCCATCTGGTATAATTGATCGCCGGAGAGAATGAGTACATATTCATACTCATGATTTTCCATATGATGGATAGACTGACGTACGGCATCTGCCGTTCCTTGAAACCAATTGGTATTTGTAGCGGTTTGCTCCGCCGCAAGGATGTCTACAAAACCACTACTAAATACATCAAAGTTATATGTGTTTTTGATATGCCTATTGAGCGATGCAGAATTAAACTGCGTAAGTACATAAATCCTTCTTATATCTGAATTTAAACAATTCGAAATTGGAATATCTACTAAGCGATACTTACCACCAATTGGCACGGCTGGTTTTGAACGGTGGTCAGTTAATGGGAACAAGCGGCTGCCTCTCCCTCCTCCTAATATTACGGCTATTACAGAATCCTTCATTTCGATACTCTTTTAATAAGTGATTTATACAGATTAATATATTCTTTTGCCGAACGACTCCAAGAAAAATCAAGCTTCATTATACGAGCGAGAACTTCATTGTATTTCGTTTGGTCTTCATATAGTTCTATGGCTCTATAAACAGCATGTTCCGCTTCAAGTAAATTGAAATCTTCGAAACAAATACCATATCCTTCTTCTTCTCTAATATCTTTTACAGTGTCTTTAAGTCCACCAATAGCCCTCACAATAGGTATAGTTCCATAACGCATGGCAAACATTTGGTTAAGCCCACATGGTTCAACTCTCGATGGCATTAAAATAAAATCTGATCCTGCATAAATTTGATGCGCTAATCGTTCATTATATTCTAATGTTGCATCAAAAAAGCCAATATGGTCATTCGACATTTGCGTAAATACATCGTGCAATGCGTGGTCGCCAGTTCCTAATAACACAAAATTAACTTCTTGCTCAGCTTTCATGAAATTGCGATACAAGTCAGGGAGTAAGTCTGCTCCTTTCTCTCTCACAAGCCTTCCTATAAAAGCGATAGTTGGCAATTTAGGATTCAAACCGAATTCGTCACAAAGAACTTTCTTGTTTTCAGCTTTACCTTTCTTCCTATTTCGAACTGAAAAATTATGAGCTAGCAATGGATCAGTAGCTGGGTTCCAAACATCGCTATCTATCCCGTTTATAATTCCCTTAGATTTTGTCTGCTCTTGCCCAAACAAAAGTTCCAATCCATTACTACTGTAACTTAATTCCTGCATGTAGTTTTCTGAAACCGTTGTAATTTGCCAAGCACATTTTAGCGCTGCTGCTAAAGAATTCAAATTCCCATCCCAATCTAGCAGACCCAAATCTTCTAGTTTAAAAGCAGGCAACATTTGATATTTCTCTTTGGGATATTGCCCATGATACTCTGCATTATGAACGGTAATTATACTTGGGATATGGGACAAACTTCGATATCTATTACACTTTGAAAGCATAAATGGAACTAAGCCTGTGTGATGATCATGGCAATGAACCACATCCGGCTTGCTGTCTCTATTTTTAATCCATTCTAAAGCTGCAATCTGAAAGCTCAATGCGCGCTCAAACTCATCCCAATATGGATGGCTAGACCATGGGTCGATGTATACGCCAGGGCGATTAAACCGCTCTGGGATATCTACCATGAAAAGAGGATACCCAAGATCCGCCCCAACTAGTTTTTTTATGGAATAACTGGTGCTTGCTCCCCCAAAAGGAAACTCTCCCGTTTCCACAGTTTCAAACTCATGGTTATCCACCCAGTTATTGCCATACATTGGCATAACAACTTCGCACTGCTCTCCAAGTTGATTTAAATATTTTGGTAATGAACCTACAACGTCTGCTAACCCGCCTACCTTAGCAATAGGATAACATTCGGCACTTAAATGAGTAATATGCATTTATTATGAAACTGATTTATAATAACACCGTACTTTGGTTGGCTAACAAATAAGAAATCTTTTAGCTTGTTGCAAAGGGCATTGCCGAATTAGGCAAAGATTTATCATTTATTATAAACTAACCACAAGGGGAATATGGCGGTTATACATGTAGAAAATATTAAGAAAACGTTTGGAAAAAATAAGGCGGTAAATGACGTCAGTTTTGACGTTGAACAAGGTCGTATTTTTGGGCTACTTGGGCCTAACGGTGCTGGTAAAACAACTACCATTAGAATGATTAATAATATTCTAATGGCTGATGAAGGCTCTATTACTATCAATGGTGAGCAAGTTAGCCCAGCTACACAAAAGATGATTGGCTACATGCCTGAAGAACGCGGGCTTTACAAAAAAATGAAAGTTGGTGAGCAATTATTGTACCTCACTCAGTTAAAAGGGATGAAGCCAAAAGCTGCAAAAGAAGCCATTCATTATTGGCTTGAGCGTTTTGAAGCTACCGATTGGTACAAAAAAGAAGTTGGCGAGCTTTCTAAAGGGATGTCTCAAAAAATCCAGTTTATAGCTACCATCGCCCACGACCCAGACATATATATTTTTGATGAACCATTTAGCGGTCTCGATCCAATCAATAGCGAAACGCTAAAAGAGATTATTATTGAGCTGAAAGGCAATGGCAAAACCATTTTGTTTTCTACACACAGAATGGAACAAGTAGAGCAAATGTGTGACGATATCTGCCTTTTCAACAATGGTAAAGCTGTACTTCAAGGGAAGTTGCGTGAGATTAAAGCTTCTTTTGGTGAAAACACCATCAACTTAGAATTTGAAGGCGATGGCTCCTTTTTAGATAAACTCTCTGATGTTCGTATCAACAACAGATCTACTAATTTTGCAGAAATACGAGTATTAAACGGGCAAAGCATGCAAGACATTTTAAAACTAGCAATGGACCATGCAGAAATACATAAGTTTGAACGCGTAGAGCCTTCACTCCACGAGATTTTCATCTCCAC
>TARA_R110002050_G_scaffold52943_1_pt1 | contig 12213 bp, 7 predicted proteins | sample TARA_R110002050 | Tara Oceans TARA_R110002050 (sample SAMEA4396988) | marine metagenome | biome: Polar Biome; feature: [DCM] deep chlorophyll maximum layer (ENVO:01000326); material: water (ENVO:00002006), including particulate matter (ENVO:01000060) such as... | depth 25 m
TATTTATGCTCCTGTAATAATGAGGCTATGGTAGTTCTATCTTTTTCTAGAAGGGCTTGTCCATAACCACGCAACACTCCTGTTGGTAATTTGGTCCTCCAACAATATCTTCCCGTTAAAATTCCATATCTAGTTGGCGTACAAACAGAAGAAGGTGAATGTGCATCGGTAAACCGCATTCCCTCTGAGGCTAATTTATCAATATTGGGAGTCTTTATTTTAGATTCCGGGTTATAAATGGATACATCCCCATACCCAAGGTCATCGGTTAAAATATAAACAATGTTAGGGAGGGTAATTTGTATCTTGTTTTCGGAACAACCTAACAAAATAAATAGTCCCATGAATAAATAAACGGTGCCATTTTTGATTTTCATAAGACATAAAATTTTTATTCTCTAAAGGGTACACCATTCATTTTCCAATTAGAATACCCTCCCTTTTATTTTGAATAACAATAGACCTTGTTACTTTTGAAATTGAACACCTATTATGTCAGAATTTGAACCAAAGGAAATCACTTTTTCCAATTCAAGACCATCTACAGAAAGATTCCTGACCTTTAAACCCTTAACGTCCTTAATAATAAATTGTTTATTATCTGATAGTGAGGTGATGCTCCCACCTTCTATATTTAGGCCTTTTACATCATCAAAGACATAAGCTGGCCTAAAATCTTGTTCTCGAACACTTAACTTCACATTTTTCATTTCCAAACCGGACACATGTCTCACATAAAGACCCCATGACGGGAGTTCTCCGAACATAGAGAATTCCGGGTACGAAGAAGCTTTTTCTGGGATGGAGTGGAGACGCCAGGTGGGTATATGGGCATATCCTTTATTTCCTCGTCCTGGATAGGAGATGGAGATATTTTCCAACGTAATATTTTCTACATCATGGCCAGGCAATCCGGAAATGGATGCAGGAAATACGTTATGAAAAAATGGGGATTCCGGACCTCTAATAATATATTTAAGATCTGGTTTTGAAAACGGAATATGAACGTTTAAATTTTTGATCTTTATATTTTTGATGGCACCTACTTTACCATCTAAATTTCTATGTCCTAATTTAATAAAGAGGGCATTTCCCGTAGTGGTCGCAGATACATTGGTAACGGCTACATTTTCTATGGTGCCTCCATCAACTGCCTCAAAGGCCAAAGCGGAGCGAAAGGTATCGAAAATCGTAATGTTCTCTATTGTAATGTTCCTGAAGCCACCAACAGATGCTGTACCAAATTTTATGGCACTGGCACTGGATCGAATGGTACAATTAGCAATATAAATATTGTCGTTCAAAAAACCTTTTGTGTGCGATTTAAGACATATTCCGTCATCTGCCGCGTTTATATAAGAGTTGGTTATGCGAACATTTTTACAGTCACTAATATCCATTCCATCATTGTTCCAGTAGGCATCGCTATCCACGTGAATATTATCGATATTCAGGTCTGTACACCTATCATATGTCTGTACCCAGCATGCCGCATTTTTCAATGTTATTCCGGAGATCTCGATTTGATTACTATTCACCATTTCTATAAGCTGTGGTCGCAATACTTCGCTAGGTCTTTTTCTACGGATGTTGTAATGGGTACTATCGAGTTTTCCGACATGGAAAAGGCTATCCACCTGTAATGCCAGCTCTTGTCCCCGACCATCAATAGTGCCGTCCCCTGTAATTCCGATATGACTTTGTCCGTCAGCTAAAACAAGTGCTTTCCATCGGTTTATACCCTTATAATCAAACGGGTTGGTGCTTCCCAGAAGAACGGCTTCTTTCGTCAGATGCAGTTCAACCCCTGTTTTAAGGACGATACTGCCCGTAAGGAAAACACCTTTGGGGACAATTACCTTACCCCCACCACTTATATGTGCCGCATCTATGGCCGATTGAATTGCGGTTGAAGACAATGTTTTTCCATCATTCTTTGCACCATAGTCAGTTACAATGTACTCTTGCGCCAAGATACCGGGGGAGAATATTAAAATCAGAAAACTAGTAATCAATTTCGCTAAAATAGTGTTGTACATAAAACTGGAAATAATTTTAAAGTTTATAGTATTCCTCCCAACCCTTGCGTGGTTGTCCTCCTCTTAGCATCATATTGGCAAGGGGATTGTTTGTAATCTGTTTTGTTTCACTGTCAAAAATCAATTTTGAATTTAATCGTTGTGCTAAAACACCTAAGGTAAAAACTTGGCTCAGTGGCCCCGCAATATCAAAGGATGACCGGCATTCTTCTTCGCCTTTGCACGAAAGCAAAAAGTTTTCGAAATGGTTTGAGGGACTTTCGGGAACAACGGGTAAACTCCCCTGCATTTCCTTCGCCTTTTTTTCGGGGATAATTGATAATGGACTACTGTGGGAACCTCCCTTAAAAGTCAAGTCTTTTCCGTAAATTATTTTTCCTGGCTTTAATTTAGTAGGTTCTAGTTTTCCGTTACTTGGTGGTGGAATATTAGAATCTGTTGTAGAAACACCATACCCTTTTGGAATTGGTGGTTGATTGTTTACCCCATCATACCAAGTAATATCCAGGGCCGGCATGTTGCCCCTTTCTGGAAATTTAAATACAAGGGTAGATGACATAGGGAAGAAGAAAGGATTTTGCCCTTCAAGCATCACCGGATCTACTTCATACGGTAGGCCAAGCTCAAGAAACTGATGTGCTGTATCCATAATATGTGCTCCCCAATCGCCAAGAGCGCCCATACCAAAATCGTACCAACAGCGCCATTGTCCGTTTATGAAATCTTTGTTGTAATCGTGCTCCGAGGCCGTACCTAACCATGTATCCCAATCCAAGGTGGTTGGTAATACTTCCTTTGCAGGATATTTAGTCATTTTTGGGTCAAAACTATGCCAACGTCTACGACTATTCATGTGTGCGGTAATAGCCGTCACATCTTTGATGATGCCAGCTTCCTTCCATGCTTTGAATTGAAAATAATTCTCTCCAGAATGCCCTTGATTTCCCATTTGGGTAACAACATTATGACGCTTGGCACAATCCATCATCAATTCAACTTCATTGAAAGTTCTTGCCATTGGTTTTTCTACGTATACATGAATGCCCAAAGACATAGCCATCATGGTAATCGGAAAATGTGAAAAATCTGGTGTTCCCACATTTACCGCTTCAATTTTATCGCCCATTTTATCGAACATTTCCCTAAAGTCCTTAAAACGTGGAACATCGGGAAACATTTTCATTACCTCTAAGGTATGTGGAGCACCCATATCCACATCACATAAGGCAACAATATTGGCCAAACCTGTTGCGTGCAAAGATTTGGTAATACCTCCTCCTCTATTGCCAATTCCGCAGCAGGCCAAATTTACTTTGTCACTTGGGGCAATACTCCCAAAGGTTTTACCCAAAACGGTTGAGGGTATTATAGATAAACCGGCAAAACCGACTAATGCAGAGGCACTGGATTTTACAAAATTTCTTCTTTCCATAGATTTAATTTATTAGAACTAATTATAAAAAGTTGATAAACGGAATTAGAAATAAGTCAATTTAAGCAAAGACTCAGAATAGCTTTATGCTTTCTACTTTTAATGTCCATTTAAATCATTGCTGTCCAAACAGGTGCATATATAATATTGAGAAAATTGCAACTAAACAATATATTATATTAAGTGAACACGTCATGATTAGTACAGACAAGCCCATTTAGGGCATGTCTGTACGAAAAAACTAACTAAACAAATATTCTGATTTAATAACCCGGGTTCTGACCCAAATTATTCGTAGACAAATCTATCTCCTGTTGCGGAATTGGACGTAATAAATGGTGTTCATCCAAACTTCCACTAGCTGCAGTCCAAGGATTATATTTTTTAGCTCTTTCAATTAACTTACCGGTACGCTTCAAATCGTACCATCTAACATATTCTCCCATCAATTCCCTTGCACGTTCGTCTAAAATCATGTCGATATCAATAGTGGCTCCAGTGGCCCTATATGACTTTGAAGCTAAAGAGGTGACATCCTCTGGAGCAGCTGCCTGTAATGGATCGGCTCCGGCGTTGACACCTAAGGCTCGATCAACGACTGTATTGTAATATACATCCGCCGACCCAAGACTACCACCGGTTGCTCCCTTTACTATTGCCTCTGCAGCGATCAAATATGCCTCAGCTGAACGGAACAAGGCAAAATCAAATGTCCCCCCTCCATCGCCATAAGGAATACCCGGTTCCCAGAATTTCCACATCATAGGGAATTTATAAGGGTCATGGTATTTAGAAGCGTCTATTCTACCATATTCGTCGGTATTGATAACGGCGTAGGGCAAGGTACCCCCAACGTCCAATCCTCTTTGCGCCGGAGTCGTAGCAGGACTGTTCCAAGGTCTGAACTCAAGTACGACATCCCCCTTTTTTATATCTATTGGATCCCCACCCTCTACAGGACTAAACCCAGAAGCATCTTTTAAGGCATATAATTTTCCAAGAAAGTTATGGTTGTAACGCATATCCATTTCCGGGTCAAACAAACGGTATATTGCCGGCGTTGTATTGAATTTATTTAAGTGTCGGTTATATGCACTGGAACGTGCAACAGCGCCTGGCACATCGTCCGCTCCTCCACCGAAAATAGAATGGTAATCGTTGCCTATCACCGCCTCTGCATTGGTGCCGTCACCGCCATTGGTAATATCATTTGTGTTAAATTGCACGGCAAATACAATTTCCCCATTTTTGGCATTCTGACTGCCTGGATCATTGGTTTCCAGCAACGGATTATCATTACGTTGTGGAAAAAGATCAGTATAGTCGGCTGACAGTGGATATTGTGCAATGACTTTGTCCGCAAAATCAAGCGCCATATCAAAATCAGCATTACTACCCCCTAAAGAATTGTTAAAATTCCATCCACGGGTCAAATATACTCGGGACAACACAAATTGAGCGGTTCCCTTCGTTACACGTCCATAATCGGAAGCATCTTTGGGCAAAACACTTTCAGCGGCAGTTAAATCCGTGATGAGTTGAGTATACACATCGGCTGCAGCTATCTTGGTCACTTCCTTGTCCGCAGTAGTTGTTTCTGTTAATGGCATAGGAATATCTCCCCATTGCTGTACGGCATAGAAGAGTGCCATCGCACGTAAAACCTTGGCTTCGGCAACCCTTATAGCCTTCCGTCCGGCGTCCATACCTTCGACCGCTTCGGCACGGTCGATTACGGTATTGGTCCTGTTGATTTCCCTGTACAACAAATTCCATAAGGTTCCCAAGGGTTCAAAACCAGCTCCAAAACCCGAATCATAAGCATCCTCTGGTGGAGCCTGGCCTAGGTTTGTGATAGCGTCATCCCAGGTGCCAGCGCTGAACATGTCCGTACCTCTCATCACCAAGGTACGTTCTCTAATAATATCCCGCCATAATGGGTAAGCGGCCCTTACGAGATCTTCAAATCCATCTTCATTTACATAGTAATTATTAGCGGTCTGAAGCGAAAGTGGATCCTCATCCAAAAAATCACTACATGAAATTGCCGAAAAGACCAAAATACATGTGATCATTACTTGCCATTTTTTATATATTTTCATTTTATCTTTATTTTGTGTGAAACAATCAAACAATTATTTAACTATCTAGATTAAAAAGTGATATTCAACCCAAGTGCATACATAGCGAAAGGCACATCATCACTATTTACTCCTGAATTGTATTCTGGACTAAATCCTTTGGTTTTCGTAAACAAAAATGGATTGGTGGCTTGTGCATAAATTCTTAAATGCCCTAAACCTAAGCGACCTAGCAAATCGTTAGGCAATGTATAGCCTAGAGTGATATCTGAGACCCTTACAAAGTCGCTATCCACTACGGAAATAGCATCCCGTGCAGCGTTTCCGGAACCTCCAGCTCCATCCAGTCCAAAATAGGCATTCGTTGGATTGGTACTGGTCCAAAAGTCAATTGAAGCATCAGTGTTATATCGATCACCATTAACCTCGCCAAAAGTTCCCCTTAAGTAGTTGCTTTTCCAGCTCACACCTTGTCTAGTATAGATAAAGAAGGAAAAATCTAAATTTTTGTAGTTGAATTGATTCCGAATACCCATAATATAATCGGGCGTTTCGGACCCTACTATAATACGGTCGTCAGCCTCCGTGATTTTGCCATCACCATTTTGATCTACAATCTTTACATTACCAGGTTTGTAACCAAATACTTCTGCCTCTGCTGCCTCCTCCGTTTGCCATATTCCGGCCACTTCATAGAAATACAGGGGTTGCACGGACTCACCCACAAATCTATTGTTTCCAATGTCCTGGGTCAGGCCTCCTGCCAATTTGGTTACCTCATTTTTATTCTTGGTGAAATTGATCGATGAGGACCACCTAAAATCATTTTTGACAACATTCACCGTATTCAAAAGTATCTCTACCCCGGAATTGCTGATTTCGCCTACATTGGCCACAACATCTGTAAACCCTGTTGAATTAGGCAGTTTATCCCCTAAGATCAGATCCACGGTTTGCCTGTCATAAACTTCGATCGAAGTAGAAATCCTATTATTAAAGAGCCCCATATTTAGACCAAAATTGAGTTCCTTGCTACGCTCCCATACCAAATTTTTATTGGCCAGATTGTTGATCGCAAACCCATACGCAGGTGAACCATCAAAATCATATTGGGTCTGGGATATTGTGGACTGGGTATCGTACGGCCTAACGGAAGTTGCGTTACCCACTTCCCCATAACTTGCCCTTAATTTCAAGTCAGAGAACAAATTACCATCTTTGATAAAATCCTCTTCTCCCAACTGCCAGGCCAAGGCCACTGAAGGAAAAAATTGCCATTTATTACCTTCGGACAGAACAGATGCGCCATCAGTTCGGCCAGTTACCGTCAACAAATATTTATTCTTAAAACTATAATTTACTCGCCCCATGTAAGAAATCAAGGCTTGCTCGGACAAAAAGGATTCGTTATTGGTAACCTCCCCATCTCCCATGGAATACCATAAGGATCTAAATGGTAGATCTTTTACACCCAATCTTGAAAATTGCTCCCTTTCATAGAAAATACTGTACAGGCCCGTTACCGTTAAATTATGGGAAACCGAATTTAAATTGTAGGTTATGGTATTATCCAGGGTATATGAAGAGATATCCGTTGTCTGCAAATCGGATTTGGGCAGGAGTGTTGTCTTTTGAGACTTAGTAAATGTGCCCCTATAATCGCCAGCCTTTTGGTTGGAAACCGCTGCCGAAAGCGATGATCTTAAGGACAGGCCTTTGACAGGGGTAAAATCTATATATGCGTTTGCCAATATAGATGAACGTAGTGTTTCAAGAACGGTATTTTCAGGGTCTATCTCCACCGATGGATGGATAACCTGATTGTCATTAATTCCCATAAAAACCGCATATCCGTTCCAATCTTTATCCTGAGCCTGGTCTTGTGGCAATAAATCGTCATAATAAACGGTTCCTGTTGGTCTTGCCCTATATGCTGACCGCAACGACTCCGTTCCTGCCAAATTTTGCTTACTATAGGTATAGTAAGTTGACATACCTACCTTGAGCTTATCATTTAATGTACTTTGGATTCCTCCTTTTATGGTATATCTTTTAAATCCAGTTTCCAAAGTATTCCCCTCTTCGTTCAAATATCCAGCTGAAAAATCGTAGGTGGTTCTATCGGAACCTCCGGAAAGTGAAATATCATGACTATTTTGCAAAGCCGCTCCAGTAATAAGATCAACCCAATCTACAGTTCTTCCATTTTGGACATTGGCCAATTCACTGTCCGTTATATTACGAGGTTTCCTTCCTGTTTCCTCTGGACGCAATACATAGTTCTTGTTATAGAACTGTTGCGCATTCATCATATCCGGGAGGTGTGTAGGTACCTTGATCCCTGTATAGTTTCTATAAGTAACTTTTGGCTTACCTGAAACTCCTTTTTTGGTGGTTATTATAATAACCCCATTAGCTCCACGTGAACCATAAATAGCCGTAGATGAAGCATCCTTCAATACATCCATAGCGGCAATATCATTGGGGTTTATGGCATTGATATCGCCTCCTACAACCCCATCGATTACCACAAGGGGCGCACTTGACTCACTATCACCGAAACTACTGAGACCTCGAATATCAATAGTAAAACCGTCTCCTGGTCTACCTTTTATCTTATTGATGTTAACCCCTGTAACCTGCCCTTGCAGTGCAGCAGCAGCTTGTACGGGATTTGCCCTAACGATATCCTGAGTACTGATAGAGGCTACGGCTCCTGTTAAATCCCTTCTTTTCTGGGTTCCATAACCAACAACTACAACCTCTTCCAGTCCAGAGGCATCAACATCTAGGATCACAGTTAAATTTTCTTGACCATTGATAGAAATTTCTTTGGATGCGAAACCAATATAAGATACCTTTAAAACAGCATTTTCATTGGCAACGGCCAGCGAAAAATTACCGTCAAAATCGGTTTGGGTCCCATTTAAGGTTCCCATTTCAACGATACTCGCTCCTGGTAAAGGCCCACCATCTTCGTCGTATACCACACCAGAGACTTCAAATTGCTGCTGCTGGATCACTTCGGCAGGCTCATCATTTAAGTTCCGTTCCCGGATAACTATACGATTTTTTTGTGACAGTTCAAATTCAACGGCACTGTGGGATAAACTTTGTTTTAATAGCTCATCTACTCCGATCTCTCCTTTCTTTAATTGCACCTTAGGCGCGTTTGTGAACAAATCGGCAGGATATAAAAAACGATACTTGGTTTGGTCCTGAATTATATCAAAGACCTCATCTACAGAAACTACCTTATCTACTTCAATTGATATTTTTTCTTGAGAAAATGATTTTTCTGTAGTAATTCCAAAAACGGTTGCGCACAATAAGAAGATAAAGGCTTTCATAATCAAAATTAGCACCCGCATTCGGACGAATGACTGCGACTTAATTAATTTAATTTTCATAAATTTACATGGTATTGGTTAGACATTGGTTTAAGTAATACACTCTAAAGGGACGAAGTTGATGCACCGCTAAATGTTCTTCTTCGCTCCCTTTTAAATAAAATATTATTTTAAAAGGATTGTTTTATTAATAATTTCATAATCCTTTATGACTCCGAAACTTTTAATTGTATTCAATATATCTTCAATATTTTGATCTTTACCCAAGGCTCCATTAAATTGTGCTCTTTCAAGTTCGGGGCTCTCAAAATTAACATCGATATCATACCAGCGTGATAACACCTTCATAATCTCCACTAACGGTTTTCTACGAAAACTAAAAACACCCTCTTTCCATGAAATCTCGTTATAAACATTAACAGTGGCTATATCCACGCTTTCATCCTTAAGGTTCAGGCTTGCTTGTTGTGAAGGTTCGAGTATGTTTTTTGTAGATCCCGTATTAATTGAAACTTTGCCTTCCACTAAAGTTGTATATATTTTTGTATCTTCCCTGTAAGCCTTAATATTAAATTCGGTGCCCAACACTTCGATTTCTTGAGATTGATTGAAAACTATAAATTTTGAGCCCTCATGTTCTGTGCTCGGAGAAACAGCGAAGTACCCTTCACCGTATACGAGTTCAATTTGACGGGGTTGCCCTTTTATGAAGTATACCGGATACTTAAGCTGTGACTCGGAATTCAACCACACTTCTGTTCCATCAGACAAAACCAAATGAAACTGTCCTCCTCTTGGAACTGTTAATAAATTAAAGACCACTTCTGAAACATTGCTTTCCCCTGCTCCGTACATAATTTCCTCACCATCACTGTGGACATTTTTTGTTTGATACGCGTTACCCTTGCCTAAAGCAACTTGAGAGCCGTCCTCCAAGGTCAAAGTTGCTTTATCGGAACCAATCTCTACATTATTGCTAATTATTCTAGGGTTTGTTTCAACTGTCTTTGTGAAAATATTGTCTTTAAGAAAATAAGCACTTACTAATAATCCTGCAAAAACCGCTGCAGCCGCATAGCCTATAATTTGACGCCATTTTTTGAGTTTTAAAGTCTTTTTTTCTGCGTCCATTAATTGTTGCAATTTACTTTTTACCTTATTGGCTTCGAATTGTCTCATTTCGTATTCGATTGCATAATTTGTTTGGACATAGGAATTGAACAATTGTTCGTTTTCAGAATCTTTCAACCATATATCTAGCAAATCCAACTCAGCTGCCGAGGCTTGATGGGTCAGGAATTTAGCTATTAGAGCTTTCACTTGATGATTGTTCATTCTATTATTTACAACCAATACGTATGAATTTTACACAACCCTAACTTTTTTAGTATATTTTTTTTATAATTGTGCAAATTAGTCGCTAATTATTATCATATTGTCATATGATTAAAGATTATTTGGATAACACACAATTTATTGAAGCTTTGAAATTAGGGGATTCCAAAGCGTACACGATCTTAGTGGACATATACCACCATAAACTATGTATTTATGCTTATAGCCTTATCAATGACCAGAAAGCTGCTGAAGATATTGTACAAAATGTTTTTATTCGTACTTGGAAGAAAAGAGATCAATTAAAGTCTGATTTTGAAATAAAAAGTTTTCTTTATAAATCGGTTTACAATGAATTTATAGATGAATATCGTAAACAAAAAATGGTTGTCCCTTTGGAGAAAAAATATATTGATGCGCTTACGACTTTTGTTGAAAACGAAGATGAATATGGTTTAGAGCAAAAGATAAAATTTGTTAAAGGGGAAATACAAAAACTTCCTCCAAAATGTAAGGAAATATTTATGCTAAGCAAACAGGATGGCCTGACCAATTTGGAAATTGCCGAATATAAAGAAGTTTCTATTAAATCGGTTGAAGCTCATATAACTAAGGCCTTTAATATCCTTAGAGAATCAATTGGAGATGAAGTACATATAGTTATGTTCCTAATATTTGGAGAATTTAACAGAAATCTACGAACTATTACTAAGGAATAACTGCTAGCATTTTTTCTAGACAAAACTTAGCACTAGTAATGTAAGGGCTTTTGACAAGAAAGCAGTACTATGATTTAATTTACCATTTCAAACAAAGTCGAAGTAAGTAAATTAATAGAAGTTGTTTTAAAAGGTCACAGTCATATCTAGTTTGCTTACTCTGTGTAGTTTTTACTTAAACTTAACAATTGATCTTGTTCCAAAATACTTCTATTGGTTTTAACATTTTTCTACCAAAACAAAAAAAACCGACTCCCATAATTCAGCTCTTTCTTGTAGAGCCCGAAAGACTCGAACACTCGCACAACCATGCACTAGTTCCTTATAATAACTTACAGTTCTAAAACATTTTATTTTGACATAAAACTCCAAATTTCTTAAAGTCATCAAGAATTCAAAACCGCATCCAAAGCATCATCGGCATCTTTATGAATAAAATTTGCTTGATATAGAATCGTCGTTTTCAGATCGCTGTGGCGATAAAGTTTTTGCAACATTAGGGGCGAAATGGCGTCCCCTGCAATATTCCCAAAAGAATGTCGGGCAATATGGTTGGATAGGTTTTTTGTAATCCCGCATTTTTCGGCAATCTCCTTTAGATATTTATTAAGTACAGCGGTTCCATTTCGGGTCTTTACAAATACATCCCGCTTACTATTGGGATTTGCTTTTTTTAGATAGGGAAAAATAAAATCTCTATTTGACTGGCGCAACGGTCGATAAAAAGCCAATATCCCCTTGACCTGATCTGGAATTTTAAGGCTCAATGGCTTTTCGTTCTTTTTCATGGTATAATAGAGACGTCCGTCCATCAAATCTGACCATTTCATTTGCAGCACGTCCGAAATCCGAATTCCCGCAAAATAATAAGAGAACAACCAGACATTACGTGTATGCCAAATAGCCGAATCTTTCTCCAATACCACATTTTCTATGAGTTTTATTTCTTCTCTTGTCAAACCGATTTTTTGTGTTGGTTTTATACGTATACGTTCTTTTTCTCCTGCAAAAGGATAGTGTTTGGCTTCCACAATACCTTCCTTTATAGCCGCATTAAAGAGGGTCCGAATATAAATAAGATGATTGGTAACCGTTCTGGTCTTATGATCTAGATAAGAAATACAGAAAACCTTAAAGTTGCTTAGAAATGCCTCGGTGATGTCTTCAAAATTGAGCGAGGTTTCTTTCCCAAATTCGCCTTTTACATGTTCTAAGAAATTATATCCAAACTTTCTGGACTGACCTACCCGATTTCGT
>TARA_R110002050_G_scaffold199883_1_pt1 | contig 12195 bp, 5 predicted proteins | sample TARA_R110002050 | Tara Oceans TARA_R110002050 (sample SAMEA4396988) | marine metagenome | biome: Polar Biome; feature: [DCM] deep chlorophyll maximum layer (ENVO:01000326); material: water (ENVO:00002006), including particulate matter (ENVO:01000060) such as... | depth 25 m
GAAACAAATGGCAAAAAATAAGAAACCTAAACCTACCCGTAAAGACATAGAGTCAGCTTTAGGGTTTATTGGGCAAAAACTACAATATTTAGAGCAATTATCAGTAAGTACTGAAAATATAATAGATGCTTATATAAACTTTAAAAAAGATAAAGATACTTTCTTAAAATATCTAGAGAAAAAGTTTCCTAAAAAAGAAGTAGTAAAAAAGGAAGAATAGTATTAATTTATAGTATGGCTGACAAGTGTGATAAATGTAAAGAGTCGATTAACAAACTAGAACCTTGCTTTAAGGTAAACTATGGTTTTTTAAATGATGACGACTCTTTTTATGCTGATGAAGTTTATATGTTAGTTCATATAGAATGTTTATCAGATGCAGAGTTGTTACACGCCATTTTAGAATCCATAAGAAAAAACTAATTTTCTAACATTTCCTTTAAAACTTTTGCATTATTAAACTTAGGGTGATAAGCAGTTTCTTCTTTGTACTTAGAACGCTCTCTTTGTAAAGCTCCGTAAGGTAAACCTGTAGTTTTTTCAATCAATCTGTAAGGGTTATCTAAGAGATTACCTTTAACAAATGGAGATACATCTTTAATCATTCTACCAAATGGAAACATAGTATACATATGGTACTGAACAAAGTCATTTAAACCATCATCAGTAAAAGCTTTTAACGTAGACATAACTTTACCTAAAATAGGAGGAGTAATAGCTTGAAGAGGAGCAATAGGTCTAGGATAAGTACCCCAAAAAGCTCTTTCTCTTTCTTTTTCATCACCAAACAACCATTCTGTAGTTTCTTTTAAATGGTTTAAAGGAGCTGGTATTGCATTGTCAAATAAACTCATAGCAAACACACTACCAAGAGCGTAAACCATTAAGTCTATAGAAGCAGTTCTTTTAAACCTTTCGTACTCAGGAGTACCCTGAGTGTAACCTCTTTGTCTAGCTTCTCTATTTACATCATTTCTAAAACGCCAAGCATTCCAAGACCATAATTGAAAACGAGTCATCATTTTACCTAAACCTGACCTAGCAAAAGCTGGACGATTTGATGCATCATACAAAAATTGTGAAGCTTTAACACCTTTTTTAGCCATTTCAATTAAAAATGGATGGTCATGTTGAGATATAGCTCCACCAAACATTTCCCATGCTTTAATATAGTGAGACATAAAAGCATCAGTACGTAGTTTCATCTCAGGTACAGACATAAATCTAGCTGCAAAATCTATTGATGATTGAGTTAAACTATACTTTTTACCTATTTCTTTAAGTTTTTCTTTATCTATAGTACCTTTTTTAGAAACAGTTTCAACTAACTCTTTTACAAAACCTTTTTTATTTTTTGTTTGTAAACTTCTTTGCATACCCCATTCATGCGCTAACATCTCAGGAAAAACACCTTGACCTATAGCAAAATCTTTAATTTTTTGACGAGAATTAAAGTCAGGGTTTATTTTCTTTAAATACTCATAATCATAAACTTTACGTAAAGAAGTAGCACCAGCGCTTTGTATAGTATGTAATGTACCACCAAATAAATTAGTAACAGCTGATTTAGGATGTGCAAGTAAAGCCATTAACTGCCATCTACCTTCAGTATTTGACCAATCTCTAATAGTGTTTATATCATACCTTGGCTGACCTTTTACAGGAGATTTTAACCCTAATTTTTTAGCAATAGAGTTCATTTTATCTGTAACTACATTATCAGCAAACCAAGCATAAGGAGTTCCTGAAATTTTCATTTCGGGGTCTTTTAAAATATACTCAGGTATCTTAGTAGGATGGCCCAAAGCATCTTGCACGTATAATGAGTACCAATCACTCCATCTAGACTTTAAACTTCTTTTATTTTCACCTGAAATTAATTTATCCCAACCAAGCTCATCAGCACGTTTATTAAAATCAAAAATAGTTTTTCTTGATAGTATTTGTGCAAGCTGTTTATAGTAAGTTTTATAAAGGTTACGTGTGTACAACTCAGGAACAGTAGCATCAATAGAATGCCCTGGAATATGGCTAGTTCTTTTATTCATAAAAGGGGTCATCTGTAAAGACTGTTGCCACGTAATTCTATCAGAAGCTTTACTTCTTTCAGGTATAACAACATCATCATAAGCATCCCAATTTTCAGTGCCATTAATCCATTCACCAGTAAGTTGATATTTTTTTAATTGTAACTGTTTTAATTGCTTTACCTTCTCTTCCTTACTTAAATTAGAAGATGATATTTTTTCATAAGCATCATTTAAAGATTTAGTTACTTTAACTTTATCAAATATCATATGAGGCCAGTAACCATCTACTATTTCACCTGTAGGCATAGTTAAACCTATTTTTTTTCTAAAATCTATTAAAGGATAGCTTTTTTTAAGGTATTTAGGATGCAATTGAATCATCATAGAACGAGCCATAGCTCTAATACCGTCAATCCCTATATCAGGTAATATATCTTTACCTCTTTCATAAGATTCATAAATATCATTAACAAACTTTTTATAATCGTATATAGGTTCCATAGGAGCTTTACGCTTACCACCAGAAATAGGGTCATCTAAATCTCTAAAGTCTTTAAAGTCATGGTACATTTTTTTACCAAAATTGTTTTTTGAATGATAAGCATCAAGAAGTTCTTTATTACCCTGTATAAGTTTATACATTTTTTTAAAATGGTTTTTATAAACATCTTTAGTTTTAGCAACAAGGTCACTACCTAAAACTTCTGTTCTTATAACTTTTCCTTCTTTATTTCTAGTAGTAACTCTGTATTTATTATTCTTTACAACTTCGTAGTTTGAATCTTTAATTTCAGACTTTAAATCATTTAGGTAACTATTAGCCCATATCCTGCCTGCTACATCACCTCTATTTATAACTCTACTTACACTGCCGTCTTTTTCAAGTTCTCTTACACCAACTCTTCTAAAAGCTTCACCTTCTTCAATACCATCTAAAAACCCTAAATCTTTTCTTAACCTTATAACTTCTTCGTCACCCTTAGCTTGCCCTTTATCACTAGCTATAGTCATACCGTGTAGTAATTTTTCAGATACTTGTGTAGGTTTTAACATATCACCAACTTCAAAGTTTCCAGCTTGAGTAATAAACATTCCTCTTTTTTTCATAAGACTAATGTCATATTTCATTGTCTGTCTATTTACAGTTAATGGAAATTGCATTGTATATCTTTTTCTTATATCAGGTGTTTTTTCTCTAAATAATCTTTGTAGAAAAGTTCCTGCGTTTAACTCTTTAAAGTACCTGTTTAAGTTTTTTATATCAGCATAATCCATTGCATTAAAGTCTTTTTTAAGTAAATCTCTAACTATTAAGTTTAAATTTTGACCTACTTTGTTATGATATTTATCTAAAACTTCAACTAATTCAGTAAGTTCTTGCCTAACTTGTTTAGGTATTAACTTCATATTAGGTTTTCCATGCAAACCTTCATATCCTGTAGTAGTATTTTCAAGAATTGTATTTTCAGGTAAGTTTTTTTCTATAACAACTTCTTCAAATAATTTTTCTGTAATATCTTTATCTACTTTTTCTTTGCTATAAGCTTTATTCATAACATTTGTAAAATCACCTACAAAGTCAATTAAGCTAGAATTATTTATAGCTTTAGAAGAAAACCCTAACTTATTAACACCAGTTTTAAGTTTTGAGTGTCTGAAAGTGCCTAGCATTAACATGTCAAATAACTTCTTAGCCCTAGCATTAGGGAGTGTGTTCTTATAGTTAGCTATATCTAAATCTATTTCTGCTTGATTAAGAGTTTTAGATTTATCAATAGCATCTATATCATTATAACCAAAACTTTTAATTATCTTTCTTTTAACAGCTTCTTGATTTCCTTCTATTACGTCATCTCTTTGTAAATAGCTATCAGACTTTATTTGATTTACTTTTCTTAACATTTTATTAAACAAAGTTTTATTTACGTCTACACCATCATAATATCTATATATTTGTCTAAGAGAAACCATATCACTTACATCTTGGCTTAAAAAATCCTCTGTCATTTTTACTAATTCTTTTAACTTTCCTACTCTATAATCTTGGCCTTCTTCACCTTTTATATTAGCTCTATTTTTATTAAAATTCTTTCTTTCTGCACCTTTAGAGGAAAACATACTTTGAGGATGGTCTATGTATGAATAAAATTTACTTAGATTTCTTGCAGCTTCTTCAACATTAGACTTTTCATAAAGTTTATCGTTAATAATTTTAAAAACTAATTTATTAGAAGCAACCTTTACATTTGATAGTAAATCTTTAAACATAGGTATTTTAGATGTTATATTATCGTGGTCATCATACATTTTTTTTAAATTAGGTAAATTTATACTATTAAAAGGACTATCATACAAGTCTATTTCAGACGCTAAACGTCCTATTTTCGGTAGCATACTATTCTGAGCTTTATAATTACTTAATAACGAAGATGAGCTAGGATTTAACCATTTAGTTTTTTGTTTTATTTCTACAGCATCAAAAGATTTGTTATTTATATAATCTCTACTATACAAGCCTTGATTTACTTCTCTCATTTGACCTATAACACTTTGTTTATTATCTACTAATCTTAAATTTTCTTTATCAACCTTAGTTTCTTTTCCATTTATCTTAACCTTAAAGTAAGCGTCAGTTAGCTTACTAATATAGTCTCTATAACCTGTTAAACCAGCAAAATCAAGAGGGTCAGAAGTAAAAGCTATCATAGAAGAGGCTAATTTTCTAGCTTCCTTTAATTCAGTCTCATCAGTACGAGCTTCTATTTCTACTTCATATTTTTTTCTTTTTTGGGTAGTAGTAAATTTATCGTTCTTTTCAACCCCTAGTAAAGAGTTGTGTACAGATTTTAGTATTTGAGCAGAACTAACTGCTCCACCTAATAAATTACGGCCATCTACAGCCCTTTCAGATATATCTTGCCTCCATTGACTATCGTATTGCCACATTTTACTATCTCTAGCTTTAGGATTTATTCCTGTAGTTTTTTGAGAGTCTTGAACAGTTAAAGATTTAGTTATTTCTTCATTTTTGTTATTGTAGGTAGTACCATCTTTTTCAAGAAATTCATTTTTATTTTCATGAAACTTGTCAATCCATTCTTTTCTAAATCCTCCACCTTTATCTCCTTCTCTACCACCAAAAAAGATAAAAGATTCATCACCATCAAGGTCAGCACCACCTTCAGCTTTCATAGCTCTACCATGCATTAAAACTCCATGTCCATCTCTTCCAGTAAAACCTTTAAATTGCATACGTTGAGCACCACTTACAGAATCCATAGGAACTCTTACAGTTAAAGCAGTCATTAGATTTTCAGCTTGTTTTTTCTCAGCTTTTTCAAAATTTTTGTGCTCAGCCCATAACTCTCCTAAAGTAGTTTCTTCAAATTTTTTGATATTTGTTTTTAAAGGCATTCTTTTAAATGCGTTATCTAAGTAAAATATTTCATCATTTGTTTCTAAATCGGCAAACTTTTTATCTTGTTGAAACCACTTATCATACCCTCTCATTCTAGCTACACCACTGTTACCTATTTTAGGTCTGCTAAGAGAGTTAAATATATAGTTTCGTATAACTTGGAATCTGTAAGGTCTTATCCATTTATGTAAAAGTAAAGGATTTATATTACCCTCTCTACCTAATAGTATCTCTCTATTTTTCCAGCTTTGACCAGCTTCTACAATTCTATCTGTAGAGCTATTAAATTCATTTATATTATCTGTTAATTTTTCAGCTTCTTCATGAGAAATCTCTCCATCTGCAACTTTTTCTCTAATACTTTCCATCTGCAACTTCATTAAACGCATATATGCTGCATCAGTAAAGTTTGTAGGTGTTTCATTTATAGCATCAAGTAGTTTATCAATACCTAAATCATTTATATTTTTTTCTAACATACTTAGTAACTTCTTACTATTAGGGTTTTTTACGTAATCGTCATAAAGTTCGTTTATTTCTTTTTTACCATCAAATTTCTTTTTAATTGTTTCTGTATAAAAATCATCTATTAATTCTTTAGGGAAAGATTTAAAAGTATTTTGAGCCATTGCCATTAGTAGCTGTTTAGGAATACCGTGCTTATGAGTAGTTCCATTATTGTTTAATCCTATCATTGAATTATCATTTTTAACACTGTAAGAGTATTTTATATGCTCTAATGGAAGTTTATATACAGCACTTGGGTCGCTTATTTTAACTGCATCACCTTCAAGTTTGTAGTCTGTTATTTTTCGTTCACCTCTTTGTTTAACAGCAGATTCTTGCATAATCATATGTATACCAGCTTTACGCATTTGTTTTGATGCTTTTTCTCCAACGCTATGCATCATATACTTACCAAGTAATGCACCGTTATTAGCATCTGGGCTTACAATAAATGATTTGCTTTGTCCAGACTCAGGCATTCCGCTATCTTTTATAATAGCTTTAAGTACACTATCTTCAACAAGTATCATACCATCTACATGCTCATCCATTTCAGTATTTTTACTATCTTTATCTAATTTTTTAATTCTTTGTAATTTATCGGCTACTATTTTAAATAATTTAGGGTCTAAGTCTCTTACTATAGCATAATTAACATCACCATTTTTTAAAGCTTTTTTAAATTCAGGACTAATATCTGATGTATCTGATTTAGTTAAATCTTTTATATACTTTTTGTAGCTATTGTAAACAAAGTCTTTATCAGCTCTAAAAGCAGGTGTAAACCATATTTGTTGCCTTTTATTCCATGCTGTAGCGTTTTTAATGTATCCTTCTCCACTAAACAGTTTATCTAAAACTTTATTGTACTCAGCTTTAGTTTTAGGTTTAAAACCGTTTAATGATATATCCCACATTATATTACTTATATATTGCTCTCTAGCTTCTTCTTTGCTAAAGAATTTATTTCTATCTATAGCATCTTTAAACCATACATCATTTTCTAATTTTGCTCTTAATTTAGTAACATAACTATTAACATAATTTTTTTTAGATGAGTCTAATAAATTAGGATGTTTTTTAATGTATATAATTATATCATTATCACCTTTACCACCAAAAGGATAGTAACCATCTTTAGCCATTTTCTTATGAATATCACTAATTAATTTTTCATAAACTTCTCTAGCTTTTTTCTTTTCTTTTTTAGAGAATTTATTTTTTGAAATAAGTTGTCTTATATTACTTAAAGTACCATCTCTCCATTGGCCTTTTTCGCCTCTAAATGTCATATTATCGAGAACAACACTAGCTTCTGGTATATCTTCTAACTTAGTATCTTTAGGCAATTCAAGAACTTCTTCTAAAACTCTTTGAACTTCTTTTTTAGGTTCTAAAGATTCCTTTCTATTTCCTGCATTAGTAAACCCGTCTTCTCTAAAAGTTATATCAGATAAGTTACCCTTTTTGTCTACTGTTAAATTCAAGTATTTTACAGGTTTTGAGAAGTTTTTTCTAGTTAAGAACTGTCTAAGGTCATTCTCAGTATTTTTCGATATTTTAGGCCTATAACCCTCTTCTTTCTCTATTACATCTTTTAACTCTTTAATAAGTTCAGTAGTATCAACTTTTTGTTCAGGTTTAACGTATTTTTCTTGTAATAATACATCATCAACTAAACCTGTAAGACGTAAAACTTCATTACGTTTGTCTATAGGGTCATATGATTTTTTATCCCATATTTCTCCCAAGTTATCATTAACAAACCTTTCTGACTTTTTTGTTAAATCTCTATTAGATACCATACCAATATCATTACCATCATCATTTATACGCTCGTTTTGGAAGTTACCTTCCTTATCAATCCATTCAAATGGTTTTAAATCTAATAACTTCTTCTCTCTATTGTTTATTTTTATTAGTTCTTTTTTATAATTTGCAATATCATTTTCTAATAATATTTTTTCACTACCTTTTTTAGAAGTTAGCTCAGCTTCAGCTGTCTGTAATTTTTCAGCAAATATCTTTTTTGATGAGTTTAAATCATTTAATTCTTTTTCTGTTTTTAAAGCAAGGTTAGTAGGTTTAGACCCTACAATTGCATCTTGTGTCAATCTGTTAAATCTTTCCCAACCTTTGTTAGATACTGTAGCTAATTTAGTGTCAATACCAGCTGACTTAATAAGATGCTCTAAAAAAGCTGTTCTTTCAGCGTAAGTTTCACCTTCTTTTAACTGGTGTTGTGGCTTCCAATTTATACTTGGTTTACCTTCGCCTAAATAATTAGGGTCATTTAACTCTTTCATAATTTCTTTTTGAACTACTCTATCGTAATTACCCCAAGTTTTTACAAGAGAAGGGTCACCAGTTTGTTGTAATTTAGCATCTGCTATTGTACCTTTTGTTCCATACATTTGCTCATTACGTTCTTTAAAAAACTGACCTTTATCTTTTTGAATCCAATTTGTTGCTCCACCTCCAAAATATGCACCTAACATGTATTCATACACTTGTTCAGGAGTAGTTGCTCCTCTTTGTGTAGAAGGTAAACCTTGATATAAAGAACCTGCTATTGCTCTTAAAGCGTATTTAAAAGGACCACTCCCAGGAACTACATTAGCAAGGGCTTGAAATGCACCACCAAATTCACCTCCCTCTTTAGCAGCTACTAACATACCATTTACACCTTGTTTCCAATTACTTACAGCACTAGCAACACCGAGTTTAAACCCTTCTTCTATAACACTCTTAGTAGAACCTTTAGTTAAGAATTTAGTTACTATGTTAGTAGCATCTTCTCTTGCAGCAGGTAAGAAATCTTTTACTTTTTTCCCTACTATTTTAGTAGCTCCACTACCAAACATTAAAGGAATCGATTCTTTGCCTGCTATAGCAGCAGCAGCATTTCTTAATCCTAAGTATTTTAATGGTTTAGCGGCAAGTCCTGGAGCGAATCCAAATAAATGACCTGCACTACGAGCTATAGCTTCGTACTCATTATCAGGAGGGTCTATAACTGAAAATGTGGTAAAGCCTTCGAAAGCACCTCCCATAAATTGCATTAACGCTTCAGATATTTGAAAATCACCTTCATAAAAACCAACATTGTGATAAATAGCATGCTGTTTAATTTGCTCTATATCTTCAGGTTTAAATGCAGATGGAGAATTTTTGTAAGAATTGATAATACTTTTGATTTGATTTTTATTAAATTTAGGATTAAACGATTCAGGAGTTGCAGCTTTATCCCCTTGAGGTTCTTGAGCTGGTTGTCGTTGGTAATCGTTTAAACTGTAAGGATTTACAGCCATTTATTTAGTCCTTATCTGAACCGAACATGTCTAAGCCTTTTTTTAAGACATATCCAGCAGCAGCTATTTTTGCACCTTTTTTACCCTTTTTAGATAATTTTTGTCTAAATTTAGTAAATTTACTATCTTTTATAGGAGTTTTTACTTTTTTAGTTACATTTGAAAATTCTTCAGCAGCAAGTTTTTTTATTTCTTCAGGTTTCATTCCTTCTAATAAATATTTTACATCCTTACCTTTAGACCACTTTACTTTATCTGTAAAAGTTTTACCTTTATTTGCAGCTTCAAAAGCCTTTTTTTCTTTAAGATATAGATTATCTTTAAATTTATTTAACTTTGTTTTATCAATATACTCAGGAACACCAGTTACTTTAGGGTAAGAATAGCTTTTGTACTCAGCATTAGCAGGCGAAGTGGTAGCTAAATAATTATGCCTTGCATTAGCTAAAGATAACGCAGATGTTTTTATATTTTTTACTTTATTAGTTTGTTCAAGCATTTTAAATTTAGCTTTAGGTTTTTTTGACCCTTTACTTTTTTTAGAATCTTTAGATTCTCCACCACTAAATAAATTTTTAGCTTTATTTACTAAAAAGGGCGTAGCCTTTTTAGCTGCAATAGCACCAACTCCTGCAGCAACCCCTTTTGTTAAGTTAGATTGTTCATTAAAAAAATCTAAACCTTTTTCAACTATTCCTTTTTCGTCTTTTAAATATTTCATTATACCAGGTTTAGTAGTAATATCACTTTTATCATACAAGCTATTTAGTCTTCTTTCAGCAACTGGGTCTCTTTTAATTTCTTTTCTTATATCCTTATCTTTCATCCCAAATTCAGTTGCTTTATTTGCTAAATTAAAGTATTTTTTGTCTTCTTCAATTTTTAACGCATCGTAATTCTGAATAAATTTTATATAGTCTGCTTTTACACCACGTTTTTGAGCAAGATTATTGTATGCATTCCATAAAGTATTTTGATTAGGAAGGGTGTCTTGAGGAAAAGTTATTGTCTTAGAATTTGAATTTACAGAACCTAAATCATTATATAAATATTTAGATATATCTGACCAAAAAAGATTTTCAAAATTAACACCTCTTTTATTTCTAGCTTCATTAAATCTATTCCTAAGTCCATCATACATACCCATATTAATATCCTTCTTTATTAGAACTAGAAGCTGGTAACATAGAAGTATCTTCAGAAGACCCAAATAGACGCTCCTGATAACCAGTATCAAATAGCATTCTCATTAATCTACTCATTAGACTATCGTCTTCAACATCATCTGGTGGTATATTAAATTTATTTTTATTTTGATTTAAACCCTCAATAAAAGGTTGGTCATCTGGATTTTCATTATAGTTCATCACAGAATCTTGTAACCGAATATCTTTTGCATCTTGTATTCGGTTGTCTTGAATAGGTAATCTAGTTATAGCAGGATTATTATTATTATATATACCTGAAAGTAAACCTTTAGGGTCCATTACTTTTTCCCTATCACCTAAAGTGCCTATGTTAGGTTTATTAGGGTCAAAATCAAGGCCATACTTAAGCTTACCTTTTAAATCACTTTTAACTATATTTGCTTCGTCTCTCAATCTACCAAAAATTTTATCTTTATTTGGCCCAATATCCATACCACCTTGGAATAGACCTTTGTCATTAATCATTGATTTTTTTAGCATACTAAGTAGTCCAGGTATTTTTTTAAAACCCTTTTTACCTAAATTAAAAGCGCCTAAAGCACCTCCACCTAAAAATTTCCCAGGAAAATAGTTGTTTTCTCCTAGAACTTGCCCTATAGAATAAAGACTTTCTTTATTTTGCATTTCTTTAGCTAAGTTTCTTCCTAACATAGGGTTAAAATCAACTGCCATTTTTAGTCCTTTCTATTATACCAAGATGGTTGATAACCACCTGAATTGTTTGTATTTGCAATACTCATTCCACTACCTTGTGTTTGCCCTAATTGCCCAGGAAAGCTTTTAAGAATACCGTCTAGTTGGCTATTAAAGTTTTCACTAGTCATAACATTTAAAGGGCCTTGACCTCCTGGATTGTCCATATAGTAATCTAGCAACCCTTGACCACCAGCTTGAATTAAACTGCCTATATCATTTTGTGGCATTGACATATCTCTTTGCATTTTAAGTTCACCTAAATTATATTGTCCTTGACTTGCTTTATCTAACATGTTGTAACCTTGTTCTTGTCTAGCGAATCTAGATTTTCTAATAAATTCCATTAAATCAGCGTTATTAGAGTTTAAACCTGCAATTTTATTCTGTGCTGCTATTCCACTATAACCGCCAACACCTCCTGCATTTGATGCTCTGTCTGATAACATATTTTTAACTCCCATGCTATCAAAGTTAGTGTCTGTTATTTGTTTATCTACACCCTTGTTATATAAAGAATCAGGGTTTATCCTATCTTCAGCCCCTTTTTTATATTGACCTAAAGACATATTAAAATCTTCCATATTTGCATCTAAATTGCTCATATCTTTATTTTTATCTACATTATTTGCTGTATAAGCAGATATTAAAGACGGTAAAACAGCAGACGCTAAAGCAGCCCAACTCATAATTCTCCTTTTTGAATATAATTCATCATTTTAATATACTAAATTCTAATCTAAAATCCAAGGTATTTATCCTGCATCTGCAGTTCCTATTTATCTAATGCAAACCAAGATGTACCATTACAGTATAACGTAATACCACCTCTTGTAGTTAAAGTTATATCACTATTACCACTTAAAAATATATCTTGATTCCCCGTACCTTCATTATTTTCTATAATTAATCTTCCAAATCCTGAATCTACTTTTAAAATATGTATAACCTGCCCTTGAACACCACCTGTTAATCCTCCAAGCCTATCAGTACCACTTGGTGTACATTCTACAACCGTACAACCTGAT
>TARA_R110002050_G_scaffold298492_2_pt1 | contig 12193 bp, 11 predicted proteins | sample TARA_R110002050 | Tara Oceans TARA_R110002050 (sample SAMEA4396988) | marine metagenome | biome: Polar Biome; feature: [DCM] deep chlorophyll maximum layer (ENVO:01000326); material: water (ENVO:00002006), including particulate matter (ENVO:01000060) such as... | depth 25 m
CTTTTTCGTAAGGCTTACCCTCTTTTATAAGACTGTAGGCGACTTCTTTCAAGTCTTCATGATTAAAATGAAGTCCGTTAAATTTAAAACGATTATGTACTTTTTCGTAAGTTGGTGTCATAATTTCTTAATCTATTATTTTATAATCTTCTTTTGGTGGCTCAGTTACTTTTCCGAATAATTTATCTTTCCAATTCGTCCATCCATACATTTTAGAAAGGATGAATAATAATATAGGAAATATAACAAATACAGGAATAACAATATCTATAAGCGCAGCTTCTGATGGATCTGATGTGTCTTTTAATATGGAATAGGTTTGAAATGCTGTCCAATCTGCTGTAACCAATAACGCTGTAAATAAATTATTAGCAGCATGAAATCCTAAAGCCAATTCCATCCCTTCATCCATTAAGGTAATAACACCTAGAAACAAACCAGTACCAATGTAATATATCATAATGACGTAGCCTAATTTATCAACCTCAGGATTTGCAATATGTAACATACCAAAAACGACTGATGTTACAATTAAAGGAAACCATTTTGTTTTAGTTAACACTCCTAAACCTTGCATTAAATACCCTCTAAATAAATACTCTTCGCAACTTGTTTGAAGCGGCACTAAAGCAATTGCAATTACACTTAAAATCAAGAAATTCTTTAATTCAAAATTCCAAACATAGTTCTCTGGTGACATAAAATAATCCACCAAAACTAATCCTGAAGATAAAATTCCCCAAGCAAAAAATATAACCCAAAAACGTTTCCAATCTATCTTCTTTCTTGCTGTAGTTAATTGAGTTATGGTCATTTTGTGCAACCATTTGTTTACCGCAAATATTCCGACTAAACCAACTGCAAATGACAATAGCATTAGTGCTAAATTAAGATTAGATTCTAAAACACCCATCATAGTACTCTCGTCTAATTCAAATAAATTAAGGCCTTGGTTATTGGCTTCAACAATAGCAGCAACCGTAAACGGTATTTGACCTGCCACTACAAAAATGATAATAATGATTGTTCCTACGAGATATCTCCATCCTTCATGTAATCCTTTGTAGGCTTGTTGTATGTAATTCATGCTTATAAATTAAATTTCCAGGGTTGTTTTAAATTGTATTGCAAAGTACCATTTTTTACTATTAATGGCGAAGAAAAATTATTGGTAAATAAACTTCCGGTTCCTAAACCTTGAGGCATTTTACTATTTAAAGTAAATGTCCATTGAGCGATAGCATTTAAGCCTATATTACTTTCTAAGGCGCTAGTAATCCACCAATTTATATTAAGACTTTCTGCCAAATCAATCCACTCTTTACTTCCAGAAAATCCGCCAACTAAACTAGGTTTTAGAATAATGTATTGTGGTTTTATGGTTTGAAGTACTTTTTGCTTATCCTCTTTTTTAAAAACACCTATTAATTCTTCATCTAAAGCTATTGCCAAAGGCGTTTCTTCGCAAAGTTTTGCCATAACTTCAAATTGCTTCGGTTTTATAGGTTGTTCTATGGAATGTAATTGGTATTCTGAAAGTTGTTTTAGTTTCTCTAGAGCATCATTTGGAGAAAAAGCACCATTAGCATCAACTCTCAATTCTATATCATTAACAGAAAACTCTTTGCGTATGGATTTTAAAATATTTAATTCCGTTTGAAAATCTATAGCGCCTATCTTTAGCTTTATACAATCAAAGCCAGCTGTAATTTTTTCTTTTATTTGAGTACGCATAAAGTCCTCGCTTCCCATCCAAACTAAGCCGTTTATTGGGATTGAATCTTTGCCTGTTGAAAAATCTGATGGAAATAATTCAAACTGATTTGTGCTTTCTAAAGATTTAAAAGCGGTTTCTACCCCAAATTGAATACTAGGGAATTCAATAAGTTTATTTAAAAGTGTCACTAAACCCAAAGCAATGTTATTGCATGTCCATTTTAGTTTTGCTTCGTAATCTTGTCTATCATCAATAGATAAGCCTCTTAAAATACCACACTCTCCTACTCCAGTTTTACCGTTTTTCTCAATAACAATAAACCAAGTTTCTTTGGTAGTCATTACACCTCTCGAAGTACCGCTTGGTTGTATAAAGTCTAGAATATATTTGTGATAAGTTGCTATCATATGTACAACCAAAAATAAGGAATTAGTACACTTTATTAACTAATTTTACTTTAATTGTAATAAATTAATTTATTACAATACTCAAACTAAAAAAATGATTGATTAATTAAAAAATGGAATAACCCAAAATAAATGAAAACGATTTATATTCTGAATTTAATATTCGATTATTCCATATTAATTCTCTTTTAGTTTGATACCTAGCCTCAACACTAAATTTATTATATTTATAACCAATTCCAAAGGCGTAATTTTGCTGTGAATTTGTTTTTAATATTATATCATTTGAAGAATCTGATCTATTAAATGTAATGGAAGAATTTGTTTCTAAATCAAAAACAACTGAAGCATTTATAAAAATCTTTGAGTTTTTATTAAGAAAAAAATAATGTCTAAATCCTACAGGTATTTCAATTGAAGTATAATCAATTTTTGATTCAATTGTTCCTCCAAAAATCACACTTACATCTGTATTTATTGTTTCAGATTTATAACTGTGATAGGAAGGCTCAACAATTATCGACCATTTATATTTTTGATATGGTAAGATAACTTCAGCTTCAGCACCAATACCAAAACCTGTTTCATTATCAAATTCAATTTTATCTTTTGCATTAAAACCTTCATTAACTATTGATAGAGATGAATTATTAATTCTGGGTCTAATTGATAAATTAAAAAAGCTTTTGTTTTTTTTTGGAGAATAATCAACAACGGAATGGTCGAAACATTCGCTATATTCGATAAAAAAATTGACTAATTCTTTTCTGAAATAATCCAATTTTTTAATTTTTGATATACTAAAATCAGGACATTTTAAATTACTCAATAGCTGCTGTCTAAAACCTATATTCTTAGCAATTGCATCACCCTCAACAAGATAAATTTTATAAACTAATTGTTCAATTTTTAAATCGTCTGTAGTATAAAAATATCTTGTTACACTGTTATCAATATATTGGTACAAATTAGACTTCCCTTCTACCAATACTTTTAAAAACAGCTCTTCTTCTTTAAATATTGGATTTCTTTGTTTACTTAATTTATCTAAAAGCTCGCTAGACCTATCTATATTAACAACTGCTCTAATATATTTTATTACGTCTTCATTTAATGATTCATCTTTAAAGCCAAACTCTTTTACTGCTTTTATATCAGCTTTTTTAGAATCGGATTTATCAGTTATTTTATACGTGAATTGAATAGGATTATTGTACCAATCTATTGTTCTTATTAAACAACTAATTTTTTGATTATTGTTATCAATAAAATATCCGTTTTTAAAGTCATTCTGTGAATAAGAAATTAAATTAAGAGTTATGACAGCAATAAATATTATGTGTTTTTTCATATTGTTATATTGATAGATATAATTACCTATGCCTAATATATGCATTATAATTTTTTATCGTCGCTTCTTCCGAGACTTATGTTTACGCTTTCTACGAGAATCACTTGAAGAATTCGTTGCAGTTGCAGGTACTGCATCATCAAAAGTGTTTTTAACCGCTTTAAGATTGACACTTTTCCATCCCTTACTTTCGGTTTCTGGCACTAATGCTTCTACTAAATCCTTTCTTCCAACTTTATTTAAAGTCTTTCTGATCCAATCTTTATTTTCCTTTTTGTACCAAAAGAAGAAGCGATGCTGTTCATCTTTTTCCTTTTTAGATTTAGGCGTTTTAGTTGGTTTTAAAGTATATGGATGATAACCACTGTAATAAATTACTGTAGCAACTGTCATTGGTGTTGGTGTAAACCCTTGTACTTGCTCTAACTGAAAGCCCATATCTTTTGTTTCTGCAGCCAAGTTTGCCATATCCTCTACCTCACATGCAGGATGATTAGATATAAAATAAGGAATCAACTGAAGTTTTAAATTTTTTGCTACATTAATTTTATCGAAACGCTCTTTAAACTTATGAAAATACTTAAATGAAGGTTTACGCATCAACTTTAAAACAGGATCAGAGGTATGCTCTGGCGCTACTTTTAAACGACCAGAAATATGTTTAGTCATTACCTCTTCCGTATAATCGTCTAATTCTTTTGGATCTGCATTTTTATTGAATTCTGGCACTAACATATCATGACGAATACCACTACCAATAAATGATTTCTTTATTTTCGGATGTTTATCAACCGCTTGATATAACTCAGTTAACGGTTTATGTGACGTATCTAGATTACTACAAATTACAGGTGAAATACAAGAAGGTGCTACACATTTATCGCAAATGGATTGTACCTTCCCTTTCATTTTATACATGTTTGCTGATGGTCCGCCAATATCAGATAAATAGCCTTTAAAGTCTGGCATATTTGCCACTTTATCAACTTCTCTTAATACAGACTCTTGACTTCTACTCGCAATAAATTTTCCTTGATGTGCTGAAATAGTACAGAAACTACAACCACCGAAACATCCACGGTGAATGTTTATAGAAAACTTAATCATTTCAAACGCAGGTATTGGTCCACGCTTCTTGTATTTTGGATGCGGTAATCTTGTATATGGCAAATCGAAAGACGCATCAATCTCCTCTTCTAACATTGTTGGAAATGGTGGATTAATGACCAATGTTCTGTCATTAACTTGTTGAAAAATTCGATTTGCTTTTAACTTATTTGATTCTTGCTCAATCACTTTAAAGTTAGAGGCAAATTTCTTCTTATCGTTTAAACAAATTGTATGCGAATGAATTTCGACGTCATCCCAGTTCTTATTTTTAGGAATCGCCTCATTTTTATTTACTAAAACAGCCGTTTGTTTTATTGTTCTTAAACTAGAAAATGGCACTCCCTTTTGTAATAATTCAACAATTTCTCGCAAAGGTTGTTCTCCCATTCCGTAAACCAACATATCTGCTTTAGAAGTTTCTAAAATAGATGGCATTAGTTTATCGCTCCAATAATCGTAATGTGTAACACGACGCAATGATGCTTCAATACCACCAATTAAAACAGGCACATCTGGGAATTTTTCTTTTAATATCTTAGAATACACTGAAGTTGCGTAATCTGGTCTAAACCCTTTGTCACCATTTGGTGTGTAAGCATCATTATCACGACGTTTCTTAGTCGCTGTATAGTTACTTACCATAGGATCCATACAACCACCTGTAACACCAAAGAATAATCTTGGTGTTCCTAGTTTTGTAAAATCTTGTAAATTATCGTTAACACTTGGTTGCGGAACGATAGCCACTTTTAAACCGTAACTTTCTAAAATACGACCAATTACAGCTGGTCCAAAAGATGGATGGTCTACATAAGCATCTCCACTAAATAGAATGACATCTAATTCTTCCCAACCTCTAAGTTTTACTTCTTTGTTAGTTGTAGGCAGCCAATCTGTAAGTTGATTAATTTTCATAGTGCTGCAAAGATACAGTTAAATTAACGTTATGAAATATTACTATTAAAACTACTATTCAGCTTTAACATTTAAAATCCAAGTAAGGGCTTTTTCTTTAGTCGCTCTAAAAATGGTACTGTGGTCTTCATTAGGCTCATCAGAGTGTTTCCATGTTAGGTTTTGTGGCGTATTACTTTCTAATGTTTTTGCTAAATTATTAGTATGTACAGAAATATCTTCTACGCTAGAACCTGCAAACCAAAGTCTTGTAGGTTGTAAAGGCTGGCTATTTATCAATGTCTTCGCGTTTTGTTCTAAGTAATTATCATTCCACCAAAGTGAAGGATCCATTGCTACATAAAAATTAAAGGTATCTGGTTTTAATAATAATGTTTCAACCACAAATAAGCCTGCTAGAGATTCTCCAATAATACCTTTTTCATTGGTTGTTCTGTATCTTTTATTTATTTCAGGCATTAATTCATCTGAAATAAAAGCTCTAAATACTTTTGCGCCATCTGTTAATGGACAATATTCTTCATCTGCCTTAACTTCTGAAAAGCCTGATAAATCTCTTCGTCTATCTGTATTCTCAATTCCCACTAATATAATTGGAGGAATACTTTTATTCTCTACCAATTTCGCAATAGTATTTGCTATGTGCGGAAAATCTTCTTGTACTACACCTCCATCTGGCATATACAAAACAGGAAAAGAATCTTTGCTCGTTTTATAATTAGGAGGTGTCCAAACATTAATTACTCTAGTTTCATTTACAATTTTGGATTCAATGGTGAAATCATCGTGTTCTGGAATTGGGTCATTAAGTTGTGCTGTGTTTTTACAACTCAACGTCACAATCAGTAATACTGATAAATAAATGCACTTTTTCATACTTTATAGATTAGAATAATCAGTTTGTTTTGTTTCTACAATTCTACACTTTCACCAATATCCAATAACATTAAATCCTTATTCTTATCAAAGAATTTTCGTTTGGCTTCTTCATGATTAATCTCAATATATCCAAATGTATCAAAATGATACCCTAAGACTTTATCGCATTCTACAAAATTACTCGCCAAAATAGCATCTTCTATTCCCATGGTGAAATTATCTCCTATTGGTAAGATTGCAAGATCTAGTTTAGTTCGCATCGGAATCAATTTCATATCCATAGTTAAGGCTGTATCACCTGCTATGTAAATGGTTTTGTGTTCTCCTTCTATAATAAAACCTCCTGGTTGACCACCATAACTACCATCTGGAAACGATGATGTATGAATGGCGTTTACAGATTTAAGATTTCCAAATTCAAAATCCCAAGAACCACCTAAATTCATAGGATGACCTTCTAAACCTTTGTTTTGGTAATGGGTTACAATTTCGAAATTTGACACAATAACTGCTCCTGTGCGTTTGGCAATAGCTTCAACATCTAATGTATGATCTTGATGTGCATGTGTTACTAAAATATAGTCGGCTTTTAAGTTGTCAATATCAATGTTTGAAGCCTTTTCATTTCCTGTTATAAATGGATCAACTAAAATATAAATGTCTTTTATCTGAATGCCTAATGAAGCATGGCCGTAGAATGTAATTTTCATGTTTTATTATTTTGAAATATATTGAAATATAGAATGTTTTTCTAAAATTAAAACAAAATATAACCAACACCTAATAAAACTGAATACAGAAATGTTGATAATGCCACAACTTTTAACTGACTATCAAAATCGCTAGGAGAATGTGCCACCTTAATCTTTTTAATGTGAATGATTAACGGTATAAATGCAATTAAATACAAAAAGTTATAAGGCTCAACATAATATAGAATTGAGAAAACTACAGTTAAAAGCATTGCGCCTACAATCAGAAAATAATGATATTTTTTGGCACGTGGCAAGCCTAACTTAACTGCTAGTGTAATTTTATTAGCTTTTTCATCAGATTCAATATCTCGCATGTTGTTTAAATTAAGAACTCCAACACTTAAAAATCCCAAGGCTATAGCTGGTAAAATAACAACATGATCTATAGTATGCATATACAATACATAACTACCAATTGTACTTACTAATCCAAAAAAAACAAACACAAAAATATCACCTAAAGCACGATAACCATAAGGCGAATCACCCATGGTATATTTAAGAGCTGAATAAATAGACAAACCTCCTAAGATTAAAAATAATAAAATATAAATGAAATTTGAAACACCAAAAGACAACCAAACCAACATAATAGTTAACACTATAACTATCAAAACATTAAGGCGTATAGCTTCAAACATTTGTAGAGGTGTTATAGCACCACTTTGAAGGGCACGCTCAGGACCTACACGATCTTCATTATCTGTACCTTTTACGCCATCACCATAATCATTAGCCAAATTAGATAATATTTGTAGGCCAATTGTTGTGAACATAGCTAAAACAAAAACCAAAGGTTTAAAATGTCCATTATAATAAGCAAAACAACTACCTAAAACAATACCAGAAACAGAAAGCGGAAGCGTTCTTAAGCGCATGGCAGAAAGCCACGGTTTAATTTTATTCATTGCTAAATGTTTATATTAAGGTATCCATTTTTTAGGAAAATTAGGTTTTCTTTTTTCTAAGAATGCATCTCTTCCTTCTTTGGCTTCATCTGTCATATAAGCCAATCGAGTTGCTTCACCGGCAAAAACTTGTTGACCAACCATACCATCATCGGTAAGGTTCATAGCAAATTTCAACATTTTAATTGATGTTGGTGATTTCGCTAATATTTCTTGAGCCCATTCATAAGCTGTATCTTCTAGTTCTGCATGTGGAATTACGGCATTAACCATTCCCATATCAAAAGCTTCTTGAGCCGAATAATTTCTTCCTAAGAAAAATATTTCTCTAGCTCTTTTCTGACCAACCATTTTTGCTAAATAAGCCGATCCATAACCACCATCAAAACTGGTAACATCTGCATCTGTTTGTTTAAAAATAGCATGCTCTTTACTCGCTAAAGTTAAATCACAAACCACATGTAAACTATGTCCTCCTCCAACTGCCCAACCTGGCACAACTGCTATAACAGCTTTAGGCATAAAACGAATAAGGCGCTGAACTTCTAAAATATTTAAACGATGGTAACCGTCTTCACCTACATAACCTTGATGACCTCTAGCTTTTTGATCACCTCCTGAACAAAAACTCCAAATTCCGTCTTTTGTAGAAGGGCCTTCCGCACTTAATAATACAACACCAATATTTACATCTTCTCCTGCATCATAAAATGCATCGTATAGTTCTGATGTTGTTTTTGGTCTAAAAGCATTTCTTATATCTGGTCTATTAAATGCAATCCTAGCAACGCCATTACATTTTGAATATGTTATATCTTCATAAGATTTAACAATTTTCCAATCTATATCACTCATGTATCAAATATTTTAAGCGTAAAAGTAATTAATTATTTAAATCTATTTTAAATGAATTCCGTCGTCTTTTATTTCAATTTGACGTTCTTTATAAAGCGTGCCAATCGCTTTTTTAAAGCTTTTTTTACTCATTTGAAGTTGACGCTTTATGTCTTCAGGATTAGATTTATCATGAAGTGGTATAAATCCACCATTATCATGCAGCTCGTTTAGAATATGCTCTGCATTTGGCTCAATGTTTCTATAACCTATTTGGTTAAGAGAAATATCTAGCTTATTATCTGGTCGTACTTTTTTAACAATACCTTTAAGTCGGTCTCCAACGCTAATATCTTTATAGATATCATCATTAAATACTAAACCAAGGTGAGTTTTATTGACAATAACATTCATACCTAAATCTGATGGATGCGAAACAATTAAATCGACTTCATCAAATTGGGCAACAGTTAATTCTTTATTATCTAAAAAGTGATTGGTTTTACTGGATGCTACCAAACGCTCAGATTCTTCATCTAAATAGCAATATACTAAATACCAGCCACCAGCTTTCATATTAAAAGCTTGCTCTCTAAAAGGACAAAATAATTCTTTTACTAATCCCCAATCTAAAAATGCACCATAATCTGTAACTTGGTTACATCTCAGCAAAGCAAAATCACCTTTTTTAATATAAGGTTTGTCTGTTGTGGCTACAGGTCTTTCTTCATTATCTAAATAAACAAATACTTCAATTTCATCTCCTATTTCAAATGTTTTTGGAACATAACGGTTGGGTAAAAGCACTTCGCCATCTTCACCATCTCCTAAAAATAAGCCAGGTTCTGTATCTCTTAAAATTTCTAATGTATTGTATTCACCTAAATATATCATATTGCAAAGATATTGATATTTTAAAAGAATGCAGAAAAACTTTTAATTCTTACTTAAATAAATTTTACATAAAAAAAGCGCTGTAATAATTAAATTACGACGCTTGTTTTATAGTGTTAAATTCTACTTATGAATAAATAGATTCTTTACCGAAATGCTTACATAATAAATAATAAACAACAGCTCTGTACTTAGTTCTGTTAGATTTACCGTAAGTTTCAATAACTGAATCGATAGCTTTATCTAATGCATCACCATCACTTAATCCTAATTTTTTGATTAAGTAATTGTTCTTTACAGTAGCTAATTCCTTTGCATCTGAACCAGATACAGTTGATGAATCTGCATTATAAATTGAAGGACCTAAACCAACAGTTACTTTAGTTAATAAATCCATATCTGGAGTAACACCACATTTATCTTTTAAATCTGCTGCGTACTTTACGATTAAGTCGTCTCTTTTACTCATTTTATTGTATGTTTAAGTTAATTAATATAGTTTCCCCTAAAGGTAGTTATTTTTTAGAAACGATAAATATGAAAAAGTCACATTTTTTTTTAATTATCGGGTATCTAATTATTTAATAAACTTAAAATAGTTTAAAAGAATCTCATCATTACTTCTTGAGGGTGTAAATATTTCTAATAATTTTGGCTGTTTTGTTGCATTATTAAAATCACTTAATTGTTCATTTAATTCTTCACTATTACTAGCAACGCTATATTCAAAACCATACATTTCACATAACTGTTTTGCTGTTAATTTATGTTTTGTTTCAAAATAAGTGTCAAAATTTTCTGTATTTTTATTACCAGGAAGTATTCTAAAGATTCCTCCTCCTTCATTATTAATTACTATAATCCTAAAGTTATTCGGTATATAACTGTTCCACAATGCATTACTATCATAAAAGAAACTTAAATCACCTGTAATAAATGTGGTCTGTTTCTCGTTAGCAACTGCTGCTCCTATTGCTGTACTTGTGCTTCCATCAATTCCGCTTGTGCCTCTATTACAAAAGACTTCTACACTTTTTGGTATTTTAAATAATTGCGTATATCGAATCGCAGAACTATTACCTACTTGCAACATACTGCGTTTAGGTATTTGCTTTAAAATGGAATTGAAAACCGAAAAATCAGAAAACGGAATAGTTTTTAAATACTCATCTTGTAGCTTTCTCCTTTTTTGTCTAACAGCTAACCACGTTGCTTTATATGTACTTTTTGTATGATGTGTAACTTGCGGTAAAAATGAAGCTAAAAACGTATTAGGCCTTAATTTAATATGCTTCTCTAAACAGAAAAACGTATCATTTGCTCGAGATAAACCAACATGCCAATGCTGATCTGGTTTATATGTTCTTAAAAATGCTTTTATTTTTTTTGAAACGATTAAACCGCCAAACGTTAGTAAAACATCTGGTTGAAGAGCTTTTAAATCAGTATCATCCAAAGGCGCAATCATCTTATCGATACCTGGAAAAAAATCTTGGTGATGCAAGTTTGATGTCGTTTCTGTAAATACAATAATGCTGTCATCATCTGCAATTTCCTGAATCCATTGTGCTTCTGTAGAATTTGGTTGTAACACACCAACCAAAATCATTTTACGTTTTGCACTGTGCCAAACATCTAACAAGCTTTTAATCTCAAAAGGATCAACCTTATCAACTTTATTTTGAATTTTGAAAGGTTTTGGGTTTATAAATAACTCCTCTGTTGTTTCATACAAAGGTTCGTCAAAAGGAATATTAATATGAACAGGTCCTAAGTTTAATTTTGAAATCGTAAGAGCATCATGAACTTCTGACTCATTATATGTTTGAATGTCTTTTTGAAGTCCTAAAAAGCGTTCAAGCTTATTTTCAAGATTTTTAAATATAGGTAATTCATTTTCTGAAGTTACGTTTTCTGAATCCTTTAAATCTAATTTTAAATTGGCACTATACAATACATGTTCTCCAAAAACATTCTTCTGTTTTATGGTTTGCCCATCGCCAATATCTACTAAATGTTTTGGTCTATCTGCAGATAAAACTACTAACGGAATATTACTATAAAATGCTTCTGCAATTGCAGGATAATAGTTTAACACTGCACTACCTGAGGTACAAACTACAGCAACAGGTTCTTGTAGTTGTTGCGCAATACCTAGTGCAAAAAATGCAGCACAACGCTCATCTACAATACTGTAACATTTAAAAAAATCATCGTGTGTAAAACCAATGTTTAAAGGTGCATTTCTGCTTCCTGGAGAAATAACTATATGCTTAATATTATGCGTTTTGCATAAGGTTGTAATGGTTTGTGCTAATGGAATTTTTGAATATATCATAAAATCAATGTTCCGACTTTAAGTCACTTGGAACTTTATTTTTTTGAAAAATAATGCTTTTTTAGTCTAAAACCGAACCTATAGT
>TARA_R110002050_G_scaffold263024_1_pt1 | contig 12171 bp, 13 predicted proteins | sample TARA_R110002050 | Tara Oceans TARA_R110002050 (sample SAMEA4396988) | marine metagenome | biome: Polar Biome; feature: [DCM] deep chlorophyll maximum layer (ENVO:01000326); material: water (ENVO:00002006), including particulate matter (ENVO:01000060) such as... | depth 25 m
TTATTTGGCAGTTCTTGGTTCTTTTGAATTAATCTTTGCGTTAAAGCAGTAATTAATGTTCCTCCTACCGAGTCACCCAATAGGGTAATCTCTTGAGCCGAGTATGTTTCCAGCGCTCGTTTATAGATCAGGTCAATATTCTTTGCTATTTCTTCAATTTGGTTTTCAGGGGCTTTAGGATAGTCGCAGAGCCAGAGGGTTTGCCCAGTTTTAGCCACTATTTTTTTTACGGTATCCCAATGCAAAGCGGTGGGACCAGAAATAAAGGCGCCCCCGTGCACAAACAGAATTAAGCCATTTGACGTATCATCTCCTTTTAGCTCGGTAATGGTGCTTTCTAATATCTTAAAGCTAGAAAGGCGGCTTCGATCATAGGAAGCTTGAGGGGCTGCATAAACATCACCTTTTCTGAGGCTCTTATAATCAATGGGGTCTTGACTAAAGTCCTTTTTTAGCCCCTTTAGCTTAAGTACTAAAAGCAGCAAATAATAGCTCAAACTTTGCTTCATTATCTTACATTATCACTTTAAGATTGTTTGAGTGGGGTGCCAATCATACCTTGCAATTGATAGCGTCATTCTTTTTATCTGAAAGGAATATCCCGTAGCAGCTCCGAGGGTGATGCCGGTGGCCACGTATTTTGATTCTTCCGCTTTTTTTATTACTCCTTAATTATTACTGCCCCAACTAATTCTTTAGCGCTTGGTGTTTCAAACCAGCTTTCCATAAATTCAAAATTTGCTTGGCTTACCTCAAATTCAAATGTGTCGCCTTTTTCGTTATTTCTTTTCTGGACTCTTTTAAGCCGCGTTTCTTTAGGAATGTCTAGAAAGTGAGTTGTCACGTGAAAGCCATGTTGACTGGCAAAGGCTCTGAATTTTTCTCGGTGCTCAAACTTAGCCAAGCCTAAATCGAGAATTGTATCTGTGTTAGCGTTTTCCAGCTGCTGAATTAGTTCCATAATCATCAATTCAGCTCTGTCAATTCGTTCTAGAAACCATTCTAGTCCATCGTCATCTTTTTTATCGGCCAGAAATAAGGTCTTATTCCATTTATCGATGGAAAAGAGAACACCATTCGCTTTCTCCTTTAATTTTTTGGAGTAGCTTGTTTTTCCAGAGCCCGTATTTCCTACTATTAAGTGTATCATTTCGTTTCTTCTACTTTTATTTTTCCGCTATTGATGACCATAATCTGATTCTAGCCAAGTTCAGCTTCTAATATCAGGTTTTCAATAAACCGATTGTCACTAGTTGATTGCACGTGCTTAGAATTTTTAAGCAACACACTTTCCTTTAAGGATGGAAATACTTGGGCTGCTCTCTTTATCATTTTCTCGCCAGGAAACATTACATCATCTTTTGCAGCAATCAGCGTAATCGGTGTCTTTATTAGCTTTGCCTTTTGAGAGGATATGGTAGGTACAGGGGTGAAATCCATCTTAAAATGCAGAAATACTTTTGAAAGATATTTGATTGCAAATTCGTCTCTATCTGTAAAGACCTCTTTCAAAAAGGCCTCGACAAATTTGGGCTTAGCAGACCACATATACCTCCGCATAGGTATGAAGATTTTAGCTAACGCTTTTAGTGGGTTTCCATTAACGATATAAGCAGGAGCTGATAGAAATACTTCCTTGATTTTGCTTTCATCGTACTCCAAAGTTTTTAGAATAATCAGCCCTCCAAAGGAAAACCCAGCCATAGTTACATCATTAAGGTTGAGTGCGTCAATAACCTCATTCATCCATTTTCCATAAGCGTATTCTTTCATACTGGGGCGAGTCTCTGAGCTTTTGTTCGGCTGTGCAATAACGTCTACGGCGAACACTCTAAACGAAATACTCAGGTTAGAATAAGTTTCCAGTGCAATTGGGGCACAGCCATTAGAACCGTGAACAAGAATGATGGGCGGCTTTGATGCATCTCCTGTTACTACGATGTTCGTTTTTCCGAAGCTGGTTTCAACCTGTAGGTATTCAAAGTCAATATTGAGCTCTGCCAGTTTTTGGTCGTAAAGGTCTAGTATTGCGCGTTTGCCTTGAGGTGATTTGAAAAGTGATTTCATGATGATTTGATTGTAGCGACGGGTAATTTAATGTGATACGGAAGCATATTCGGGCCAACCATGCAAGAGAAAAATCTGTCTGTCGACATTTTGCTGTCCTGCTTCAAAAACCTCCAGTTCTATGCCATTTACCACAATGCGTGTTAGGTTTGGCATTGCGGTTTGTAAGCGTAATTCCTTTCACTTTTGAGTATTTTAATGATCACGGCAACAAAGATGAGGTTCGAAAGCCGCACCAAGGTTCGTAATCTCACTTGTACGTTCGGATTTTCATTTTTCAAATAGAAAATATTTGAAATCTGGAAATTTCATGGATTAGACATTTGCAGTTTACGCCAGAGATTGTCCTTGCTTTCGTGTTGCTAGCTCAAGTCGAAATCAAGTTTGTAATAAGGAACTAACAGGAAACAGATACTCTCTCGTTAAGGGGTGAAAGTACATTTGGCACAGATATTTGCGACTTATCGGAATTTTGAGAATCAATTAATTTCCATATTTTAAGGAAATAAAATTTTGATCAACGTCTTTTTATCCATCGTAAAAAAATGAAAGTAACAGCTGAGCACAATGAACGCATCGCCAAGATGAAGTTCTTTTCTGTTTATCCCCACTATGTGGGCAAGATAGAGAAGAAGGGTAGGACGGTAGATGAATTACATCAAGTATTAGAATGGTTAACGGGTTATAACCAAACCAAAATTGAGCTCTTAATAAACCAGAAGGTGAGCTTTGAAGAATTTTTTTCGCAGGCAAAAATTAACCCAAATGCCAATCTGATTAAAGGTGTAATATGTGGTTATCGAATTGAAGAGATTGACAATACTTTGACCAGACAGGTCCGATATTTAGACAAGTTGGTTGATGAGCTGGCCAAAGGTCGTAAAATGGATAAAATTCTGCGAAAAGACATATCTTAAAGGACCCTACGAGAAATCAGTAAGTTTAACTTATTTAGTATTAATTTTTTAGTTGACCTTTTTGGTTTTGAAAAGTAATTTTAACATCTGTTAAAAACGATGGGTTGAAATGTAATTTTTGGAAGCAGGCTAAGAAACAATAGCCTTTGCTCGCTAAGCTATCCCAATAGGCTTAGTCAAAAGCCCAGATACTTTTTCCGTCTTTGAATTATTTCCTACCTACTACTAATTTCTTAAAGACCTAATCTCTAGCTTATCTGCTCGAGAGTGACTAATTTGCCAATAAATATTCAACGAATTGAAAAGCTTCAAATTAGCCCTCTTCCTTTTTTCGTGCCTAATCGTGTTTTCCGCTTGTGAGAAGGAAAGTGCAGCGGGAACAAGCAATCCGATCACTCCCATCGTAAACGATTCTAATTATGTGCAGTACGGCATCCCATTTACGCATCTACCCGCGAGTGAGGACTTAGTGATTTACGAGGTGAACCTGCGGGCTTTTAGCAGCAGTGGTGATTTACAAGGGGTGACAAACCGCTTAGATCAATTGCAAAATTTGGGAGTAAAGGTTATTTGGTTGATGCCGATCCATCCTATTGGCGAGGTCAATTCGGTAAATTCTCCTTATTCGGTTAAAGATTTTAAAGCCGTCAGTTCCGAATATGGCAGCTTAGCCAATCTTCGCACCTTAACCGATGAAGCGCATAAACGCAATATGGCCATTATGATGGACTGGGTAGCCAATCATACCGCTTGGGATAATGAGTGGATGGTGAATAAAGATTGGTACACCCAAGATGCCAGTGGGAATGTGACACATCCACCGGGTACCAATTGGCTCGATGTCGCAGACCTTAATTTCAGTTCTACGGAAATGCGCTTGGCTATGATTGACGCTATGAAATATTGGATATTAGAAGCCAATGTAGACGGCTTTCGTTGCGATTATGCCGATGGGGTACCTTTCGATTTTTGGAAGCAAGCTCTAGATAGTCTAAAGGCCATTCCCAATCGTAATTTGGTCTTATTAGCAGAAGGGGCCCGCGCCGATCACTTCGATGCAGGCTTCGATTTAAACTATGGTTGGAATTTTTACGGGGGCCTGAAAAATGTCTTCAACGGTCAGTCGGCCAATCGCTTGTGGAATATCAATAATGAAGAGTATAATAATATAGCCGCGGGCAAGCACATCTTGCGTTTCAGCACCAACCACGATGAATCGGCTTGGGATAATACGCCGATGGTTCTTTTTAATGGCAAAGACGGCGCAATAGCGGCATCGGTAATTTCATTTTACATGGGCGGGGTGCCATTACTATATACGGGGCAGGAGGTAGGCCGACTAAATCCCTTACCCTTTTTCTCTAATTCTCCTATAAATTGGAATGCCAACCCCGATATGCTGCAGGAGTATCAAGATCTGCTCGCACTTTACAGTCAATCGCCCAGCTTACGAAAAGGAAGTATCACTAATTACCCTGATGTAGATATCGTAGCCTTTACCAAGACATTAGCGAATGAAGAATTTTTAATACTTGTTAATGTAAGAGATATTACCGTGAACTATTCCCTGCCCAGTGCTTTGCAAAATTCGCAGTGGACCGATGCGCTTAGTGGTAACACAATTAATTTGGCGACCACGCTAGCTTTGGCGAATTACCAATACCTTGTGTTAAAGAAATAAGGAGGATTGAATCGTGGATTACGAACTAAAAACATTGGAATTAAAAGGACGGGTAGTTTTTCAAAAGCTACAGGTGCCTAGCTTTGATAGGATACCCAAAGAATATCACGAAAATGAAGCCTGCTTTGTTTTTGTAAATCAAGGCGCCTTTCAGGTGCGCGCCCAAACCGAAATGGTGGAGCTAAATCCCGAAATGGGCATGTTGGCCAAATGCCTCAATTATTTTTATGAATCGCTTAAAAAGCGTGATGAAGCCTTCGATAATGTGGCCGTTTTGGGAATTATGCTTTATCCCGAATTAATTAAAGATTTATTCGATTTCGACATTAATACATCTACCCATCAGGTTAACTATAACCTGAAGCAAGTGGAGGTGAATCAGCTCCTGAGGCATTATCGCGATTCGGTGATGATTCTCCTTGAAAACCCCGAATTAGCGGATGAAGAATTACTAAAGAATAAACTGCGCGAATTTATCATTCTCATGACCAAAACCACGCAGGCCCCATCTGAGCTTGACTTTTTGGCCTCCATGTTTAAACCCAATTTCGCCAAATTTGAAGAGATTATTCAAAGCAATTTATACAGCAGTCTTAGTCTAGATGAGCTCGCTAATCTCAGTCACATGAGTATATCCACCTTTAAGCGAAAGTTTAAGGCAGTCTATCAAGAAAGTCCACAAAAGTATCTCAGCCACAAGAAAATCGATAAATCTCTCCAACTCTTAAAAAAGCAGGAAGTACGTATATCCGACGTGGCTTACGATTTAGGTTTTGAGTCGCTCACTACTTTTAATCGCGTATTTAAGCAACAAACGGGTAAAAGCCCTTCCGAATATCGTTTGCAGCTGAGCTAATCTGATTAGTTATTGAGCCTTGTGGTAAAAGTTCGCTCCGCCCAAAACATCACTTTTGTTTTGTAAATAATACAAAGCAAAACAGCATGACCAATAAAGATTTCAAGAATAAATATGGTGATTGGGCTCTAATTACGGGCGCAACTTCGGGCATAGGCGCAGAGTTGACTAGTCAAATTGCGGCTAAAGGCCTTAATATAGTTTTGGTCGCTCGTAAAGAAAAGGAATTAGCCGAACAGGCGGCCGCCTTACAAAAAAGGTATGGGGTGAAAACCAAATACATTTCCGCCGATTTAGCTACGGCCGAAGGCCTGGAAAAGGTGAAGCAGGTTGATGAAAAAATCGGACTATTAGTAAGCGCTGCGGGCTATGAAGTAAATGGGGCTTTTAGTAAAACACCTTTGGCGGGCGAGTTGAAAGTAATTCAATTAAACGTGGTGGCTACCCTCGAGCTTTGCCACCATTTCAGCCCCTTAATGCTAGAACGCAAAAAAGGCGGCATTCTCCTAATCGCCAGTTTATCAGGGCATATGCCAAATCCTTATTTCTCTAATTACGCAGGCTCCAAGGCCTATGTATTAAACCTAGGTGCCTCGCTCTATGCCGAGTTAAAACCCAAGGGCGTTGATCTATCGATTCTCTCACCCGGGCTTACCAAAACCCCTATGACCGCCGACAATGGCGTAGATTGGAATAAAACCCCCATGCAAGCGATGGAAGCTTCGGTGGTGGCAGAATTCGGCTTAAATGGTTTAGGCAAACGCTTACTTTCGGTGCCAGGCGGAAAAAATAAAATCATGGCCTTAATGTCTAAACACAGTCCCCTCGCCATGCTAGCCAAAATGAATGAGAAGATGATGCGCAAGGCCATGCAGCCCAGTAAAATATGAGTATACGGGGCATTGCAATAGTCGTAACGGGTTAATTAAATGTTTAAAAACCAAATCTTTAAACCATGCTTAATTTTATTTAGGCATGGTTTACTATGTTTATTATCATTAGAATTTGGGCCTTCCCCTCCGGGTCGCGCTTTACGTTCCAAGTCCTCGCTCGTACCTCGCTGTGGGCTTTCCCCTGCAATCGCTAAGGCGGGGCTGAGGTTTAGCAATAATAATTTGTCTGAGAATGAAAATGATGTAGTTTTAGGAAACATTTAAAAAGTCACTCTGAATAAACACTAATCGTATGAACTTGGTATCTTTTAGTATAGAGAATGTGAAGGTATTGATTATGTACTAAGGTTGTGCACAAGGGTAGGACCACACACCTAACAAAGAATTTACTTGGATTGATTATTAAGAATAACAAAGTATGACCGTAGAAAAACCGATAATGATTTCAAATATTCGTTGGATAATGTATCTGATGGTCGGATTTATTATTGCTTTGGGTATTTTGATTTTTAAACTTGTTGGATTAGATAAAATGATTTCAAATTTTAATGATTCACCTATTGCATTTGGATTGACATTAATGTTTTTAATCGGACTGTTTTTTATGTTGCCCTTGATTCTTTTGCTATTTCTTAAAAAGATTAAGATTTTCAAATCTAGACTTGTGATATTCTACCCGTTTCGACTAAAGAGTCAAATAGTTGATTTTTTTAATGTAGATTCATTTAAGACTTATGAAGGAAATGCTCGTGGAATTACTTTCACCGAGATTTGTATTAAGTTGAAAAATGACAATAAGATTAAGTTTAATTCCATATCGAATACTAATTTCAAAAAGTGTATTTCGACATTGTCAAAGAATATAAAGAAATGAGTAAAGCCCAGCCCACAACACTATATAAAGCCCATTAAAACGGGCTTTATACTAATCGTTACTTACATTAAAAAATGAAAAGAATAATAGATAAATATCTCGACGAACTCATATCAAATAAGCTAAATGAACTTCCAAGAGAGATAGTACCAGAAATGTCTGACCCAAATCAAGATAAAAATGAAGAATGGAGAATTTGGAATCCAATTCCGAGCAAAGTCACTGATGAGGAAATAAAAGAATTTGAATCCAGACTTGGTCATAATCTGCCTGAATCTTATAAAAGTTTCCTAAAGTATCAGCATTTCTATGATCTCCAAATTGGAGAATGTTCCTTTTGTGAGCATCCTTTTGGAATTTGGAGAGCTTCACTGTCGGAAATGATATTTGACGGATATCCAAGAGAGTTTTTAATTGACACAGGAAGAATACCGTTTGCAAATTGGAGTGATTGGGGATTATTGTGTTTTGATACTACTGTAGAACACTATAACAACGATTATCCTATTGTTTTCTGGGATCACGAAGTCTTTGATGAGTTTGAACCCAAGTATTCCAATTTTGACAGTATGATTACTGGATTAGATAAAGAAGGAAACGCAAGCTAATAAGCTAAAGCATACCCTTCGAGATACGCACCATGTACAGAACCTTACCAAACAGAAATGGCAAATTGGCACAAAGCGCAGATGGTTTTACTCCAGCATTATCTACTTTTTCAGTAGGAACTGCTGAATATAAAATGAATAAGGACCACTTCTGACGAATAAGAATACATGAATTATACTAGAATACACCTTACTTTAATAACCTGTCTACTTGCCTTCGCTTCGGTTATTGCTCAAAAGCCAGGGCAGCAGGCACAACTTGAATTTGACCATCTAGTTATTTTCACACCATCAAAACAATTAGAATTAGAACTTACAAAGTCTTTATTTACCCTGGCGGAAAAGGCAGGTAGTATTCACAAGGAGCAGGGGACAGAAGGACAATATATTTTTTTCTACAATACCTTTATTGAGCTATTATACCTAAAGGATTCGAGTCAAATTTTAGCTAATGAGCCGAGGTTTGGAAGTGCTTATAGTAGAAGGTGGAAATTAACTAAAAATATATGCCCAATGGGTTTTGGGCTTAACCTACTACCTTTCGATACCAGCTCAACCGAGTTCAAGTTTAAGGTCTATCAAAGCTCTGATGCAGCGGATAACGAATATTATTTAATGTCGAAATATAACTCTAAACAAGCGCATCCCTTAGTATACCTCTCCATGCCTAATCACGCTTATATACCCTATAATTCGCTTAATGATGTTGACCAAAGGTTTGATGAATACATGAGAGCGGATCAGAAAAGTTACTTGAGCCACCCGAGTGGAATAAAACGATTAACCGAAATTGTTTTAACAATCCCTTCCAGCGCAGGTTCAAAAGGAAATATGGCTCTCCTAAAAGAGTTGGAACAGGTTAAAATAGAATACGGCGATGCCTATGGTCTTACGCTTAGCTTTGATAATCAGGCGCAAGGAAAGGAAATTACTGTGCCATGTGATTTTAATTTGATTATTAAGTATTGATAAAGGTAAGAGCGACTACAAATTAAAGTAAGTTCGATTATAAATGCAGCCTCAGTGTTTAATAAAAAGATAAGGTTAGGACAGGTGGTGCCGCGGAAGCAGGCGGCAACAAATGAACTAAATTGGCCTTTTCCTATTTTTGAAATTCTGAGACTATAATTTTACACTGAACTCGGGTTATTAAGATCCTTAAAAGGGTAGAGCTATGATTAGCGAAGGTCGCACAAGGAAAATTTTGCCCTTAATATCAGGATAGTCTGATAAGTTTGAATAGGCGAAACCTGAAACCTTGGCAAGGAAAATTACCAAGTTCAGCTAGGTGCAAGTAGAAAACTGCATCTCAGGCTGGCGACTTCATATTTCCGCTTTTCGGTAAAGCATATATTTTAGATCAGTAATTGTTTATAATGTAAGTTTAATTCAGAATATGAAAAAAGTAGTATTAATAATTTTAATTATTCTAAATCTGATGGTATTATCAGGACAGTTGTGGCCTGAAGCCGCCCCTCTTTATGCTAGACAGGTGAACATTCTATTTCTATTCTGTAGTTTGGCCTTCTTCATCACAAGATTGCCAATTAAGCCAAAGTAAAATGGAAAATTTCGATTGGACTCAGTTTTCGAAACGAATATTTGTCCGTACTGATTTAGATTTAGTGTATAATGCTTGGACAAAAAGTACCGAGCTCGAAAAGTGGTTTTTATCTAAGGCTCGATTCAAATCAAAAGACGGCAATGAAATATTAGTATCCGAAAATATTAGTTCAAAAAGTAGCTATAGTTGGAATTGGTTTGCTCAAGAGCATGGTGAAAAAGGAATAATTAGGGAAGCAAATGGCAGAGATTATTTAGAATTCACTTTCGCGGGAAACTGTATTGTTAAAGTGCATTTATCCAAAATAAAAGACCAAACCTTGGTTGACTTATCTCAAACCGAAATACCAACCGACAGTAGTTCACAAGAGAATATTAGACTTGGTTGTGCTTTTGCTTGGACTTTTTACCTATTAAATCTAAAATCAGTGCTTGAAGGAGGTCTTGATTTAAGAAACAAGGATTTAGATTTAAAAGGAGTTATAAATAATTGAAATCTATCGACAATGGTTCTGATAACCTGAGTTCCATGTAAAAACATTGGTAAGCCCCTTCTAAAAAGCGATTTTCTGCGCTTTAGCCCTTCGCAATAGCCCGCCATTGCTTCAGCGCTTCGGTTTGAATCCCACTATTTACAAGAGGTCTGAGGCCTAATTTTACATCGAACTCACGTTATTAGCTGCGTGGCTTAGGTGATACTAATGTTAGTCTTAAAATACCGCTATGAAGAATGCCTTATTTACTTTGTCCTTACTATTTTCTCTTTCAGTATCCTTTAGTTTTCCCACTACCAAGGAGGCAGGCATTAGATATTCTACTAAAACTGTATTCTCCCTTCCTGATTCGATAGAATGGAGGCAAGTGGGTTTAGCAAATGAGATTATTAATATCAAAGACAAGTTGGTGGTGGTTAGCGGGGGGGCAAATCCGATTCCTTTGGAATCATGGGCAGACTTCAAACCAAAATTTCCTTGGCAAAAAAATATCGATCGTCATATTCTTATTGATAAGACTGCCTTTATTCGCTCGCCCGATGTTGATCCAGACTGTATTGCACGAGATTGTTTTGCTGAGAGGAAGTATCAGACTTATACTTGGCTTGAATTAGCCAAACCCTTAGCGGTTGACTTTATCCCCTCTAAAACGGATATGCTAAAGCCAGCAGAAGGACATCTGGTAATTAAAGTCATTAAAAAATGTCAGGTGGTCTGCTTTGAAAACGAGATTTACCAATTAAGTGATGGAAAAGGCAATTTGTATGTGATGCATGCCACCGAAACAGGTCAACCCGATTTAAATGTCATTCTACCGCAAGGTTGGACCTTGAAAAAAATAGCAATCTCTAAACCCTTAATTATAACTCCATTTGGAGAAAAAGATGATTGCTACTTTAATATTGTTGGTGACCATCTCGGTCAGGGCTATCACCAATATAAATATGCAAATAGCTATTATCCCTAATACTATTAATGATTCCTAAGTAATTCTTATCCAAATCTATAAACCAAAAATCTGCCTTATGAAAACCTTCGTCTTCGCCCTACTTTTCACTTTCCCATCGGTAAGCACTGGACTAGCACAAAATTCTCAGATCCGATTCTCCATTAGCCCTTCATACGCGTTAAACTTTTCTGAACTAGGTTATCGATCATCGAATGGCTTGGATGGCAAAGAGTATTTTAAACCTTTTAATAATCCTTCGCTTTCCTTTGGAGTAGAATATCTCATTAATAATAAACAGGCGCTCAGGTTGACAATAGGCGGTACTTATTTTGGCTATGATAATAGCCTTGGCGCTTATACCGATCCATACAGTGGACTGCTTTCTGTTGAAGAGTATCAAGTTACAGTTGCTTCCCTAATATCAGAGCTTTCCTACAAATATTTTATGAAAAGGCGTAGTGAATTTAATCCCTATATAAACTTGGGTATCAGTTGCGAAACGCCTTTATGGACCTATTCCTATACAGACGATGTAAGAAATGACTATCAAAATTCCCTATCCCTTTTAGCTGGCTTTGGCTTTGAAATTTGGAAAAGAGCCAACTTAAGCATAGAAGGCAATCCATATATTGAATATCAAGTAATTGACCCTTACCGCTTATTGGATTCAAGTAGGAATTTTAGGGTCGGGGCACGTTTGTTCTTTAGTTTCAAGCGGTTTTAAAGAGGCTCTAAATAATTGCGCTTAATTGCCGTAGCAAACATGACTATGGATGGCATTACCTATTTGGTAGGTGAGTGAATTTCAGCCTAATTGATTACTAAGTGCTGTTTAGTTGTGCTCGTTCTATTGTGTAGTTCAATAAAATACAATCCTTTGGGATATTCTGAAACATCAAGAGTAAAGTGAGGCTTATCTATGGTTACTTCATAAAGCTTAATTTCAGCCATGTTATACAAACAAAAGCGGAAAAGTTTTTCTTCATTATTTTGCACTTGTAACTGGGACTGCGCAGGATTTGGAAAGATGGAAATACTTTGCAAGGCCCTTGTTTCTTCGATGCCAATATTGGGAAATGTTTCCGTTAAAAATGCCGTTTGAATGGTAACTGAGGATGCTCGTTCTTCTAATTGGACGCGTAATATTGGGATGCGATCATTTTCTCTAAAAAATGAGTAATTAACGTGAATTGGACAATAAATTAGAGCCTCAGATTTTCAATGAAAGGAAAAGACTAGTCTGGATCATGCAGCTGTAGCGGGCTACAG
>TARA_R110002050_G_scaffold41798_3_pt1 | contig 12165 bp, 14 predicted proteins | sample TARA_R110002050 | Tara Oceans TARA_R110002050 (sample SAMEA4396988) | marine metagenome | biome: Polar Biome; feature: [DCM] deep chlorophyll maximum layer (ENVO:01000326); material: water (ENVO:00002006), including particulate matter (ENVO:01000060) such as... | depth 25 m
AAAGGTTTATCTGCTCTATTCGAAGCTGCAAAGTTAGCACCAGAATATATAGCAGGAGGCGTAAATGAACTGTTTACTGTTCCTGGTCTTGTTGAGGAAGCAATTACAACTAACCCTAAACCATTAATTGATTTGGCAGTATCTAGATTTAACAGCTCAAAAGATTATGCGTCAAAACTAATTGACGACCTTGTTATTATGCCTGGTGAAAATACAGTAGATATCGCTGGTGGAAATTTAACTACTAAGGAAAAATCAATTAACAGAAAAAAAGGTGTTGGAGCAGAAGGATTACTACCCCCTTATTCACCTTCAGATATGGATATAAAATCTATTGAAAATAAAATTGAAACAAAAATTCCTGATAAAATACCTGATTCATCTTTAAGTAAATATTCAAGTTCTATTCCTGGTCTTTTAATAGATAAAAAGGGAAGCAAAAGAAGAAAATTTGTTCCTGTAACAAACTTTGAAATTTCTGAGTATGATACAGTTAGGGCTGTAGACAAAGATTTACAAGATAATTTTAATATTTTAAAATCTGATTCTACAGGAGTAACTTTATTAGATGAAGATACAAAAGCTAACGCAAAAAATAATCTTGCTGAAAATTCTTTAGAATTCAATAGATTAAGAGGCAAACTTTATACTAGAAAAATGTGGTCTAAACAGAAAAAAGATTTTGATAATAAATCAAAAATTTTAAATAAAGCTAGAGATGTTATCAATAATCCCAATTTCCCTCCTAGTGAAAAAATAAAAATGCTTGAACATCTTAAAGAAGTTTACGTAAGTATGCCTAAAAAAGAAATTGCTGCTTTTAAATTACTAAGTCCAGTTGCACAAAGGCAATATGAAAAGTTTAACCAAGCTTATATTAGAGATATAAGTAGTTACCAATCTATTCTTAATGAACAATAATAAATAAAATAACTATGGGCAAAAACGCATATCAAATTTATCAAGATAATTTAAAAAGACTGAATAAAACTACTAAGTTTGAACCTTCGTCTTCTTACATACCAGAACCTCAACAACCAAATACCCCTAGAGAGTCTTCTCTTTTAGGTAGTTTACCTAGATTTATTAGGGAAGGTTACAATAGGTCTTTGACAGGAATGGCAGATGAGCTTATGAGCGGTAAGAAAAGATTTGATATGTCTAGATATGAACCTGGAGTAATAGCAGATATAGCTTCTAGTGCAGTTGGATTGCTTATGCCTATTGATTTTTTAGGAGGTGGTGCACTTGGTAAAGTTGGTGGTACTATTGGTAAAACTATATTGAGACCTCTTATTAAATCTTTAGTTCCAAGTAAGATAGCTAAACAAGCAGTTACTAAAGCTGTAGCCGATAGAGTTGCTGTTGGTGGAACTGTTTTTGGTGGCTATAGTGGGCTCGGAAGTGCATTGCAGCAAAAAATAGATACTGGAGAAGTTGACTATGGTAAAGTAGGTATTGATACTTTAAAAGGTATCACTGTAGGTTCTGCTTCTGGAGTAACTGGAGGTATATTACAAGCAAAAAATTATAGCTCTGCTGTAAAAATTGCTGGAGAAGTAGCAACTCTAGGAACAGCTGCTCCTATATTAGAAGGAAATTTACCTAGCCCTCAAGATTATGCTCATACTGCAGGAATCTTGTTAGGTCTTAAAGGAGCTCAATCAATAACTGCAAAAAGTTTTTCTAGGTTATTCCAAGACCAAAGTAGAGTAGTTATGACTCCACTATCAAAGACACAATCTAAGAAGAAAGCAAAAGTAGACATTGAATCCATGAGACAAGGAGCTATGATAAGAGAGACTTGGAAATCTCTTAAAGCGACTGGACTATATTCAGAAGTTAATATATTAAAAAGAGATGGCAATAGGTATTTAATTTCTGATAAATCTGATATTTCAAAAAGTATTTATTTAGATAGAAATAAGTTTCACCAAAGATATACTAGAAAATCAGATTTACAAAGATATACTAGAGAAGACGTTAATAAAGGAAATATAAGGTCAGCTAGAGAGAATGAAATAAAAAATTTAGAGAAAGAGATTGGTATGTCTGAAGATGCTGTTCAACTTAGAAGAGCTGGATTTTTTGGAGAGTCAAAAGAAATTGCTCCTAAAGGTAAAAAGATAAATAACCCTGCAGCGAGAGAAATAGCCAAACAAATAATTGCAAAAACATTTGGCACAGGTGTAGGTAAAACTAGCAGGAAAGTAGCAGAGAGATTATACAGAAAACATAAGAAAGATGTTGACTCTATTTTAAACGAAAATAAAATTAAATCTGGCAGGGTTTCATTAAAAAATAAAAAAGAATCTGAGTTATTTGATTATAAAGAAAAGTTAATTAGGGATTCTTTATTACCTAAATATGCAAAAGAATTACAAAAGACTGGTATTAAAACTATTGCCATACCTGATAAAAATTTTATTGAACATCATTTACCCAAACCTGTTGTTAAATTCCTATCTGGATTTTATAAAGGCTCAGTAGATAATCTAAGCAAAGATACAAGAAGTAGGCAATGGGCATTAGAAGTACAGAATATGGTAGATGCAGCTACCAGTATTAATAATAAATATCTTTCTAAAGCTATGCAAGTTAGGTTGTCTCCAGGCAAAGGAGAGATGAAAAAAATATTAAAAGACGAGAGAAGGTTTTTAGATGGAAATCAAACAGATGTAAAGTACAGTCCAGGTAAAAAAGGGATTAATGAATATTACGAAGACCTCACTAGTAGAGTTAGAGCTGGATTAGAACCGGAACTAAACCAAATAACAAAAAGCATATATAAAGAAGCTAGAAAAATGGGAGTTGAGGTAGCACCATTTAAAGAAAATTATGTTTCAGATTTTTTAAGACCTGATTTTGCTCAGATTATATTTAACGACACTTTAAAATTAGCTTCAAAAATTAGAGAATCATACAGTTTATTTGACAAAATTCCTAATGTTAAAAAATTTATAAAACAAAATCCAAAAGAAGCACAGAGAATAGAAAACATAATAAAAAAAGCAGATATGAGTGCTGAAACTAGAAAAGCCTTGGATATGAATATGGGAATAGGTCTCAAGCTAGGTGGTAGTGGATTTGAAAATTTACGAGCTTTCTCTAAAATAAGTAACGCTTCATTTAGTGACCTCTTTAAAACATTCGGTAATTTAGAAAAATCTAAAGTAGCTAAATTTCCTCCTGAATTTTATGAAACAGATTACAGAAAAATATTTACTAGATATATATATGGAGCTTCAAATCGTATGGCTCAAACAAAAACATTTGGATTGAGAGGCGAGAAACTTAAAGATATATTAAAAGATTTAGAATCTAGAGGTAATTCTAGTGATGCTTCTAAAATAAGAAATATACATTCTCATTTAGATGGAACAATACATAGAGACCCTACTATGAATTTTTCTCCTAAAGCAAAAAAGAGAATAGAAGATTTTATGGCTTTTCAATCTTCAACAAAAATAGCTTTAGGTACTGCTCAGATTTCTAATTTCTCTCAGTCTTTGATTTCTAGTATACTCGATGCAGGGTATTACAGATACTTTAAAGGATTGAATTCATTAAGAGACCCTAAAGTAATAGAATTTCTTAAAAAATCTGGAGCAGTTGAATGGAATATGTTAACTGAATTTGTTGGTAATGCTGCACCTGCAGGTTCTACTAGCTCTAAAATTGCAGATTTTTTATCTAGGAAATCTGGTTTTACTGGTATGAATAAAGTAAACCAATGGACAGCCGCAGCTGCAGGTAGAATTTTTATAAAAGACTTATACAAGATAGCTAATTCTAGTACAGTTAATCTAAGAAAGAAATGGGCACAAAATAAACTAGATGGTTTGGGAATAAATTACAAGCAGTTTGATAACTTACAGTTTAAATTAGGAAAAGGAAAGAAAATATCAGACGATATGTTAATGAGAGGAGTTAATAAATTTGCTAGAGAGACTCAGCTACAAAGAGATATATTAAAAGACCCTGTAATTTATAACAATCCTCAAACGCAAGTGTTCTTTCAGTTTAAAAGATTTGGTTTAAACCAAAGCAAGTTAATAGATAAAGTATTAAGAGCTGATTTAAAAAAGGGTAATGTAACATCTCTCCTTAGATTAGGTCTTGCTGGAGTGGCAGGTGGTTCTCTAACCATTACTGCTAAACAGCTTTTTAAAGAACTTATAAGTGGTAAAGAAATATACGACCCTGAATCAGGTATGGAGCTTCCCGAAGATTTAGAAGGATTAATTAATAACTTATCTGCTGTTGGGAGTTTAGGAATGATGGGAGATATTCTTAACTCTGTAGTAGACGTTACTGGTAGCCCAACAAGGACTGCTAAGTTCTTAGCTCTTCCTGCTTTCTGGAGTGATGTAGAGAATGTAACTAAATTTATGCAAGCAGTAGAACAAGACGCTTCTAAATTTGGAGTTGACTTTATCCACAGAGTCCCTGCTAGATTAGGAAAGGTTTTAGGTACTGTACCCAGGCTAGCTAGTCAAAGATTTGAGACAGTTGGTCAACAAGAAGAAAGACTAGAAGGGAGAAAAAGATTTGCAGTAAGAGATATTAACAAACTTATAGATGCTAATCAATACTCTAAAGCTATGTCTAGAGTAAGGCTTTGGAATAAGACCCACAGAAAAGACCCTATAAGTGGAAGAAGTATTAGCTTTGAATCTATATTAAAAAGAAAAGCTAAGAAAACTAAAGCAAAAGTTAAAAATAGATTGAAGAAACAAGAGGATATAGAATCTTTTGTAAATTGGAGCAAGGGAATATTAAAATAGACCTACTCGTCAAACAACTCCATCTTCTTTATTACTCCCCCCTTATTCTGAGTGGCTTGCAAGGCTAAGTCTTCTGTATCGTGTATTTTGCAGGAGTCTCCTTCATAGCCTACATTTATAGAATTAGTTGTTCCATATCTATTTTTAGCTATTATTAACTGTAAATAGCATTGACTATTGCCATCGTCTCCATATCTAGAAACCCAAGGATAATGACTAAATACTACTGTCTCTGCATCTTGTTCTAGATTGCCAGATTCAGCTAAGTCAGATAATCTAGGTGTTCTATCGTTTCTGTGTTCCATATTCCTATTCATTTGAGAGACAAGTATAACACACATCTCTTGAGATTTTGCTAGCCATTTATATTTTCTAGTCGTATCTCCTATCTTTAATCTCAAGTCTCTATAATCATTAGATGGATATTCTATCAAACCTATATGGTCATCAATTACTACATCTGGATTTATTGCTTTAACTTCTCTGAAAGAACTTTCTAAATCTCTTATGTTGTCAAACATAAATAGCCTATCTTCGTACATCTTTTTTATATTTTCCAGTACTCTCTTAACTTCTTCTCCACTTATATCAGCACTATGCCTAAGGTTTCTATACATAAGTTGTGCAGACTCCATAGCCATAAACTTTTTCATCATCTCTACGTTAGGCATCTCTCTGTTAAACATAACTACAGTCTTACCTTGATGAACTAAATTCCTAGCTATATTAGCTGCTACTGTAGTCTTAGCGTTTCCAGGTCTACCTGCAATTATAGTTATTTCTCCTCTAGTCATACCAGAAACAACGCTATCTAGTTTGTTTATACCTGTTTGCACTAGAGTAGTTTGCTCAAATATAGATTTCTCCGTATTCTCTAATAGTTCAGATAGGCTAAATTTCTTACTAGGCTGAAGTTTTATTATGTTTCCTATGTTTGTATGAGCCTCTTCAAGCAAAGCATTAGTATCCTTGTTGTCATCTCCTGTATACTGCTCTATCTTTTGAACCTGTATCCTAAGTTTTCTTCGTAAGTATTCGCTATGTAGTATCTTAGCGTAACTCTCTGCTTTAGATGGTGCAGCTACATCTTCGCTATATGAAGTTAAAGTATAGCCTACTAATTTATCGGTAGATACTTTTTTCATAGTAGAAGCAACGATTACTTGGTCTATATCATTATCCTCACTATCTAATCTAATCATACAATTCCATACTCTTCTATTAAAATCAGAGTAAAAGAATTCTACTTCACTAACCCAAGGTTTTATTACAGATAATTGTTTATTATCTAGGAATACGCACCCTAATAATTTGTTTTCTAAATCTGTTTCCATATCACTCCTTCAATGGTGGAAGTCTGTCAAGACTTTTCTTTTCATATTTATCTGTTAATTCTATTCTCGTTACATCTCCTTTTATAATTGCCATAAGATAATGTACTCCACGACCTCTCTCTGGTTGTTTTTTCTCTATAAAATTAGTTATAGCATCTCTTATTATACTACCTGGTATATTTTGAGTCTCATTTAGTAGCATATAATACTGAGATTTAGATACCTCTGAATAAACGTGGATTTCCTTAACAACTGACTGTATGCTTTTAATAGTAGATTTAGACCTAGACAAGGTAAGAGTCTCTATACCCCCAGTATAATCTATGACTTTCATAAGTCGATTACAATAGGGGCAAGACTCTTTGTCTTTACTCGCAGTCACCACAAATGCCTTTTATTAGTGGTATATTAACGAATAAAGATTTACTAATATACTCAAATTTGACACTTCTATTAAACCTAGTGCTCTGAAATGGTCTTTTGCATTTTTCACACCTCATAGGCTGGTAGCTAGTTCCTCTCAGTCTATCGTTTTCATACCTAGCACTCTTTATTAAGTGACCTCGTAAGTAAAAACCCTCATCAAACCAATCGTCGCTAAAATAATTCCTAAGAGTATCCATCATAGCCATATCTTTAGGATGTATACCTTTTGTATGATAGTCATAGCGACTATTAATTTCTTTTAAATCAGTTATTTCTTGGTATTCGCTACTAAATCTAGAAACAACTCTAGTCTCACTATCGCATATATCTCCCCCCTGTCCTCTTTCACCACCTGTATATGTTTCCCCTCTAACTCTGGTTTTATCCATTTTGCTATCCTTTTTCTTACTTTACATTGAACTGTATAGTCCTCTATTACTAAATCAACCTTCTCACTAAGACCTAATGACCTTCCGTCTGAACCCCACGCTCTCTTAGATTTAAGATTCTTCTCTTCTGCTTTCTTAACACACTCTTTTTCAAAGCGATTTCCTTTTGCTTTACTCGGACTTGCCATAAACTAATCCTTGCTCTCATCAAGACCAAAATGAACAAAGTCAAAGTACTCTTCCTTTATTGCTATCATAGCCTCGTCTTCTCTCTCTCTTTCATAAGCTAGTCTAATTAGATGAGCCATCTCATCTATAACATCACTAGTGCTGTATGCATCTACTAACTCATTAGCTATATTTGTAGTTAGCTCTATTACTTCGTCGCTAGTATTCTTCATATTGATTTTACTCCTTTTTGTTTTTTAAATTAAATGGGCGAGTCGCCAAACCTGTTAAACACTTTCAGTACACTTAAATGTAACAATAAACATATTGGTTATTAAGTTAAAAAAGGTGCACGCCCATAGAGACTATGGTGGGTAGCGAACCCACACAACCTTCTCGGTTCATAGCCTTTTTTTTGTTAACCCTCTAAGAGTCTGTCTCTAGTTTATAGGTAGCATAACCTCTACGAGTATTGCTTACTATATTCAATCCTTCTCTTCTTAGGATAAATATAAGAGCAGCTAACCTTAGAGTCCCGAAAGCCTTCATAGCCGTAACTGGGTTTATAGACTTACCTGCTAATAGCCAAGTTCTTAATCTCTCTAACTTAGACTTTGTTTTTTTTGTTTTTGTTGTTGTTTTTGTCATTTGGTTTTCCTTTTCGTTTATCTAAGACATCTCCATTAACTTTGTAATAATGTCTTAGGGCTTGTATTAACTTATATTCTTCTGATAATGATAGAGCAGTTATTGTTTTTATACCAACAGTCTCTCTTTTGATTCGGCACATCTCACTTAATGCATCATCCCAACCAAATTTATTATCAAAAGCCTCTTCTATTTCTATCCATTTAGCTGGGCTCAACTGAATCTCCTCCATATTCTGAGTCTAGTCTACTTGGATATATTTCCTCCTCTTTAGATGTCATTCCATTATCTATATTCTCCTTAGCCAATCGACTGTATTCTTTCTCCAATCTACTAATGATGTTCTTTATCTCTTCTCCATCTTTGGCTTTACCAGACAATGAGTAACGTGTTTTAAGAGAATCAACTATTAAGTTGTATTCTTTATTAGTTAACTTCATTAGAATGGTAAGTTCGAATCGTCTACTACTGCTTTCCCAGACTCCCACTTATATACACTAGTAGCTTTAGGAGTGATTACATCCTCTCCATTATTATTAGTCCAACTATCGTGTTCAATCCTAATGATAACAGGTTTACCTTCTATGTGAGACTGTTCTAGAAATGGCAATTTGAATATGGTTTTTCCATCTTTCTCCTCCGAAGATGTCTCTACTCCTAATGATTGGACTAGCGACATATATCCTTTATTGCTACCAGAGTTATCTGATAGATTAGGGAACTTCTCCTTATCGGGATTCTTAAATCTAAAGAATCCTTTTGACTTTACTTTCCTATTCTTAAACTCTCCACTAGCTATCTTAAAAACAGGAACAAATATATCAGATAGGAATTTACCTCTAACTGTCACATTCTCTTTTAGTTCTAAACTATGAGCGTGTGCCTCGTAGTCTCCTTCTGGTACAACTACAAACTTATTCTCATCTAAAGATGGGTCGTATGTAGCCTCTCCTTTTGTGTCTCCAAAAATATCCATATTATTCATTCTCCTTTTGTTTTAGTGTGTTTATTCTACGGATAACCTTAGTCATATCTGGCTTCTGTATTTCTCCTCTATTAATAGAGCCTTCTATCTTAGAATACCATTCTTCGCTTAGACCATCCATCTCTTTTAGTAATTCAGATATATCTTCTTTAGTTAGTGATATATCTTCTACTCTGTTTCTATAGACATCATCAGCTATATTGAGAAACATATTAAATGCTTTCTTAATACAGTCTGTATTCGCAGCTTTTATATCGTTACCGATATCTACGAATCCACTTTTGTCTCTTTTTGATTGCACTCTATGAGCCGCAACTGAGTCTCCCTCTCTCCATATTCCGTTATCAAACCATTTTAGCCTTCCGTGGACTACATAAGCCTCACTACCTAGCACTTCTGATTTTATAATAGTCCAACTCCATCCTGGAAAGTATTTATCTGCAACGTCTCTCATATAACTATACTCAACATAGTCAGCACCATTCTTACTCTTAATAAAGAATTTAGGTGTGTCTACATTGGAGACTTTTTTATGATGCTCTGTTATCATAACGCTAGACTCTACTTCTACTATTGATTCACTCACGCTTCTGCTCCTTTGTTTTCTTTACCTATTAGTTCTAGAATTTTATCATCTGATTCAGTCATTTTAATAGCACCTTCCATCGTAGACTTAAACTTCTCAAGTCTATCCTCTGGAAATGCGACAACCTTCATTAGGTTGCTAATGGCTATTTCTAGTTGCATTATTCTATACTCTAACATCATTATTTTTGTTGTTTCTTTTGTACTCATTGTTCTCCTTTCTGTTTTTCTTACGCTCTAATATACGGACAAAAGTCTCTAACAGTACAGTAATTTTTACATTTATTTCCATTCCAAGTTTCCTCTGCACTACACATACTAGGCATCTCTTTATTCTCTAGACTTTTTAATAGTTTCTCTTTTTTATCTAGGAATCTCTCCTCTAAGACTTCATTATTTATAAATGGAACATCAACAAGATATATATTCTTATATACACCTCTTGATGTAGCAACCATAATACCTCCATCTCTTATTGTCATTTGTATACACATTTTATCAACAGGGTTTCCACTCTTCTCTAGCATCAATCTATAGAAATTTAATTGCCATAGCCAATCTCCAAAGTTTGCAGTACCCTTATCTTGATAGAACACTTTTATTTTCTTTGGAGTACCTGCTTTACCCCACCTACCATTTTTCTTATACACTTCTGTCTCGCTTAATTTCTCAGATGATTGTATACCTAATATCTGAGATGCTTTATACGAGCCAGTATTTTTGTAGTCTATAAGCGTTCTCGTCTCTTTGTCATACAAATCTAGAATACCAGTTATCCCTTTGTATTCTAATTTTAACTCAGCTTCCATTCCAGAGACTGCAAAGTCTTCTAGCTTTGAATGATGTATAGTACCTGCTAATGAGAATGCATTGTCTTGAGGATTCTCATAATAATCTACAGTTCTCTGTAGATATGCTTGGCAAGTTCCTATTAATAACTCTGTTGTAGATGGCTTTCTATTTGAATCTCTCTGCTCTGACATATGAAGTAGAGTAGGGAGAGCAACTCCCATTTTCTCTATATCTACTTTCCTCTCTCTTACATCATTTAGCGAGACTTTAGTTCCATCGGGATATTTAAATCCTATCTTTGGCATATTCTCTCCTTTTGAAGTGGCTTAATATACTTATAATCAATACAAGTAAACAAGTTATTTCTCATTATTATTTTAAGATATAGCTGTATTAGCTGACATAACTGAAAGTATAAAAGCACTAACTACTTTTATCCATCCCATATCCTCTAAGGATTTATATATATCATCTACATTTTTTGAATCTACTTCTTTATCTCCAAAATCCTTTATTTGCATAGAGAGAAATTCCATATACTCATCAAAAGTTTTACCCACTATAAATGGGTTTGTTTTTGCTTTTTTATATAGTTTTCTCAATACATATTCTTTAGATTTTTTTCGTATAGGACTATTAAATCCTAGTAATATTACTTTTTTATTCATTATTTGTATCCTCTTCTATTAATTTAATATTATACAGATTAGCTACTCTTTTTAATAGTATTTCTGTATAGTATCTTTTGTCTGAAGTCATTTCTTCAAGATAGTCCCATAAATACTCTATAGCATCTATACACTCTTTTTTTGTTACTTTATTTAACATATTATTCTCCATTTGTATTTGTATTTATATCATTATGAAATAGAGATATTCTACTTCTCATATATCTTCTCATCTCTTGAGTAAACCCAATCATATCTCTTGTAACTTTATCTAGATGATAGAATTTCTCTCCTAATGTACTAGTTGAAGTACCTGCAAGACGCTGTATAGGCTGATGATTGAATACATCATTATTTCTTGCTCTATGAATACCTGTCTCTACGATTGAATTACATATAAGAATCCAGTTTTTCATCTTCTTCGTATTTACAGTACCACTATGGTATCTAAACTCTATCGTACCTAGATAGAATCTAGCGTGTAGATTTAATCCGTGATATCTACTGTCGTTATATTTCTCTCTGTTAATACTATTTCCTTCATACCAGGCTTCTACGAAATCACTTTCTCTATTCATTTGTAATAACTCTAGTTTACTTATAGGAAACTTTTTGCACCATTGGCGAGTAGCACCTCTGCTCTTAGGCATCATCGCATAGAGTAATGGCTCTATATCTAGATTGACTAAAGAGATGTGTCTTAGGTCATTCCAGTCTGTATCTGTAGCATCTATATGAACGTGAAATCCACAAGATTTATTTACCTCTACATTATAAGTACTAGCCCATAATCCTAAGTCGGATACTCTTTTATATAAAATGTCTCCACTTGCAGGTCTAGATATTAACTCTCTACCCATATCTGCTGTTATACTACCATCGTAAGTGTCTCTAAAGCCACTAGGTCTCTCTAGCAAAGCTAAAGATTCTCCAGATTCTGTTTTCATAGCGTTATCTAATACACATTCAACTTCAAAGCCTACCAACCTATCTACATTGAGATGAGTTTTTGTCTCGGACTTATCAAATCGAACTGTAGGTGAACTTGGAGAATTGCTTACAAAGTCGCTAGCCTCCTCATCCTCTATATCCTCAAAGCAAGATTCGCAATAATATGATTCTCTCGATTCACTATAATGAATATAATCATTAGTAACAGGCACTTCACAGCTATCACAATGCGAAAATGTCTCATCATAACAATCCTGGCAATAATACTCACCTTGAGCACTCATAGCATCGTCTATACTTACAGTATCACTACATTCACATATTACAAAATACTCGTGAAAACAGTCATTGCAATATTCGTCTCCATCGGGACACATATACTTATCATCAGAGTCTACAGTATCATTACATTCAACACATATTATCTCTTCT
>TARA_R110002050_G_scaffold44277_1_pt1 | contig 12165 bp, 3 predicted proteins | sample TARA_R110002050 | Tara Oceans TARA_R110002050 (sample SAMEA4396988) | marine metagenome | biome: Polar Biome; feature: [DCM] deep chlorophyll maximum layer (ENVO:01000326); material: water (ENVO:00002006), including particulate matter (ENVO:01000060) such as... | depth 25 m
AGTGCGACTTTGTTGATTGCGGGGCAGGTGTTTAGCTAATGGCTTACGGTACGGGTGCTGATAGGAGTGCTGTTACGTCATCACGTACCGTTCAGTACGGTTATGGGTTAGATGATATTCAGCGTGCAAGCGATAATTTGCAGCGTAATAATACTTTGTCTCGTTTTAATTTGGGGAAAAAGTTTCAGGCTAATCGGCGTTCTTTGCCTGGTAATTTTAATCAGCGGGGGATGATTGATTCTGGTCAGCGTCGTCGTGCTGAGGAGATGGTTGCTGCTGAGGAGTTGATGCAGCGTTATAGTTTGGCTGCTCAGACTTCTGAGGCTGAGGAGCAGTTGGCTCGTCAACGTGTGATGCTTGAGGAGCAGTTGTTTGGTGGTTTGATGGATGATGAGACGGGTGATGCTTTGCGTCGGTTTGGTGTTGCTCAAACAATTCAGGGGTTGATTTAATGGTACATTATCCAGGTCATGTAGAACCACAAACTTACAAAGGCATACAAAAGAAAAAAGCTGCTGAAGTTCTTGACAATGAATTTGCAGCAAATCAAGTTAGAAGAGGAGAGCTTGATGCAATGATGCTTCGTGCTGCTGCTGAGAGTATAGCAGGCAATCAAAGCAGACAATCTTTTGATCGAAGTTCACAGGTTAGTGGACCATTACCAAATATGGCTGATCTAATTCCTCCTGTTGCTAAAAGCAGTGGAGGAAGAGGAACTCAGGCAGGTTTAGAAGCTTTAGCAAATGCAAACAGAACACAACCTTCTATTAACACTAACGCTGGGCCACAAGGGCCTCAAGGGCCTCCAAATGTTAATTTAACTGCAACCGAGGCTATAAAATCTATACTTAACCCTGTTAATGATCAAGGCGTTTCACCTTATTTTCCAAATAGTACAATTAATCCTGCTAATGATCCAGGTGTTTCATCTTATTTTCCGAATAAAAACATTTATCAAAATATTGATAACTATGGTATGGACCCTTATTTTCCAAATAAAGATCTTACAAACGAGCAGTTAAAAGCGGCATACGGCGATATCCCTTTTGGTGGTTCTAGTAACAGTGAAGTTACAACACCTGAAAATGTAGATCAGCCAAAAGTAACACAATGTCCTCCTGGTTCAGTAATGAACGCTGATGGACAATGCGAACTTATTGAATCTCCTGAAGAAGAAGGATGCCCTGATGGGTATTCTAAAAACGCTGCTGGTGTGTGCGTTATTGATGCTGTTGTTGTTATTGAACCACCTGCTGTAGCTGTAGACCTTTTTGGTGATCAAGCAACTTTAATAAATCAACAACTTGGTGGGTTATCTACTAAAAATTTTACTGATGATATTAAAGCTTTAATGGCTGAAGCCGAAAAAGGCGCTAAAGCCGTTACGGCACAACAAATTAAAGATATAGCAGCAGGATATGGTGTCGCTACAAAAGACATTGATGCTGTTGCTAAAGCTGCTACTACTGCTTTGAATGCTCAAGAAGTTAAACGTAAAGCAGTGCAAAGTGAAGTTGGAACAATTGCTTCTAATCAGATTACAGCAATGCTTAGTCGTCAAGAAGCTGATGTGGCTGCTGGACAAGCGTTACTTGGCGAAAATTTAACTTCAGAGTTTACTGAAGTAGTCCAGTTAACTAATGCTTTAATTAACTCGCAAGCTGTAAGCGCTCAAAGCTCAATGGGTCGCATACAAGCTATTGGTAATATGGCGGCAGCGCAACGCTTGGCTGCGCCTGCGTTGATGATGGCTGATGCTAAAAATGCTTTGGGTGATGAAAAGTTTCGTTTGGAAGGTCAAGCGCAATCGGCGCTTGTCCAAACTTTAAATAGTTTGAGTATTCAGGAAAAAGAGTTAGTTCTTGCTGAGGCTCAAAGGATTGAAAGTTTTAACAACAGTAGGGATGCTGCGTTAGCTCAGGCTTTGGTTAATAATGGTATGGCTAAGTTGCAGAATACGATCGAGGAGCAGCGGCTGGCGGTTGCTTCGGCGACTAGAGCTTCAGAGTTGAGAACTGCTGCTCAGGCTGATGCCGATGCTGCGGTAGAATCTAAACGTCAGTTTGAGTTAGAGTTTGGTTTAAAAGAAAAAGAAAGCCAATCTGTTATTGGCGCTAGAGATGCTGCGGCAAGAGCTTCTTTAGCTAAAGCTCAGTCTGATGCAACTGCTGTTGAGTCTAAAGCTGCGGCTGATTATAATGAAGCGTCTGTAATTGCAGCAGTTGTTTATGGGCCTGGATTTAGTGTTGGCCAAATTGAAGCAATTCAAGCTTTAAGTTCTACTCAAAGGAATGCATTGTGGACTAGAGGTCTTGATGAAATGGATGCTTTTTTTGATCAGGAAACTCCTGGGACTTTTGATTCTTTAGTTGCTGACGGTTTTTCTTCTGATATAGCTCAATTTGCTTTATTAGAAGTTAAGAAGACTCGAAGAATAATGCAATTAGAGAAAAAACCTGAAGGTTTTGGTGAAGAAATTAAACAACTAGGTCAAGAGATTGAAGATATTCGGGAACGGTTTGCAAAGGATTCAAATTCTATTTACAGTAGTAAAGATAATCAAAATGAGTTTGCTGCGGCGGTTGATAGAGTTAAAGCCACAACAGACTTTACTGAATATAATATGCAACCTATTTTTCCTCCTGCTCCTGGACAACCAAATTCGGTAGGAATTATAGATTTAAATCGCAGCGGAACTATTACTCCTTTATATTCTCCTAATTCTAAAAAGTTTTTGTTAACGCCTAATTGAAAATAGTTTTTAAGGAACAAAATGGTTAAATCTACAACTGCGTCCAATCGTAAAGATTTAGCTTCTTTTCTGTCTGATGGCGGTTTTGTAAATGACAACAGCCGTACAACTAATCTTTCTGGATTAGAAAAGAAAATAAATTTTAACTTTCTTAATGAAACTCCTGAATCTCAGTCTTATAGTTTTTTAGAACCAGGTCAGTTTTCTCCTTCTTATGAATCTCAGGTTGGTGTTGTTGAATCTCTTCCTGATTTTTCTGAGTTTAAAAAAAGATTAAAAGAAAATACGACTTCAGATACAGATGCTTTTAGTCGCAATTGGGCTAATTACACTATTCCTCAAATGGAATGGTTGTTGGATCAGCCAAGAGATCCTAATAGGCAAGCAGAGTCTTTAGGAGATGTTGGTAACAACATTGGCCGTATGTTTACTGATGCAGCTAAAGGTGGTATTGCCCTATTTGCTGGAAAGACATTGTTAGATACAGGTATAAATATTGTTTATGGTGTTACTAAACCTCTAGCTGTTGTTCCAGCTACAATTACTGCAATTTCTAGTCTTTATAGAGATTCTTATCGTCGAGGCGATTTTGATTTTCAAAATTGGGATCAAATAAAAAATTCTTATAGTGCTTCTGTTCTTTTTGAAGATGCTAAAAGAATAGGTTCAAAATGGAATTCAGATGTTGGAACTGGAATAGGAAGAAATAGTAAATGGAGATCTCATTTTGATTATGGTGGTCTTTTTTACGAACAGAATTGGGGACAGACAACAGACAGCAGGCTAGATGCGTGGTATATGAGTGGCGCTGAACTTTTGCGTGCTACTAATCTTCCTGGGTTACAGAATATTACTGCTTCTGCTCTTTTGGGTGGTGCCTATAACTTAGGTTTAGATCCAATAAATTATTTGACTTTGGGTGTTGGCGCTGGCGCTAACTTAATGACTAGGGCTACTGCTAATGGAACTCTTTTAAGAAATAATGCAGTTAACGATCTTATTAGAAGAAGCGTTGTAGATAGTGTTCAAAAGTTGCCTGGTAATTCTGCTCCTACTATTGCTAAAATTAATCAAACTTTAGATGCAGTTAATCCTGCTACTGGGCTTAGCAATATAGATCAAATGACTGCTCAATGGGTTGCTGTTGTTAATGAAACTGGTTCTAGTAGTGCAGGAGTTTTAAATACTGCACAAGAAACAAAAAGATCTTTAGTTTCTTTTTTGAATCGTTCAGAAGGTTTTGATGAAACTATTAACAAAATTTTTGTTAATGTTGATGGACAAAAAGTAACTGTAGAAGTTTCTGACAAATTAGTTAATCAAGTACAAAATGGTATTCAAAGTGTTGCTAAACAAAGCAGACAAGGTGCTTCTGCTGTCAGCAGTGCAGAAAAAGGGGATGTAGGAAAACTTGTTAATCATTTAGGGTTAGATGAACAGATGCGAACTCTTGCACAATTTAATGCGAGACAAGCTAGTAATGTTGCTAGAGGTGCGCCTACACCCAACGAAGTGTGGACACCACTTTCTCCTAATCGTAATCCTGGAGAGTTTGATACACAGTTAAGTTTTATTTATCCTGGAACTGGTTTTGCTGGTCGATTTGTTATAAACAAAATTGTTAATTCTCTTAAAAAAATTGACTTGCTTGTAGCGAAACGTGCTCCTAGTTTGTCACCGTACACAAACGGTTTTTCTCAATGGGATAATATTAGTCAACCAATTGGTATTAAACTTTTAAGCGCTAATACTCCTGTTAGCGACATGACAATTCGTTTCTTTCCTCAACAGATTAGATCTGCTCTTTTTACAAGAAATTTTGAATTCGGTCCTGGTCTTACTGTAAGTAAAGCAGCGCCAGGAACAAGAAGACCTATTGCTAAATTGTTTACTGGTAGAGGCAATCAGTTTAAAGATACGATTGCTAGCCCGTTGTCTACTCCTAATCAGGTAATTAATGCTAAAGCTTCTTTAAGAGCTTTGGCTAGAGGTTCAGCAAAAAAGAAATCTGCTGCTTCTGTATTGTCTCAAAGGTTTAGAGAGTGGCAAGTAGATACTGATGCTGCGGTAAGAGAATCTCTTGAAAGTCAAGGAAACACTAGTTTGCTTGACTTGCCTCCTGAGGCTTATCAAATAGAGATAGGTAAAATATTGCAGCGTGCAGTTAATGGAGATGCAGATGCTGTTGCGATTGTTGGTGAAGTAGCTGTAAAACTGTTTAAAGATTTTGCTGGGGATAATCCTGAGGGTCTTATTGGTATTGCTCATCGGATGAGTGGTCAAAAGTTTATTAATGAAGTAGATGATTGGTCTCATCGTGCTTTGACTCCTGAAGCTGCTGAAGCTTTAAATAAAAATGCTGCTAAAAAACCTAGATATAAAAGACGAGATCCTTTTCCTAAAGCAGGTTTTGAGAATAAACGAAAGCATGTTAAACCTAGTGAATATGAAAAAAATCTTGCAAAGTTTATTAAAGATAAACATCAAAAAACTTTAAGAGATTTATCTGTTGAAGAACGTTTCAAATTTGAAAAAGAATATTCTCTTGAAAGTAATGCTACTTCTTCTAAATTTGCTGGAGAAAGTTTTGTTGAGCCTGGTTCACCAAATTACAGAGGTGGCACAGGGGACGCTCCGTCTGTAGAAACTCAAATTCAGAATATCGCTGACGATCTTGATCTTGATTATGCTTTGTTTGATGACAACATTTTTTCTTCGATGGCTGCTTATGTCAATAATTTAAGTAATCGTGTTGGTGATGTTTTTGCTAATACTTTGCTTCTTGATGCAAATGTTTTAATTTCTAATGATGGTTGGATTATTTCTTCAAGTTTTCCATCTGCTGCGACAGCGACAGCAGCTAGAAAAATTAAAGTTAGAGTAAAGCAATTAGAAAGTATTGAAAGTGAATTAAGCATAAAGTTAGCTAGACAGCAAGATGCAGAAGGTTTAGAGTTATTTTGGTTAACTAAAGAAATTGAAAATGTTGTAGAAATGAAAGGTGCTCTTAATAAAGAGTACGAAAAAACTGTTGAGCAATATCAAGTTCTTCAAAGAGATAATGTTTTAAAAGAAGAATATTATAGCGCTCTTGAACTTGATGTAGCTGACGCAAGAGTTCGGCTTGTGGCAATTACACGCGAGTATGAACAATTGGTAGAGTCTGCTCGTCTTCAAGGTAAAGATTTAACAAAATCAGAACTTAACAGAGTTGTTAAACTTCAAGAACAATTAAATGAAGTTGAAAGACGTTTACTTAGTTTAAACATTGGCAAAAATGTTGAAGCTGGTTTTACTGACGGTCTATATGTCAATTATTACAATCAAGCCAAAGATGCTTCTTCGTTTAATTACTGGTTAAATACTCAAATTAGTTCTGAGTTTGGAAATTTAGAAGCTGGTCGTAGATTTTTTGATTGGTATAGCGGCGAGTATCAAGCTCAGTACAAAGGTTTGCTTGATTGGGTAGATGGGTTACCTGATGACATTGATGACCCTACAATTTTAGAAGAGGTATGGCAAGGCGCATTAAATGTATTTGATAACAATGAAGATATAGCAGAAGCTTTTTTAAGTGATCTTTTAAGAAAAGCTCAACAATCTGGCGATGAAAGTTTTCTTTATCCTAGAGATGGTTTTGTAGATGAAAATATTGCATTTGAATTAAATCGACGTTTAGCTTCTCTTTCATTTGTTGATCCAGAAACTAATGCGGTTTATCCAGCTAGACAAGGAATGGAATTTTTTGATAAGTTGCAAGACGCTGTTGATGTTGATTCTGTAGGCGAGTGGCTTTTTATTCAAGATATGGATCGTTTTTTGCCTGGAGGCATGAATGATAATTACAATGGTTCTATTAAAGGCGTTTTCGCTGCTCTTGATTTATCTGATTCTTTAACTCAAGATGCTTTGTCTAAGTTGCAAAAAATAATTGATGACGCAGACAGTTTGGGTGTTGAGTTACCAGCAAGTTTAAAAAGCAAAAAATTACCTAATAAAGAAAATTATGAAGAAGCTGTAGAACTTGTTCAGTCATCTTTAAATATGACTAATCTAAGTAAAAAAATTGATCACGCTGAAAACGTAATTAATTCGGAAGCTTATGCAGAAGCGGCAGCAGTTATTGTTGCTTTTGAAAATAAAGCTCCATTGTTAAATCTTGACAATATTGATGATTTGCGTATTGCTGAAAGTGCGTATGCTCAAGCTTTAATTGAACGTCAAATGGCGTTACAAAATCAGATTGGTGCTAGTCCTGTTGGGTCTATGGAATTTAGAATACCTAACTTTTTTACTTCTGAAGGAGAAACTCTTACTTTAGCTCAGTATGTTAATTTGAAAAATATAGATAACCAGTATAAAGCTGCTTTGAGAGATGGTTCTACTCCTAGAAGTGTTAGTAGTCAGCCTCTTGAGATTATTGAAAAAACTGTTGCTGAAGGTGGGGATTCTGTCAAGCTTCTTGAAGACGCAACTGGTTCTTATGATCAAATAATTGAAGCTTATGGTTTAAGAGAAATGGCTTTTGATGCGTTAGCTCAAGGCAGAGAAATTGATTTTTATATTTTGCCTAATGGAAAAATTTATCAGGTAGAAGCATCTGTTCTTCGTGCTAGTGATGAAACGTTTGATTCTATTGTTAATGAAAATATTGCTGATGCTGTTTATCGTGAACTTGGGATGCCTACTAGGAATAGTAGTATTGAGTATAAATATGATTCTCTTAAAGATGAATGGTATCCAGTTCAGATTTTAGAGTTTGATCCTAATAGCCAGTTTGTTGCTTTGAATAGCGATAATACTTTTGGTGGGGCTAGTTATTTAGATATGGAAGGTCAAGCTTCTTTTGAGAATAGTTTTGCTTTAGATCAATTTGAGGAAGCAACTTACGTTATGTACGACGTTGATTCTCAAATTGGGCAAGGATCTATTTTTGATTTGTTAATGGGAAATTGGGGAGTTGCAGACCAAGGTGGTTTGTGGGTTAACAATGAAGGAAAGATTGTTAGGGGGTTTAACAGGAATTCTTTTGGTGATGATCTTCCTAATTTTGGTGAACCTGGATCTCAGCCTGTTGTTAAACCTGCTCAGGTTAAACCTGTTGATGAGTTTGCTTTTTCTAATTTGAGTGGTCCTGCTAGGCGTAGAGCTTTGCGTCGTCAAAAAGCAGAGCAAGCTAGGATAGATAAATTAAGTCCTGAAGAAAGAGCAGAGCTTAATCGTCTTGCTGATGAACAGAATGTTGAAGCAACACAAAATACTGTTGTTCCTCAAGAATTTGTTGAAATGTCTGATACAGGATTTACTTTAGAAACTTTTATTGCTAACGGTTTTAAATCGGCTGATGGTTCAGTTGGATTTCATCCTGGATACAGTCAAGCTTTAGAAAGTTATAGTGCAACGTTAGCGCAAAATGGTGTAGATCCTGTTACAGCGGTAACCCAACAAGTTGATCAAATTTTGGCTTTGCGGTCTAGATATGGTGGATGGAGAAATTTTGTTACCCAACATGGGGGAAGATTAAATGTTGTTAACCCTCGCCAAGTTGATCAGTTAACTAATTATTTAGATATGCGTACTCAAGAATTGGCGAATATGGCAAACTTGCCATACTTTGCTGACGATAGCGACGATTTGTTACGTTCTCATTTACAAAGAATGAATATAGATAGTGAAGTTATAAATGGGGCAAGCAAAGATGAACTTATCTATTTAGCTCTTACTAATGGAAACAATATTCAAAATGGAGGCGGTTCCGCTTACGCTAATGGAACTGTTGATACTGTTACTCGTTCAGGCACTATGAACAAAGAAGCTTGGGTTGACGGTGCTGGTTTGAATTTAAATATTTCTCCTATTGCTTACGGGCAGAATAGCCCTGAGCAATATATGAATCTTGTTTTAGATTTGTCTGGTGGAGGACAAATCAAAATGTATGGCATGGACCCTTGGAGGGAACAAGCCGCTAAACAAATTTTGTTGAAAATAAGTAACTCTGGCGATAATCGAATGTCGTTAAATCAGTATTTAACTTCTATCGAAATTTTGGCAAACCAAAGAAATACTCCTTACGGGTTTTTGCCTGCGATGCTTTCAAATGAGCAGTTGCCTTTGCATCATCCTCTTTATCCTTGGGATGCTGCTACATCGGGTACTACTTTTGATGACGGTTTAGGAGACATACAGATAGATATTTTGTCTCGTTTAGATCAACGAACTTTAGAAGATCTTGTTTCTTTAGTTGATCCTAAAATGCGGGGCGAGTTACCATCTTTCCCTCGTCCTAATGATGAGCTTTCTATTCCTGTAGGTGATGATTTAGTAGATCCTTATCACAATTTTTATTACAATAAAAATATTGAAGATAGTCCTTTAGAGTTTGTTGATTGGAAATTAGCTGAAGCAAGTAAAGGTCTTGACGCAGTAGAAGAAAATGCTGAGCTTTTAGGTGGACGTTTTAGATCTGAAGGGGCTTTAGAACCTAGTGCACATGGCACTGATGCAGGGTATCTTGATCCTTTCCAAGCGTCTACGTCTGCTGTTAAAGAAACTTTAGCAATTATGCAATCACCTAGATTTGCTAGATTATTTAATGGGCGGGGTATAGATGCTCCTTTATTTAAACAGGTTTTAGAGTTTGTTGGTTGGCGTGAATTAGTTTCTAAAGCCAATCCACGCATTTTAGAAAACATTGGTTACACAACTGATAGTGGTATTGATGTTCAGCGGTTGTTGATGCCTGGGGATAGTCTTGAAAAGCAAATAAATAAATTCTTTTTTGAAACTAATCCAATTTTTAATCCTCAGAATTATGCTGTGCAGCAAGCTATAGCTAATCGTGGTGCTGCTAGACATGCTGATACTTTGTTTAATGGGGCTTATGGTCGCATACAGCAAGCTAAAGAAACTTCTGCTGGTGTTTATAACTGGCAAGATGTAAACAAAGGTGCGGTAACTAGAGGCGGTAAAGGTGGTTCTCCTGAAGAAGATTTAATTTCTAGAATTTTTGACGAGTATCATTTGTCTTTGGCTGCTGATGGATATGGTGCTACGGCTCGTCATTCTTCTGTTGATGAGGTTCCTTGGTCTGGGTATAAAGAAGGTTTGTTGCCTGGTCGTTTAGATGGAACTGTTTCTAATCAGCCTGTTCCTAATAAATTTAGTCCTGTAAACAAAGGAAATTTAAGAGTTACTTCTACTAATCCTTTGATTTTAAGGTCTCCTACTCAAATTGGTAGGATTACTGGTGCTTCTACTTTGGATGATGTGTTTCAAGGTGGTGTTGTTGATGCTGCTAGTTATATAGATTTTTTTGAATCTCAAGCTAAAGCTGTTTTGGATAGAGTTCCTCCTGCTATAACCGCAGAAAAGAACATGTTAGAAACTGCAATTCAAGCACAACAGAATGGGTTTAGGAATTATAAACAAATTTCTGATCAGTTCGCTTCTGTTGTTGATCGTATTGTTGCAATACAAAAAGATTTTACTACTTTAGGTAAAAGAAGCCAGTACATGGATGATCTTTTGCAGCATACAAAAGATAAGATTGCTCGTTTAGATCAGGCTTTTAAACAGCTTGATGATTTTCAAGCTAATTTTTCTAATTCTTTAGATTCTTCTGCTGGTGAAAGTCGTGCAGGTCTTAACAGAATGCAAAAAGATATTGAAGAAATGGATAATACGTTAAGACAATTGGCTATTGGCGACATGAACGAATTGAATGAATTTCTTTCTGTTTCTGAATCAGCGACTTATGGGGAAGCTATGGAACAGCTTAATAAAGCTGCTTCTGTTATTGAATTTAAAGGCGGTTACCCTAAAGTTAAGTCTGTTGAAAAACGTATTGTGCGTAGAGATATGGGCAATATATCTGAGCAGACTATGTTGGCGGGGATGATGCCTGTAGGTACTCGTTCTCAAGCTTCTGAAGATATTGTTTCGTCTATTTTAGATTGGAACAATTATCAAGCTTATGGTAAAAACAATCCAATTTTAAAAGCTTACGATGCAACACACAACTTGATAAAAGGTTACTTGCTTCAAAGCCCTGGGTTTTTTGCAAGAAACTTTTATGGTGGCGTGTTTATGAATTATATGGCAGGGGTGTCTCCTGCTAAATATAAAATGTTTATGGAAGCAGCTATTGTTTTAAAAGCAAGAACTGTAGATCCAGAAACAGTTGCAGGTAAACAAATTATTAGAGTTGCTAGCAAATATAATGTTCCCGAAGAACACATTAGCTATATTAAAATGTTGCAAGATGAAGGTGCGTTTGGTGCAGGTCAATCTGCTATTGAGTTTGAAACAACTCAAGGCGCAGTTGCCCAAGTAGCTGGAAAAAAGATTAAATTTTCAACAGTGAATCCTTTCAACAGGAACAATGTGGCGTTAAGTGTTGCTAAAAAGTTTAACGTAAAAGTTGAAAACGTTTTAAGAGGGACTATTGGTCTTGACAGAATGATTGCAACTCAAGGAGATCTTGGGATTGCGTTTGACGATATTTACAAATACCATTTTGATTATGAAGACTTGTCTAAGTTTGAAGCTGGCGCTGTAAAAAGAGTTTCTTCTTTCTATACGTGGACAAGAAAAGCTCTTCCTTTGATGATGCAGAGTGTTGCGACACAACCTAAGGTGTGGAACAACTATCAAAAATTAATTAGAGGAATTTCTTCTGATAAAGAAGCAGATTGGCAAAAGATGCCTGCGTGGCAACGTCGGTCAGGTTATGTTCCTGTACGTGGTACTGATGGTAATTGGACATCCAATATAGATCTTCCTCCTAAAGCTTTGCTTGAGTTTGGAAGTCAGTTAGCTGAAGGAGAAGGTTTAGGCGGTCAAGGTAAAGCTGTGTTTAACTTTATGATGGCGAATACTAACCCTATGCTTAAAGGCGTAATTGAAGGCTATAGTAAAAACAATTTTTGGAAAGATTACCAATTTAATGGAACGCCACAGCCTGTTTCCAGATATTTTTCAAAAATCCCTGGCTTGATGAAAGCTTTACAAGCAGCAAATTATGGGGGTTTGCATTATGATTCTGGAACAGATAAATGGTATATGGATGACAATTCGTATCATGCTTTGCAACAGTTTGCTCCTCCTTTAAATACGTTAAGGCGTTTAGTTCCTGACGAAAAAAGTAAACAAGATAATTTGATTACTGCTTATGTTAGTTTCTTTACAGGTACAGGCTTTAGGCAAATTACTGAAGGAAATGTAGAAAGTGAAAAAGTAAGTAGATTCTTTGAGCAGAAAAATCAAGAAGATCGTCAACAAGATCTTAAAAAAGCTATTGCAAAAGAACAGTTACGTCAGGGACAGTGAGGACTGTAGGTATGAAATACATTTCTAGGGATGAGTGGGGGGCTTTGGACTCTGGGAAGGCTTTGTCTACGTTTAAGAGGTCTTTG
>TARA_R110002050_G_scaffold300812_1_pt1 | contig 12157 bp, 15 predicted proteins | sample TARA_R110002050 | Tara Oceans TARA_R110002050 (sample SAMEA4396988) | marine metagenome | biome: Polar Biome; feature: [DCM] deep chlorophyll maximum layer (ENVO:01000326); material: water (ENVO:00002006), including particulate matter (ENVO:01000060) such as... | depth 25 m
AAGTGATTTTAATCAATTATTAGTGTTTACGGATATACAATAAAATTATTATTGAAGAGCACAGCGCTTTAATTCAAGAACAAATTAAGAATGTTGGTAAATTAGTAGTTACAGAAGGTCATTTTTCTGAAGTATTTAGCTATAAAAATTCAAAAGCCATTTTTGGGGATTATCTTTCTGCAGATAAAAAAGCACTTGTCGTTGTTAATGCAGACGTAACGGTTGCTTACGATTTAAGTGAAATTGAATACAAAATCGATGAAGCCACTAAAACACTTCAAATTATAAGTATACCAAAAGAAGAAATTAAAATCAGTCCAGATTTTGAATACTACGATATACAATCTGATTACTTAAATCCGTTTGAAGCCAAAGACTATAATAATATAAAGGAAACAGTGAGTAAATCACTAATGAAAAAAATTGAAGCGTCAGATTTAAAATCTAATGCCCAAAATCGTTTAATAAGTGAACTTTCAAAATTCTTTATGCTTACCAATTCATTAGGTTGGACTTTACAATATAACGAAAGCCCTATTGAAGATTTAAATCAATTACAGAACCTAGAAGGAATCTTAGATTAACCCAACTTACGTTGTAAACTTGCAATACCTCCACCATTTATGGCGTCAATACCATTAGATTTTAAGATACTTGCGGCATTGGCAGAACGCATACCACTTGCGCAATGTGCAATCACAGGTTTGTTTAGTTTTTTAACTTCGTTAATTCTATTTCCTAATTCTTGAACCGGAATATGTATTGCGTTTTTAATATGACCTCCTTGGTATTCGCTTTTAGTTCTAACATCTAAAATTACTGCACCTTTTTCAATATATTCAGCAACATTGTTAGTTGATTTTCCAAATAAAGCATTTAATAATCCCATAGTATTTAATTTTTGTCAAAAATCCGAAAAGCATTCTAGAACATACGTAACCAAAGTTACATTATATATATATGTTACATTAAAAACTTCTTATTTTAGTGCTTTAATTAAATATGAAATCAGAAACGAGACAACAAGAAATTATTAGAGTAGCAGCCAAGTTGTTTAAAGAAAAAGGCTATAGTGCTGTGACAATGCGAGATCTGGCAAAGGCAATGGGTATGAAGGCTGCTAGTTTATATAATCACATAAAATCTAAGCAAGATATTTTAAAGACCATTATCATCTCACTAGCAGAAGAATTTACTGAAGGCATGCAGTTAATTCAATCTTCTGATGCTAATTGCATAGATAAATTAAATAAAATCATAGAACTTCATGTTAAAATTTCTAGCCAAAATATATACGGCATGGCGTCATTAAATAACGATTGGATGCATCTAGAAGAGAAATTAGACTATTATCAGCAACTAAGAGACGATTACGAAAATGATTTTAGAAATATCCTTAAAAGTGGAATAGCTTCAGGTGAAATAATAGACATTAAACCAGATGTAATGCTGTTTTCCATATTAACCACCTTACGTTCACTCTATATGTGGATTCCTAAAAAAGAAGACATAAATCTAGAAGAACTCACCAATTCTTTGTCGCAAATCCTCATAAAAGGAATTAACAATTAGTTTAGATTAAATTTTATAACTTTGCTTAGTGAACTAACAAGTGTTAGTTTTTGTTATAGAAATTAATAATGGCGCAATTTTATAAGCTCAAAATAAAAGACATTTACAAAGAAACAGAAGATACTTCTGTTATAGATTTTCACATTCCTACAGAACTTGAAAACGAATTCATTTTCCGTCAAGGTCAGCATTTAACACTAAAAGCAGACATTAATGGAGAAGATGTTCGTCGTTCCTATTCACTTTGTTCAAGTCCAACAGATAAAAAATGGAAAGTCGCTGTAAAGCTAATTCCGGGAGGTAAGTTTTCAACCTACGTAAACCAAAGTTTAAAAACAGGAGACGAACTAGAAGTAATGGCTCCAAGTGGAAACTTCGGAGTTCCAGTGCAACCAGAACAAACTAAAAATTACTTATTTTTTGCAGCAGGAAGTGGTGTAACGCCAGTACTTTCTATGATAAAGGCACACTTAATCGCAGAGCCAAATGCAACTTGTAAACTGTTTTATGTAAATAAAACAGCAAAATCCATTATCTTTAAAGAAGAACTAGAACAACTGCGTAATACATTTTTCGGCAGACTAGAAATCTATTATTTCTTAACCAAAGAACGTAGAGATATCGAGTTGTTTAATGGTAGATTCGACGACGAGAAAATGGCAGTGCTAACAAAAACGTTTATCGATATTCCAGACACTAACGAAGTTTTTCTTTGTGGTCCAGAAAAAATGGTAAACTACGTTAGTGAATATCTCATTAATGCAGGATTACCAAAAGAATTAGTGCATTTCGAGCTTTTTGTAACCGGACTTTCAGACGAAGATATTAAAAGAGCCGAACGCTTAGCAAAACAAAACGTAGAAGGTGTCGAGGTAACCATTGTAGATGGCGGAAAAGAATTCTCATTCACCATGACCAAAGACTATGACAACATTCTAGATGCAGCCTTAGGAGCAGGAGCAGATTTGCCATTCGCATGTAAAGGAGGCGTTTGTAGCACCTGCAAATGCGAAGTCAAAGAAGGCGCAGTCGAAATGAAAGTAAATTACGCATTAAGCGATAAAGAAGTCTCTCAAAACCTGGTGTTAAGTTGTCAAGCAGTACCAACAACAGAAAGAGTAATCGTCGATTTCGATGTTTAAAATATAATTTTTGGCGTTACCCTAAAAAAGGGTCAGGCTTTCGGAAGTCGCTCTTTTCAAGGAGCTCCAACAAAGCCTCAATCCTTAACGCACATACCAATTAAGAATCGTGAATATTCTTAAATTTTGGTAAATTTATAAAGTAGATTTTGTCATTCCTTCAAAAGCAGGAATCCATTAATAAAAAACCATTCACGAACAACTATATATTATGAGTGAAGAACAAATAAAAAACCTAGAAACGCAATTCGAAGCACGTATTGCAAGAGACGAGAAAATCGAACCAAAAGATTGGATGCCAGAAAAATATCGCAAAACGCATATTAGGCAAATGTCGCAACACGCACATTCTGAAATTGTAGGAATGCTTCCAGAAGGAAACTGGATAACAAGAGCGCCTTCTTTACGTCGTAAAGTTGCCTTATTGGCAAAAGTACAAGACGAAGCAGGACACGGATTATACTTATATTCTGCTTGTGAAACACTAGGTGTTTCTCGCGAAGAATTATACGAGCAACTACACTCAGGAAAAGCAAAGTACTCTTCAATATTTAACTACCCAACAGTAACTTGGGCAGATATGGGAGCCGTAGGTTGGTTAGTAGATGGTGCAGCAATTATAAACCAAGTACCATTATGTAATACATCTTATGGACCATATGCACGAGCAATGGTTCGTGTTTGTAAAGAAGAAAGTTTTCATCAGCGTCAAGGTTACGAAATCATGATAAAGCTAGCTAACGGAACTCCTGAGCAAAAAGAATTAGCTCAAGATGCTTTAAACCGTTGGTGGTGGCCAAGTTTAATGATGTTAGGTCCTACAGATGCAGAGTCTATACATACCGAACAATCCATGAAATGGAAATTAAAACGTAAGTCTAACGACGATTTACGTCAGCAATTTATAGATCAAACAGTGCCTCAAGCTGAGTTAATAGGATTAACAATTCCAGATGCCGATTTAAAATGGAACGAAGAGCGTCAAAGTTACGATTTCGGAGAAATCAATTGGGACGAATTCTGGCAAGTTGTAAAAGGTCATGGACCAATGAATAAGGAAAGAATGAAAGCACGAGTAGGTGCATGGGAAGAAGGAGAATGGGTTCGTGATGCAGCAATGGCTTACGCAGAGAAGAAACAAGAAAGAAAACAAAAACAAGCAATATAAATAACTTGAAATTGAATTTGAAAATGAACCTGAATAGGTTTAGATTTCGATTTCGATTTCAATTTCAATTTCAAATTTATGAGTAAAAACTGGCCACTTTGGGAAGTCTTTGTAAGAAGTAAAAACGGATTAGAACATCGTCACTGCGGAAGTTTACACGCTGCAGATGAAGATATGGCTTTAGAAAATGCACGCGATGTGTACACAAGAAGAAGCGAAGGTGTTAGTATTTGGGTTGTAGAATCTAAAAATATCACAGCATCAAATCCTGAAAATAATGGCGAAATGTTTGAGCCAGCACACGATAAAGTATACCGTCATCCAACATTTTACGATTTACCAGATGAGGTAAAATACATGTAATAAGTTGAAGTTGAATCTGAAATCGAAAATGAAATTGAAGATGAAAATATGAGTGAAAATAAGTTTGATTTAACAGAACGACTTGAAGATTTTGCTGCAGCAATCATTATTTTATATGATAAAAAACCGTTATCGTATGCAGGAGATTATTTAGCAAAACAACTTATACGTTCGTCTTGTTCGTCAGCTTTAAATTATGGAGAAGCTTTAGGTGCAGGAACCGATAAAGACAAAATAAATAAGTTGAGAATTTCTTTAAAAGAATTGAGAGAGAGTCAAAGAAACTTGAATATTCAATCTAAGGCTCAATTGTTTTCAGAAGAAAGTCTTTCAAAATTAAAAGATGAAAACGACCAATTAATTAGAATTATGGTCACAAGAATTAAAAATATTAACTAGTTGAAATTGAAGTCCAACTTGAAGTTGAATTTGAAAACCTATTCGTTTCACATTCAATCTCAGTTTTAGACTCAAGTTCAGGATATAAAATAGTAACTATAAATTTGGTATCGACTTTCAATTTCGATTTCAGGTTCAAGTTCAAGTTCATTTTATGAAACAAAACTTATACAAATACATTCTAGGTATCGCAGATAATTCACTAATTCTTGGACAAAGATTAGGAGAGTTAACAGGTCATGGGCCAAGTCTAGAAACAGATATTGCATGCACAAATATGTCATTAGATTTATTTGGACAAGTGAGAAGCTATTATCAATATGCTGCTAAAATTGCAGGAGATAATAGAACCGAAGATGATATTGCAATGCTTCGTAAAGAAAGAGAATATGTAAATGTATTATTGGTAGAACAACCAAATACAAATTTTGCATATACAATGGCACGTCAGTTTTTATTCGATGTATACCATTTACTTTTTTTACAAGAATTACAAAAAAGTAAAGACTTAACATTGTCTGCAATAGCAAACAAATCGATAAAAGAAGTAAGTTATCATTTGCGTTTTTCTTCAGATTGGATAAAACGTTTAGGTGATGGAACAGAAGTCAGCCGTCAAAAAATGCAAGATGCTATAGATGGATTATGGACATATACAGATGAGTTATTTCATCAAACCGAAGCTGATATAGCAATGGTTCAAGAAGGAGTTGGTGTAGATGTCACTAAGTTAAAAGAGGCATATTACAATAAAGTAAATGCTGTTTTAGAAGAATCTACTTTACAAATCCCAGAATCTAAATGGTTTCAAAAAGGAGGAAAAAAAGGAATTCATACAGAGCATTTAGGATATTTGTTAGCAGAGCTTCAATACATGCAAAGAGCTTATCCAAATATGGAATGGTAAAAAATAAAAGAAATTGAAATCGAACTTGAATTTGAAAAAAGAACACTTCAAATTCAGTTTCAACTTCAACTTCAAATTCAAAAAATGACAACAACAGAACAAAACATAGACCAAATCTTAATTCCAATTCTGGAACAAGTTTCAGATCCTGAAATTCCGGTATTGTCAATAATGGATATGGGAGTTGTTCGTACAGCTGTTATAGAAAATGATATTGTAAAAGTTCAAATAACGCCAACTTATAGCGGTTGTCCAGCAATGGATGTTATTGGAGACGATATTAAAGCTGCATTAAAAACAGAAGGATACAAGTCTGAAATAGAATTAATTCTAGCTCCAGCTTGGACAACCGATTGGATTACAGCAAGAGGTAGAAAAGCGTTAGAAGATTACGGAATAGCAGCACCTTTAAGTGCAGAAGCAGATATTAGTGTTTTGTTAGAAGGCAAACGTTTGGTAAAGTGTACCAATTGTGGTTCTACAAACACAAGATTAGTAAGTCAGTTTGGTTCAACAGCATGCAAAGCACAATTTCAGTGTGACGATTGCCAAGAACCGTTTGATTATTTTAAATGTTTAAAGTAAGAAACAGACCTGACAGGTCTAAAAAAGTGAAATATGAGCAAAAGCATTCAGCTTAAAATTGAAAACAAAGTAGCGTACATCACGTTCAATAGACCAGAAGTATTTAATAGTTTCAATCGTGAAATGGCATTTAGCTTACAAGAAACCTTGGATGCTTGTGAAAAAAATGAAGAAGTGAGAGCCATTGTGCTTACCGGAAACGGAAAAGCTTTTTGTGCAGGTCAAGATTTAAAAGAAGTTACAGATCCAGATTTAAATCCAGGATTCAAAAAAATACTAGAAGAACATTACAATCCAATAATTACAAGAATTCGTTCTATTAAAAAACCAATTATTGGAGCTATTAATGGAGTAGCAGCTGGTGCTGGAGCAAATATTGCTTTGGCTTGCGATGTTGTTGTTGCTCACGAAAAAGTAAGTTTTATTCAGGCATTTAGTTTAATCGGTTTAGTTCCGGATAGTGCTGGGACTTTCTTTTTACCAAGATTAATAGGTTTTCAAAAAGCATTAGCATTAGCGATGTTAGGTGATAAAATTGGAGCTGAAGAAGCTGAAAAAATGGGAATGATTTATAAATGTGTTCCAACTGAAGAATTTGACGAAACGATTAATAAACTAGCTTTAAAACTAGCAAACATGCCAACTAAAGCATTAGGTATGATTAAAGAATTGTTCAATACATCGATGACTAACGATTTAGAATCGCAATTAGCTTTAGAATCTAAATTACAAATAGAAGCAGCACAAAGTAATGATTATGCAGAAGGTGTTGCTGCATTTATCGAAAAACGTCAACCAAATTTCAAAGGGAACTAGATTAACGTCAGTTCGAGTGAAATTGCTTTTTGCAATTTTGTATCGAGAACAAATATGAATAAACAAACTCTTATAGAAACTCACAACCGAATAAAACCCTTTATTCATAAAACACCTGTGTTAACCTCACAGTTATTAAATGAAAAAGCAGGTTGTAATTTGTTTTTTAAGTGTGAGAACTTTCAAAAAATGGGAGCCTTTAAAATGCGAGGTGCTGCAAATGCCATTTTATCGCTTTCGGAAGAAGAAAGACAACTTGGCGTGGTTACACATTCGTCTGGTAATTTTGCTCAAGCCGTTTCATTAGCAGCTCAGAAATTAGGAGTTAAAGCTTATATTGTAATGCCAGAGAATGCACCTCAAGTTAAAAAAGATGGTGTTAGGACGTATGAAGGCGAAATCATAGAATGTGAATCGACACCTCAAGCAAGAGAAGCAACAGCCAATAGCATAAAAGAAGAAAAAGGAGCAACATTTTTACATCCATCAAATCAAGATGAGGTAATTTATGGAAACAGTACAGCAGCAATTGAGTTGTTAGAAGAACAACCAAATTTGGATGTAATTTTAACACCAGTTGGAGGAGGAGGATTAATTGCAGGCACAGCGCTGGCAGCACACTACTTTTCAAACAACTGTAAAGTTATTGGCGGTGAACCTATGGAAGTAGATGATGCTTATCGTTCATTAATTTCAGGTAAAATAGAAACTAACGAGAGTTTTCATACCGTTGCTGATGGATTAAGAACGCATTTAGGTGATCGTAATTTTCCGATTATTCAAAAATATGTGAATAAGATTATTCGTGTTGAAGAAGATGAAATTATAAATGCAATGCAATTAATTTGGGAACGCATGAAGATTATTATTGAGCCGTCATGTGCTGTTCCTTTTGCAGCAGTGTTGAAGAATAAAGAAGAATTTAAAAATAAAAACGTCGGCATCATTTTATCTGGCGGTAATGTAGATGTGAAAAATCTACCTTTTTAAAATTATCCTTCAAGGTTTTAAAAACCTTGTAGGTATAAAAAATAGAAGTTTAATTAAAAGTCACCCACTTTCGTGGGAACAAGGATGAATATAGGAATCATAGGAGGAGGAACCATGGGAAGTGGCATCGCACAAGTGGCTGCAACTTCTGGTTGTAAAGTAAAGTTATACGATACTAATCAAGCTGCATTAGATAAAGCTAAAGCAAGTCTTGAAAAAATATTATTACGTTTAATTGAAAAAGGAAGAATTGATACATCTGAAAAAGATAGAATTCAAGCAAACATCTCTTACGTAAACAACCTAAAAGATTTAGCAGATTCAAATCTTACTATTGAAGCAATTATTGAAAACCTAGACATTAAGAAAAAAGTGTTTTCAGAATTAGAAAGCTATGTTGCAGACGATTGTATTATTGCATCAAACACTTCTAGTTTATCCATAGCATCTATTGCTGCATCACTTATTAAACCAGAACGTTGTGTAGGGATTCACTTTTTTAATCCAGCACCTTTAATGAAATTGGTTGAGGTTATTCCAGCCATTCAGACATCAAATGAGGTTCTTGAAAAAGCCATACAAACCATTAAAAATTGGAAGAAAATAGTTGCAGTCGCTAAAGACACACCAGGATTTATAGTAAACAGAGTGGCAAGACCATTTTACGGTGAAGCACTAAGAATTTATGAAGAAGGATTAGCAGATTTTGGAACCATAGATCATAGCTTAAAGTCTTTAGGTGATTTCAGAATGGGACCATTTGAATTGATGGATTTCATAGGAAACGACGTTAATTACACAGTAACCGAAACTGTTTTTACAGCATTCTATTTCGATCCAAGATATAAGCCATCATTAACCCAAAAACGATTTTCAGAAGCAGGTTATTTAGGGCGAAAATCAGGAAAAGGTTATTATAATTACGATCAAAATGGAAAAATTATTAACACTAATCACACTAATTCAAGAACTTTTGAAACTTACGAGGAGGAAATGGTACTTAAAAATCAAATTTTCGATCGTGTATTAGTAATGCTCATCAATGAAGCAGCAGATGCCTTATTTTTAAACATTGCATCAGCTGAGGATATAGACAACGCCATGACTAAAGGTGTCAATTATCCAAATGGATTATTGGCTTGGGCAGACGAAAAAGGAATCGATTGGTGCGTAAGTAAAATGGATGAATTATATAACGAATATCATGAAGATAGATACAGATGTAGTCCGTTGTTACGTAAAATGAATAGAGAAGATAAATCGTTTTTTTAATATAATGTCAGTTCGAGTGAAATTGATTTTTTAGCAATTTTGTATCGAGAACAAGAGTGGCTTCTCGATACAATTTGCTCGTTCCTCACAAATCACTCGAAGTGACAAAGAATAAATATGAAAGGAGAACAAATCCCACATAAAATGTTATCACAAGATGCTTACAGCACTTGGTTAGGAATAGAAATTCTAGAATGCGAAATCGGACGATGCAAAGTAGGAATGACCATTAGAGGCGACATGCTAAACAGCATGAATAAAGCACATGGTGGAATAAGTTATTCATTAGCAGATACAGCTTTCGGATTTGCAGCAAACACACATGGTAAATATGCAGTTTCTATAGAAACAAGAATAAACCATATCGAAGCATTAAGTGAAGGCGATTATATAGTTGCAGAATCTGTAATAGAAACGGTAAAGAATAAATTAGGCTTCAATATTATTGAAGTAAAAAGAGGAGATGAAATAGTTGCACTTTTTAAAGGTGTGGTTTACAGAACTCAAAAAGATTGGGAATAATAATGAAAATTATGTTGAAGAGATTAGTAATAGTAGTTGTTTTAAGTTTTGGACAAATTTTAATAAGTCAAAACATAGTTGATTTTTCAATCAATTCTGAACTTTTTATTAAACAGTCAGAGCAAACTTATATTTCTAATGATGGAGAATTATTTCTAACTGTAGAAACGTTCGCTAATCAATATGAAGATTTAGTTGCAGACATTGAAGGAGTAAAAGATGATTATAAAGATAGACTTACCTTAGAATATTTAGAAGGTAAGAGTATATTTTCTGCCATGCTTTTAGAGAAAGTTAGAGGAAGCGGAGATTTTGTTTCTGTAAAATTATTAAAGGATTTAGGAAGTACTAATACACTATATTTAATAGCTGCATTTCCATTAAAAGACAAGGAAAAATATTATCCAATTCTAATTGAAGCGGTTAAATCAGCCAAATTGAAAGAAAAATGAAAGAAGCATATATAATAGACGGAATCAGAACACCAATAGGAAACTACAAAGGCACTTTATCTGCTGTTAGAACAGACGATTTAGGGGCATTGGTAATTTCCGAAGTCGTAAAAAGAAACCCAAATATTCCAAAAGAAGCTTACGACGATGTTATTATGGGTTGCGCAAACCAAGCAGGAGAAGACAACCGTAACATTGCGAGAATGTCATCCTTATTAGCAGGTTTGCCATTTACCGTTCCCGGGGAAACTGTAAACCGTTTATGTAGTTCGGGATTATCGGCAATCATTCACGCAAATCGAGCTATAAAAGCGGGAGATGGCGACGTGTTTATTTCTGGTGGCGTGGAGAATATGACGCGCGGACCATACGTAATGGCAAAACCATCTACTGCATTTGGAGGCGATTCAAAACTATACGATTCTACTTTCGGATGGCGTTTTATCAATCCGAAAATGCAACAAATGTATGGCACAGACGGCATGGGAAATACAGCCGAAAATCTTGTCGAGAAATATAATATCTCTAGAGAAGACCAAGATAAGTTTGCACTTTGGAGCCAGCAGAAAGCAGCCAAAGCACAAGAAAACGGTCGACTTGCAAAAGAAATAGTTACTGTCGAAATTCCACAACGTAAAAAAGACCCAATCCTTTTTTCTAAAGACGAATTTGTAAAACCAACAACTTCTTTAGAAGTATTAGGAAAACTAAGACCAGCCTTTAAAAAAGAAGGAGGAAGTGTAACTGCGGGAAACTCTTCCGGATTAAATGATGGAGCAGCAGTAACCATTATCGCGTCAGCAGAGGCTGTGCAACAATACAATCTAAAACCACTAGCACGAATCGTGAGTTCGGCTGTAGTTGGTGTAGAGCCAAGAATCATGGGAATTGGTCCTGTTACAGCTTCAAACAAAGCGCTAGAAAAAGCAGGTTTAACCATGGATGATATGGATATCATCGAACTTAACGAAGCCTTTGCTGCACAAGCTTTGGCTTGTATTCGTGCTTGGGGATTGGAAGATAATGACCCAAGAATAAACCCAAATGGAGGCGCAATTGCAATCGGTCATCCGCTTGGCGTTACAGGTGCAAGAGTTGCTTTTTCAGCGGCTTTAGAGTTGCAAGAAACCAACAAACGTTACGCGTTAATCACCATGTGTATTGGCGTTGGTCAAGGTTATGCAGCGATTATTGAAAATGTGAATTTATAATATAGTTTGGGCGTTACCATAAGGGTCGCGCTTTCACTACTCGCTCTTTTTGAGAAAAACAAAAAGGAGCTCAAACAAACCGTTCAATCGCTAACGCACTTATTAACTAAGGTTAGGGATTAATTAAAGTTTTGTCATTCCTGCGCAGGCAGGAATCCACTATAAAGTAAAAATGATGAATAAAATAGAGCATTACGTTCAAGGACAATGGACGACAGGTAAAGAAGAAGGAACACCAATCTTAGACGCTGTAACTGGCGAAGCCTTTACAAGCATTGCTATCAAAGGTTTAGACGTTCCAGAAATTCTTAACTACGGAAGAATAAAAGGAGGAGAGGTTCTTCGAAAAATGACTTTCCAAGAACGTGGTAACATGCTTAAAAGTTTAGCGTTATATCTTACCAAAAGAAAAAATGCTTTTTATGATTTAAGCTACAGAACAGGAGCAACTAAAGTGGATAGTTGGATAGACATCGAAGGTGGTTTTGGGAATTTATTCGCAAATGCTTCATTACGTAAACTGTTCCCAAATCAACCGTATCACGTAGAAGGTGATGCTATCGATTTATCTCGTGGCGGACGTTTTATGGCACATCATATCATGGTGCCTAAAAAAGGAGTGGCTGTGCATATTAATGCCTTCAATTTTCCAGTTTGGGGAATGTTAGAAAAGTGTGCAGTAAACTGGATGGCTGGAGTGCCTGCTGTGGTGTTACCTGCACCTTCATCATCGTATTTAGCCGAAGCTGTTGCTAGAG
>TARA_R110002050_G_scaffold13725_2_pt1 | contig 12151 bp, 9 predicted proteins | sample TARA_R110002050 | Tara Oceans TARA_R110002050 (sample SAMEA4396988) | marine metagenome | biome: Polar Biome; feature: [DCM] deep chlorophyll maximum layer (ENVO:01000326); material: water (ENVO:00002006), including particulate matter (ENVO:01000060) such as... | depth 25 m
CAGCGAGGGCTTGCAATGGGTGACTTCATTTCCGGGACCGGGCAGGTTCGGATAGGTGATACCGTGTGGCGTGCCGAAGCCGTGGAGGGCGAATTGGTACGAACCGGCGACACTGTAGTGGTCGAAGGTGCCAAGATGACGACCGCGATTGTGCGTCGCGTAATGTCATAGTTGATAGCTGAAAACAAAACGGAAAAGGCCAGCTCAATCGAGCTGGCCTTTTTATTCAATTGGGTACTGAAATGATCAGGAAGCGGACGTCGAAATTCCGTATGCCGATGGGCCGGAAGACGCGACAGGCTTGGATTCATTGGCGGCCGCCGCTGCTTTGGGGGAGGTGTCCTTCAGCGGATCATCCGCATGTTTGACCTGACCTTCGAATACGGCGTTCGACTGGATCTGGAGCGACGAATGAACGATGTCGCCTTTGACGTGGGCACCGGTTTCGAGTTCAACCTTACGCGCTCGGATTGAGCCTTTGATGCGGCCTTTGACGCGTACAACTTCGGCTTTCACTTCGCCGGTTATGTGGCCACTGGCACCAATCGTAATGTCTGTCGCGGCGACATCACCATCGACAGTGCCGTCGATTTGGAGGGCGCCTTCAGAAGAGACCGAGCCATTGATCTTCATGTCGGCGCAGATGATGGAAGCTGCACGGGCGGCAGGCTTGGAAGACGCGCCGCGGATCGCATCCTGCGCGGGCGCCGTCTTCATGGGTTCTGGTGGGGTAGGGGTGTCATTTGATTTGCTATTCTTCGTGAACATGACGGCCTGCTTTCAAAAACTTTACTGGATCATATGCTTTACCGTTGAAAAACACCTCAAAGTGAAGGTGATATCCGGTACTTCTTCCGGTCGTGCCCATCTTCCCCACGAGATCGCCCACTTCGACCGTATCGCCCTTTGATACAGTAATCGAGCGGAGGTGACCATAGCGCGACTTGAAGCCGTATCCATGATCCACTTCGACCACGCGTCCATACCCTGACCGTGCGCCTGCGAAGCTGACGGTGCCCGGCCCGGACGCCACGATCGGCGCCCCACCATAGGCAGCGACATCAATTCCGTTATGCCAACGCGGTCTCTTGATGAAAGGATCTACCCGAATGCCATAAGGGCTGGTGTACCGGAAGGGCACGCCAACCGGGGCACCAAGGGGCAGGCTTTCAACAATCTGTTCGTAATACTGCATCTCGGCGACGCGAGCCTGGGTCTCGGTCAGTCGGTTGTAGAAGCTGGCGTCCTGCGCTGACAGCGTCTCGCCGCCAGCCGTCAAGTTTGCCATCGAGACAAGCGGACCGCCCATCTCTGCGCTTTCCATGATGCGGTCGCTGCCAATCGTGGTCAGCTGGATCACGCTGCGCGCGCGTTCAGCGCGCTCAATGGCGAGGTCTTCCGCCTCGTCGAGCATGCGTTCCTGATTGTATTTTAGGTTCTTGACGCTGACGCGATTGCCTCGCGTGTCGAGTGTGGCCGTCATGCGGAAACTGTCACGAGACTGACGGTCGTCGGCTTCTTCGATAGACGCCTGAACCAGCAGGTCCGCGCCATCGCCTGTAAGGGCCGAAACATCGAGCGTTTCATCGCCCTTCAGCTGCTCAAACAAATCCTCGAGCGCTTTCTGGCGGTCTTCCCATTCGGCCGTTTCGCGCTGAAAGGCATCTGTGCGCTCTTCCAGCAGTGAACGCGACAGCGCATCCTTGGCGCGAAGCTCCTGAACCCAGCGCTCATACTTGGCGAGTTCGCGATCATCGGAGCTGCCGGTAAGCGTGCCGGTTGAGCCGCCAAGGGCGAAGGTGCCGGTCAGAAAAATTGTCCATCCAGCAAGCGCCGTGGCGCCGAGGGCGCAAATTGCCTGTTGCCATGGAGAAATGGAAATGTACCGGACGGTACCGCCGCTCCGGTGATATATTTGTCGTTCAGGAAATGCACGATCGAACGTCGCCTTGAGGTTCGCACTCCATTTCGCCATTAACGCCACCCGTCGACTGGAATCACACACCGCCTACTGCAATCACACCTACAGCAAGTTCCCAAACCCGTAGAAATATAAATACCGAAATCACTAAGGGACGGAACCCCTTGCGAGCATAATTCCTGAAAATATTCCCCCATTAGGGTAAATCTCTCGTTAATACTCGTTTTTAGGGGCTTAAACCTTGTCCTGGCTCGTTTTTGTTCCGTCCGGCAGGTGGCTCAACACATCCTCTGCGTGGCCTTTCACCCGGACTTTTTTCCAAGATTTAATGATTGAACCGTCCGGTCCGATCAGAAAGGTCTGTCTGGCGATGCCCATATAGGTCTTTCCATACATGTTTTTCTCGATCCAGGTGCCGTACATCTCCGTGGTTTCGCCCGACTCATCGCTGGCAAGAATCACTTTGAGGTCGTGCTTGGCCGAGAACTTTTCGTGTTTGGAAAGCGGATCGCGCGAAACGCCGACGACTTTGGCATTCCGGTCTGCGAATGCGTCGATCAACGCTGAAAAGTCTTTCGCTTCGTTCGTGCAACCGGGTGTGTCGTCCTTGGGGTAGAAGTAAAGAACCAGATAGCTGCCCGAGAAGTCCTCGAGTTTGATCTGCCCGGTCGTGGAGGGCATTGAGAAATCCGGAGCCTTTTCACCGTCTTGCAGTACTTTCGCCATGTATTCCTCCTATGGTGCGGTCAGCTTGGTGTGCATATATCGCCATAGAACGCAATTTTTAGACGTAGATTTTCGGAGTCCCTGATTTGGTCCGCCAGAGAGCCTCACTTGTAATTCTTGAAATACTCGGCGGACTTATCCTGGTTGTTCTGGTTCTGGCGGGGTTGCTCGTCTTCCGTTTGTCCAGTGGGCCGATCGAATTGGAGATGTTCCGAGACGATATCGAGCAGGGCCTGACCAATTCGCGCAATGGCAGACCGGTAACTGTCGGCGATGTGTTCCTGGAATGGTCGTCGGAAGACAAGCGCGTTCTTGTCACCGGAAATGACATCAAGATGCTGGATAGTGAAGGTAATGTGGCTGCGGAGGCCGAGCGTGCCCGCATCGTGCTGTCCAGCTCCGCGCTCGTAATGGGTGATGTGGAGGTCCTTGGGCTCGACCTGGTCGATGGCTGGATCAATGTTGCTCAAGCTGACGATGGCATTTGGCACATCGCGGGCGATCCACTGCCTGAAATTCCGGTCGGTGAAATGCCACAAAATCCGAGCGAATGGCTGGAACGGATAAACGCCGTACTTCCCCAAATTCTTGTGGTGCTACAAGAAGAGAAGGCTGACATCAGTCTCGAGCGCTTGTCCTACGAGGACTTTGAAATGCGCGTCTTCGCTTCTGACAGATCGCCTCTGTTTACCTTGACGGAGTCGAAAGGGCTGCTCTCCGTCACGGAAGACGGAGTAGATTTGTCCATGTCCGGCAGTGGCGTGGGGGCCGGTTTGCCGGCTGGGTTGGCGCTGGACATTGATACGAGCGATTTGGGCAGCCGTATGCAAGCCTCTCTCGCCGTCGCTCAATGGTCTCTTGCGGACCTTGCTGCGAGGCTGGGTACCGACAGCGAATTCCTGTCCGGTGTGCCAGCAGACATTACCGTTGAGTTTGACACGTCCAGCGCAGCGGGCGTCGAGAAGATTGTGGTGAAGGCCAACCTTGCTGAGGGTAAACTACCGTTCGGTGAGAGCGGCATGAATGTGACGGATCTCGATCTCGAGATGACCTATGCGGCGACGGGCGATGAATTGCTCATCTCAGGGAATTCACTACGATTTGGCCCGTTCGCTGGTTCAGCAGACTTAACACTGCAAAACGCGCTGAAAGGGACCGGACCACGCCCGTTCAAACTGCGAAGCAATGCTGCGACGCTTGATTTCACACCATCCTTTGCAGAGCCACTTGGTTTGCGCGATCTCCGCGCTGATGGAGAAGTGAATTTTCCGGATCGCAGCTTAAAAGACACCCGGATTTCGTTCGTATCCAATGACGCACAGTTCCAGTTCATCACTGATATCGCGATGACCCCAGATCGTGAGAAGAATGAATCTCCGATTATCGGAGCCATCGAGCTGAAAACTGAGGGAACAGTCACGAAGGACACCGTGCTCGCCTTTTGGCCCGTATCGCTGGGCACGGGAGCGCGATCCTTTACGGCCAAACGGATCAGCAATACGGACGTAGACAATTTACGTGCGCAGATGACGCTTCAACGCGATAGTTTCGCGGAAGGTTATCTGAGGGATGAAGACCTGAACCTTACCTTCGATATCAACTCGGCGGACGTTAAGTTTCTCGATGACTTGCCCGCCGCCCGGAATGCCGTCGGCAAGGGGCGCCTGACGGGCAACAGTTTCAGGGTAACTGTTGACCAGGGCGACTATGGTGGTTGGGACATTGACGAGGCCCTGGTCGACTTTCCAGCCTTCAATCCGAAAGGGGAAGATTTCCGCGTATTTGCAAAGGGGCACGGCCCTGCAGCAAACGTTATTACGACGTTGAATGAATCCCGGCTCGATCTAGGCTTTGATGAGGAGCGTTTAAGTGGCGATGCCGAGGCGACATTCGAGTTGTTCCGACCGGCACTCGATAATGTCCCAGACGAAGCGGTTCGCTACACGGCAATCGGTCGGCTGACCAATGGTGGCCTCAAGCGCGCCGCGCTCGGCCTGAATCTGGCAAACGCTACGGCTGACATCAAGGTTGACCAAGATGGTATGACCATTACCGGCTTGGGTGATCTTGGCCCGTCACCTGTCCAGTTCAGTTGGCGCGACGGTTTCAAGGATGGTGAGGCTCCGTCGGCGCTGTCGGCACAAGCGATTATCACGCCGGATGTGTTGAATCGGTTCGGCCTTCCGGGGAGGGCGTACTTGACTGGCGAAGTACCCACAGAAGTTCAGGCGACCGTTGAAGGTGAGGATGTGTCGGTTGCAAACGTTGTAATGGATCTGACCAATGCCCGTCTCGACCTGTCCGAAATCGGCTGGGTGAAGACCGCAGGCAAGGAGGGGAAGGTGACCGTCCTGTATGAGCGCGCCGAAGAGGGCTTCTCCTCCGACGTACTCTTTACCAGCGAAGAAGCTTATCTGGATGGAAAGTTTACACTGGGGGGAGATTCCCGTTTGGTCTCGGCGGATCTGAGGCGGGCCTTTCTCTCAGACACTGCAGACGTGAACGGACAGATTTCGCGAGGTCCGAATGGCAGTTTGCAAGTTGCCTTGACCGGCAGCTATCTTGATCTGTCGGGCGCATTACCAGGCATCGGTGCGCTGGGCGACGCGAGTGAAAGCAATGGTACGCCGCTGAGCGTCAGGGCCGACGTCGACACACTTACCCTTGGCGCTGGCCTTTATGTGCGAAACGCAGACGTCACGTGGCGGTCAACAGTGAACGGAATGCAGAAGCTCTCAGCGACCGGAAACACGGATGACGGGTCAGCCTTCAATATCGATTTGGATGGCTCGTCTCCGGAGGGCACGGCGATCAAAGTTGTCAGCAGCGATGCCGGCTTCATTACCAGCGCATTTCTCGATCTCGACTTCATCGAAGGAGGGAGGCTGGACATAGATGGCACGCTTGCTCGCGATGGAGCGCCGTCTCGGTTCAACATTGTTGTGACGGACGGGCGGTTGCACAATGCCCCGTTCCTGACTCAAATTCTCTCTCTCGCCTCTCTTCGTGGACTTGCAGATACGTTGGGAGGTGACGGCGTTCTGTTCTCGCGGATCGACATTCCATTGACCGTGGCGGGGGATCGTTACGTTGTGACTGGCGGGAAAGCGCAGGGCCCGGCGCTCGGCCTGACCGCCAACGGCTATCTTGGCGCCGACAGCGAGATCAGTGTCGATGGCGTGCTGGTACCAAGTTTCGGCATGAATTCAGCCCTTGGGGGTATTCCGATTATTGGGGACCTTGTGGTGGGCCGGGATGGTGAGGGCATCTTCTCTTTGACCTATAGCATCCGCGGCAGTCTCGAAAAGGCGAACGTGTCGGTCAATCCTCTGTCTGCTCTCGCCCCTGGTGTCATCCGACGGATATTTGAAAACCCGTCGGATACGGATATTCCGGAGGCTAAAGCGCGACCGGAAGATGAGCCTATCCCGTCCGAGCTGCCACCGATCCCCGAAGAGGAATTCTAAATTGCCTTGACCAGCGCATGGCGCTTCTTGCCGGCGGACAGTTTGATTGTCCCGTCTACAAGGTCGTCCGCTGACAGGGATGCATTTTGATCTGATACCGGAGTATCATTCACCTTTGCTGCGCCTTGCTTGATCAAGCGGCGCGCGGCGCCGTTGGATTCTGTGAGACCCGCCGCTGTGAATGCGGCGGCTACGAGCATGCCACCATCAAGATCGGATGTTGCGATTTCAACAGTTGGCAGCGCGTCAGCTTGGCCGCCCGCAGCAAATACTGCGGCTGCTGCAGCTTCCGACTCTTTCGCGGCCGCTTCGCCATGCAACAGCTTCGTGGCCTCATTGGCCAGAACGACCTTCGCCGTATTGATCTCCGCGCCCTCGAGCGCTTCAAGACGGGCAATCTCGTCGAGCGGTAGCTCTGTGAACAGCCGCATGAATCGTCCGACATCGGCGTCTTCTGTGTTGCGCCAAAATTGCCAGTACTCGTAGGGGCTCTTGCGGTCCGCGTTCAGCCAGACTGCACCATCTGCGGTCTTGCCCATCTTTCCGCCGGACGCGGTTGTGATGAGGTGAGCCGTAATTCCGAATGCGTCGCCGCTGGCGGCCTTGTGAACCAGGTCCACGCCACCAACGATATTGCCCCATTGGTCTGATCCGCCAATCTGCATCCGGCAGTCCAGCCGGCGGTAGAGTTCGAGGAAGTCGTAGGATTGCATGAGGAGATAATTGAATTCGAGGAAGGTGTAGGGCTGCTCTGCCGCAAGGCGGCGGGCGACCGTGTCCTGTTTTACCATTGTATTGATGGTGAAGTGCACGCCAACTTCGCGCAACATTTCGAGGTAGCCAAGCTTGCCGAGCCAGTCGTCATTGTTGACCATGATCGCATCGGTCGGCCCGTCGCCGAAGGTCAGGAAGGGCTGGAAGGCCTTCTTGATGCCTTCCATGTTGGCCGCGATCTGCTCGTCGGTCAGCAAGGGGCGCGACTTTTCCTTGTCGGTCGGGTCGCCCACCTTGGTCGTGCCGCCGCCCATCAGCACGATGGGTTTACCGCCGCTCTTCTGGAGGTGGCGAAGCATCATGATCTGTAAGAGCGAGCCGACATGCAGGCTGTCAGCCGTCGCATCAAAGCCGATATAGCCAGTCGGAATCCCCTTGGCGCAATAGGCATCCACCTCTGCCGGATGGGTGACCTGTTTCAGGTAACCGCGCTCTGACAGGGTTTTCAGGAATTCTGACTTGTATTCGCTCATCTTCTCGTGTCTCCGTGAAGCTGCCGCGCGTAACATGGAAAACTGATATCTTGAACTCTGTGAGTGAAAAATCTGAACCGTATTGGGTGGCGGGCTTCATGTCTGGCACGTCGCTGGACGCCGTCGACGCAGCGCTGATCCTGACTGATGGTGAAAAGGTTCTGGAATTCGGAGCGACTGCGGAGCGTAAATACGCACCTGAAGAGCGCGCCGCACTGCAGCGCGCCACCGATGCTGCACGCGCGTGGAATTGGGTTGGCCCTCAGCCGGACGGTGTTTTCAATGCGGCGTGTTTGGTTGTTACCCGCACCCATTTTGAGACATGGGAGCAGTTGCTCGCGACTTGGACGGGGCCTGCGCCCCGTCTTGCGGGTGTCCACGGTCAGACCGTGTTGCATCGCGCACCCAAGGGAAATCAGGCCGGGGCGACCCTTCAACTCATCGACGGCCCCGCTATGCAGGCTGCGCTTGGTGTCGCGCTCGCTTATGACTTTCGGTCTGATGATGTGGCCGCCGGCGGGCAGGGCGCACCCCTTGCACCCGCGTATCATGCCGCACTGCTAGAGCGCCTCGGCGGCGACGCGGCATGCGTTCTCAATCTTGGCGGTGTTGCGAACATTACCGCTCGTATGAGTAATGGCTCCCTCGTCGCGTTTGACACAGGCCCGGCGAACGGACCCATCGATGAATGGATTGAGGGACATGGCCTGGGGACTCATGATGAGGGCGGTCGTTTTGCTGGGGCTGGCCGCGTGCATGACGGCTTACTCGTTCAGCTCCTGGATCATGATTGGTTTGACCAATCACCGCCAAAATCTCTGGACCGATACGACTTCAACGCCAGTATGGTGCGCGGTCTATCCGTCGAGGACGGCGCGGCTACGCTGACCGAGTTTACGGCGCGCGCCGTCGCGATTGGTCTTTCCCAGCTGCCGGAATATCCAGCGCGCCTGATCGTGTGCGGTGGCGGCAGGCACAATCCTGTCCTTATGGCTGCGTTGGCACGCGCGGCTGGGTGCGAAGTGCATTCGGCAGAAGCGGTTGGTTGGCGGGGAGATTCGATCGAGGCGGAGGCATTTGCCTTCCTGGCCGCGCGAACTGCGCGCGGATTGCCGATCAGTTGGCCATCGACCACTGGTGTTCCCGCCCCGACGCGGGGCGGGAAGCTGATTTTCTAGTCTTCCTCGGCTTCGAGGCGGAGCTTTTCTTCTGCGGCGGCAAGGCGCTGTAGCAGGTAATCTTCGCAGAGCCCGATCAGTTCGTCGCGCTTGTCCTGATAGAAGTGGTTCGCACCTTTGACCGTCGTGCGGTCGATCTGTTCGCCCTTCTGAACGCGCACTTTGGTCAGCGCACGCTCAACATCTTCAGGCGATGAGATTGAATCGGAATCGCCGGATACAATCAGGCCGGATGCCGGACATGGTGCCAGGAAGGAAAGGTCATAGTGGTTGGCCGGGGGAGAGATGGCGAGGAAGCCGTCAATCTCCGGGCGGCGCATCAGCAACTGCAACGTGATCCACGCCCCGAAGCTGTAGCCGGCACACCAGACAAAACGCGGGCTCTCTGCGAGGTTTTCGACATAGTCCAGAACGAAGGCGGCATCTTCGAGTTCACCAATGCCCTGATCATACTGACCCTGGCTGCGGCCTACGCCACGCGAATTGTAGCGAAGCACGCCGAACCCATGACGCTCGAACATTTGATACAGCATGATGGAGATAGGATCCTGCATCGTGCCGCCCGCTTTCGGGTGAGGATGGAGGATTAGCGCAATCGGCGCGCCGGGAAGCGGCGGCTCGGTGTAACGGGCTTCGATGCGGCCCTGAGGGCCCGGAATGATGAGTTCTGCCATGTTATACTCGCTGGTCTCGGGGGAAGGGCGCGGTCATAAGCCATTTGAACTGCGAAATGCAAATTTTTCTACACCTGCAAAATCGCCGATAAGTGAGTATATCCAGTCCTATGATATATGCAGATCACAATGCGACCTCGCCTTTGAGGCCTGAAGCGCGCCAGGCGATGCTGGATGTATGGGGCATGGGCGCGACCAATCCGTCGTCCGTCCATACGGCCGGAAGGGCGGCGCGCGGCGTATTGGAGCGGGCCCGCTTGGCCATTGGGGGCGCGATCGGTAGCCGGGCGGAAGACGTCATTCTGACGGGTGGTGGCACCGAAGCGGACAATTTGGCGATTCATGGTGTTGCCGTAGCGCTCGATGGACATTGCACCTTCCTGGTTTCAGCGATTGAGCATGAGGCCGTCACCAAGGCTGCCGCCCATTCTGGGGTGCAAGTGCGGACCGCCTATGTGAGGCCCGACGGGACGTTGGACCTGAACCAGTTGCAAGATCAGCTTTCGGATTGGGATCACGCCAAATTGGGCACACCGGTTCTGTGCCTGATGCTCGCCAATAATGAGACCGGCGTGATCCAGCCAGTGGGAGAAGCTGCTCGTATCGTGCGCGAGGCAGGCGGTCTGACGATTTGCGATGCGGTGCAGGGGCTCGGTAAGAGTTCGGTCAATGTCGGCCTGCTCGGCGTCGACTATCTCAGCCTGTCGGCGCACAAGATTGGCGGCCCGCAGGGCGCAGGCGCGCTGTGGCACCGGGCGGGTGCGCCGCTGAAGGCCGTGACCCATGGCGGCGGGCAGGAGCGTGGATTGCGGTCCGGCACTGAGAATGTTGCTGCGCAAGCGGGCTTTGGCGCGGCGGTGGAGGCTGCCGTGAGAGATCTGCCGAAATATGCTATGCTGTCTTCGTATCGAAACGATATGGAAGCGCGATTGGAACGCGAAGCAGGCGTGACGATTATGGGCAAGACCGCCGAGCGGCTGGCTGGGACATCGAACTTCGCGAAGCCCGGCTTTGCGGCGGAAACACAGGTCATGGCGATGGATCTGGCAGGTGTGTGCATTTCGGCCGGATCTGCATGTTCGTCTGGCAAGGTGAAGCGCTCGCTCGTATTGCTGGCGATGGGCGCATCTGACGCCCTTGCGGAATCGGCAATCCGCACCAGCTTTGGATGGAACAGCACACCGGAGGATTTCACCGGTGTGGCAGATGCCTGGCTCGACGCAGCCCGGCGGACGGTATTGAAGGAAACGGCCTGATGGTCTCACTCAAACGACACGCTCTTCCCTTTGGCATACTGGCTTGCGCAGTAGGCTTGTCCGGCTGCGCGATGATCAAGCCGATCGGAAAATTCACTCTTGGTAGCGCCGCACACCGCGATTGTGCGGAGGCTCGTTCGGTTGACGCGCGCAGCATGTGCCATCGCGGGCTTGAGGAACCGAACCGGCCGTATGATGCGGGCATCGCGCTCCGGGACCCGGGAAGGTAGGATAGGATGGATTGCTGCGGCGGTATGGAAGATCATGATGAGGACTGCACCGAAGTGAAGGTGAAGGACAGCATTGACCAGGGCACGGTCGACGCCGCGAAGGCGCTCGAGTCGGAGAATTACTCTGCGGGGTTTGTCACAGACATCGAAATGGACATGGCGCCAAAAGGCCTGTCCGAAGATACGATCCGTTTCATCTCAGCCAAGAAGGAAGAGCCGGAATGGCTGCTCGAGTGGCGCCTAGCGGCCTATCGGCGCTGGCTGACCATGGAAGAGCCGACCTGGGCGATGGTCAATTATCCGACCATCAATTATCAGGATTACTACTACTACGCCGCCCCCAAATCCGGCGCGAAGTATGAGTCGATTGACGACGTTCCGAAGGAAATTCTCGAAACCTACGAAAAGCTCGGTATCCCGTTGCGCGAAGCTGAAGTTCTGCTCGGTGTCGAAGGCGCGGCAGAAACCGCAGCCACCGCACGCGAAACGCCCCGCGTTGCCGTCGATGCGGTGTTCGATTCTGTCTCTGTTGCCACGACCTTCCGCAAGGAGCTGGAAAAGGCCGGCGTGATCTTCATGTCGATTTCCGAGGCGGTTCACGAATATCCAGATCTTGTGAAGAAGTATCTCGGCACTGTCGTGCCCCAGTCGGATAATTTCTTTGCGACGCTGAACAGCGCCGTCTTTTCTGATGGAACATTTGTCTATGTGCCCAAGGGCGTCCGCTGCCCGATGGAACTGTCGACCTATTTCCGCATGAACGCCGAAAACACCGGCCAGTTCGAGCGAACGCTCATCGTGTGCGATGAGGGTGCCTACGTCTCTTATCTCGAAGGGTGTACCGCGCCGATGCGCGACGAGAACCAGCTTCATGCCGCCGTGGTCGAGCTGGTCGCGCTGGAAGACGCCGAGATCAAGTATTCAACGGTCCAGAACTGGTGGCCGGGTGACGAGAACGGCAAGGGCGGGATCTACAATTTCGTGACCAAGCGCGGCGATTGCCGGGGCGATCGCTCCAAAATCAGCTGGACGCAGGTCGAGACGGGCTCTGCTGTGACCTGGAAGTATCCGAGCTGTATTCTGCGCGGCGATGACAGTGTGGGCGAATTCTACTCCATCGCTGTCACAAATGGCCGTCAGCAGGCCGATACTGGCACCAAAATGATCCATCTCGGCAAGCGCACGCGCAGCCGAATCATCTCCAAGGGCATCTCGGCTGGCAAATCCAACAACACGTATCGCGGCCTCGTCTCGATCAACCGCAAGGCCGACAAGGCGCGCAACTTCACCCAGTGCGACAGTTTGCTGATCGGGGATCGCTGCGGCGCGCATACTGTGCCCTACGTCGAGAACCGCCGGGCTGATGCCCAGCTGGAGCACGAAGCGACGACGACCAAACTGTCTGATGACCAGATGTTCTATGTCCGCCAGCGTGGCATCGGGGAAGAAGAG
>TARA_R110002050_G_scaffold170633_2_pt1 | contig 12148 bp, 10 predicted proteins | sample TARA_R110002050 | Tara Oceans TARA_R110002050 (sample SAMEA4396988) | marine metagenome | biome: Polar Biome; feature: [DCM] deep chlorophyll maximum layer (ENVO:01000326); material: water (ENVO:00002006), including particulate matter (ENVO:01000060) such as... | depth 25 m
CGTCAGGTGGGTGTAGTCGTCATAGGCCTTGATCATGGCCTGGGTGATCGCCGGAGAAGTGGAGGGTTTGTCTGCCATGCTGGGTCTCCCAAGGTAACAGGAACGCTGCGCGATCATACTCACTTAGGCTGGTTTTACACTAGGAAAAGGCCGGAGCCTGCTATCGTTGAACCGACATGGCTATCCGCGTCGCCAAGCCCCGAGCGAAATGCTAGTCTGCGTCACCAGCGACATGCGCGCGGCGCATCGCTCCGCAATCATACAACCCGGTTTCATGGAGATCATGACGTGACCACGCAATTGCCTTCCCCGGATCTGGAATCCGACGCCCGCGTCAAGGCGGTGTTCGACGATATTCGCCTGACCCGCAAGACCGACTTCATCAACAACATGTGGCGCTGGCTTGCGTTTGATCCGGCTCTGCTCGAGCGCACCTGGAACGAAGTCAAGGAGGTGGTCGGCAAGCCGTCCTCGATCGATCCCCTGACCAAGGAGATGATCTATATTGCGGTCTCGGTTGCCAACAATTGCACCTATTGCGTCCATTCCCACACCGCCGCCGCGCGCGCCAAGGGCATGACCGGAGAGCAATATGGCGAACTGCTGGCGATCATCGGCCTGGCGGGCAAGACCAACCAGTTGGCCACAGCGCTGCAGGTGCCGGTCGATGATGTGTTCGACGCCGCCCGGCAGGGCAGCTAACCGCCATGATCAGGCTTTATGACGGCGATGGCGTCTGTCTCGACACCCCGCAAAACGCCGCTGATCCGCTGCCGGAGGCAAGCTGCTGGATCGACCTGCTGAACCCGGCGCCGGAGGAAGAAGCGCGGGTCGAGGCACTCATCGGCGTCGAGGTGCCGAGCCGGGATGAACTGCGCGATATCGAACCCTCGAGCAGGCTCTACATCGAAAACGGTGCGGCCTATCTTACCGCAAGCGTGGTGTGGAAGGCCGACAGTGATTTTGCCGAGATCGCCGATATCGGCTTCGTGCTTTCGGGCAAGCGGCTGGTCACCATTCGCTACGCCGAACCCAAGGCATTCACGATTTTTGCCGCCAATGCCCACCGCGAACTTGAAGGCCTTGGCGGCCATGATGTGCTGACCCGGCTGATCGAGGCGATGGTCGACCGCAGCGCCGAGGTGCTGGAGGGTCGTTCGCGCCATATCGACCGGTTGTCGAACCGGATCTTCTCGTCCGGCGAGGATGACAATCCCGATACCGCAACCCGAGATCTGGAAGCCATGCTCGGCGAGATCGCCGGCCACCAACGCACCATCGCCAAGGTCCGGGAAAGCCTGATGTCGCTGTCGCGGGTGGCGGGGTTCTTGCAGATCCTTCCGGAAATTTCAGGCGACAAGGCGATCCGTCAGCGCTGCCGCTCGCTGGCGAGCGATATCCAGTCGCTGTCCGAACACGCCGATTTCATCTCCGAAAACATCATCTTCCTGCTCGATGCCTCGCTGGGGCTGATCTCGGTACAGCAAAACCAGGTGATGAAGGTGGTCTCGGTCGCAGCCGTGGTGTTCCTGCCGCCCACTTTCATCGGCACCGTCTACGGCATGAATTTCAACGACATGCCAGAACTGAGCCTGCCCTGGGCCTACCCGGTGGCCCTGGCGGTCATGGCGATCTCGGCGGTGGGTCCGTATCTGTGGTTCAAGAAGAAGGGGTGGCTGTGAGGCCGGGTCTCGCAATCAAACCCGGGTCGCGCGAAGCAATTGCCTGGTTCAGCCGGGACCGGGTTTTGCGCCAATAGAGGCTTGATCGGTCCTGATGCTCAAATGGTAGCCAATTAGTCTCGGTATCGGCGAATAGATAATAAAGTATTCATCATTGGGTGCGAATATTTGCCTGTTTTACAGGCTGATATGAGATTAACCCTTTTTGCGGTTCAACTCCGCGATGATCAATTTAGGTACTGAGATGATTGCCAGGAATTCAATACTCCCGTGCCAGGCGAACGAGGAGGAAGTGAAATTCGGATTTGATGAATTGTTCTTTTCGCGCACCGACAGTCGCGGAAAAATAAAGTCCGGCAACACCGTGTTCCAGCGTGTCAGTCAATATTCGTGGGACGAACTTCTCGGCAAGCCGCACAACACCATCCGCCATCAGGACATGCCCAGGGGCGTGTTCTGGCTGCTCTGGGATCAGATCCGCAAAGGCTTGCCGATCGGTGCTTATGTCAAGAACAGTTCCAAGAACGGGCAGTATTACTGGGTCTACGCGATCGTCACGCCGATCGAAAACGGTTACCTATCGGTCCGGCTCAAACCTTCCAGCGCAGTGTTTGAAGGGGCTCAGGAACAGTACCAAGCCCTGCTGCAGGCCGAAAGCGACGGGGATCTGACCCCGGCCAAGAGCGCGGAAATATTGCTCGCCAGCCTCAACAGGCTGGGATTCAGGAATTATCAGAGCTTCATGACGCAGGGCCTGATTTCAGAAATTCTGGCCCGTGACCGGATGCTCTCGGTCGAGACCCTGTCCACGGTCAGGTTTTTTCACGAACTCTTGCTCGAGTCCGGCAAATTGCTTGAAACCGCTACCCGTGTGACTGAGACCTATCACAGTTTCCGTTTCGTGCCGCTCAACCTGATCATCCAGGCGGGACAACTCGGCAACACCGGTGCTGCAATCGGCACGATATCGAACAATTACAGCCTGCTTGCTGAAGAAATAAGGCTGGGTCTTGACGGTTTTTTCGAGGCTGCGAAAAAGGTGTCCGACACCATATGCGAAGGCGCGTTCCTGCTGTCGACATCCATCATCCAGCAAGAAATCGCCGAGGTGTTTGCCGGTGAGGCCAAAACCTCGGAGATCGATCATGCTTGCGAGATGGCGCATCTCGACAGGCAGCGCGGGCTCTACGCCGCCAGGGCTGTGGAAAATCTTGTGAACATTCAGCGTGAGCTCGAGGAATTTGCCAGGGGAGCCGCCGAAATCAAGCGCCTGACCCTGGGCCTGGCCGCCATTCGCATCATGGGCAAGGTGGAGGCCGGACGGTTGGCGAACTCCGTCCTGAACGACCTCATAACCGACCTTGAGACATTTCAGCAGACGCTGAGCACCGGCATGACCGAGATCCTGAGCTTGAACTCCGCCTTGTGGCAACACACCGGTCAACTGCTCGACGCATATGGGGACGACACAAAAGTCGCCGCAGCCTGAGCCGCTTCCTGGCGTGTTGACCCTGGCATGGTGTCGTCCGCCAGCGTCTCGCCTCCGGCCATGCCGGCCTTGATGCGTCTCGCGCAAAAGTGTGCAGCGGTTTTGCGATAGCGACAGGCCGAAACAAAAAGCTGATGCGCGTCACCTGACTTCGTTTGAATGCGCCGCGCGGCAGGCTTGCTGTCGCGAAGGCCCCGATCATGTGCTCATGCCGCTGCGGCTCCAGCCTTGGTCTCGCCACCCGATGGCCGCCACCTCACGCGGGCGGCAAATATGTCAAGTCGTGCTCTGTCCCGTGTCCCATATCTCTTCAAACGTGTGCAATCGAACTCCGTCAACGCTCGGTTAACCATAATCAGCGAAAGTTTGGCAACGTCATTGTTATGAGTTGATCGAGCCATGGTTTCGCGTCTTGCCGTCATCTGTATCCTGTCATGTCTTGCCGCGGCCGGGTGTGCCTCAAAACCGCCTTCCAGTCTGGAAGCCACGAAAACCGCCTACGTGCCGGTTGCCGACAAGCAATCGCTTCTTGGCCGCGACCGGTCCGACGAGGATGGCAAACAGCCGTTTTCCGGGTTCGGTACGGCGCCTGGCGGCAAGCGGTTCGGGGCTTTGGCCGGTCGAACCCTGAAGGTGGCCTCGGTCTCCGAGATCAGGCTGCGTGACAAGGAAGTCATCCTGACCTTTGACGACGGTCCGATCCCCGCCAAGACAAACCGGATTCTGGCCGTGCTCGGACAGTATGGCGTCAAGGCCACGTTCCTGATGGTCGGCCAGATGGCCGGCAGCTATCCGGCAATGGCGGCGCGGGTCGTCAACGAGGGGCATTCCGTTGGCGGGCATACCTACAACCACGCCAACCTGGCCGGGTTGAGCCATTCCCGCGCGCTCGGTGACATTGACACCGGAAATGCGGCGGTCGCCCGGGCGACAGGCAGCAGGGTCGGCTTCTTCCGGTTCCCCTATCTGGCCGATTCGGGCGCGCTGCGACGTGCTGTCGCCGATCGCGGCCTTGTCATTCTCGATGTCGATATCGACTCCAAGGACTATTTTACGTCAAGCCCGGCCACCATCGCCGAGCGCACCATGGCGCAGGTCCGCGCCAGGCGCAAAGGCATCATCCTGATGCATGATATTCATGGGCGAACGGCCGCGATGCTTCCCATGCTGCTGTCGCAGCTCAAGTCTGGCGGCTACAAGGTCGTGGCGTTGCAATACCGCCGCTCCCGCATGCCCGAAGCCATGGTGTCAGCCACGGCCCCTGAGACCGGATTGCGCCGGATGTAGCGATGCGGAGAGAGGCGCCGCGATGCCGCGTGTGGCTTGACCAGAACCGTCGAACCGTCGGCCTGCGTCACCATGATGCGAAACGATGCCCATTCGGCGTCGCCGGCATCGAGCAACCCGTTCTGGTTGGTGTCGAACACCTGCCGCAGCGCTTCCATGTCGCTGCCGGCCGAGGGATCCCAATCGGTGAACACCACTTCTTTTTTGCTGGAGATCTTGCCGTCGCCATCGGCGTCGAAGACGAGCACGCCATCGCCAACCCCGGCCCACGCGGTGCGGTGGTCATAGCCGTCGCCGCCGATGTTGAAATACTGCGTGCTGTTGTCGCGCTCGGTGATGGAAATGCCGTCGCCGTTGAGATCGAACAGGACCGGGCTTTTGCCGGAGGAACCGCCGCGTCCGCCCGCACCGGGGCTTCTGTCTGTGGCCATCGGTTCGCTGTAGCTGGAGGCGGCCGCGCTGGAGGTGTGGCTTCCGGAATTAGCTGATCCGGAATAGCCAAAATCCTGCTGGTAGCTAAACTCCGATACCAAGCTGCGAGCACCAGCTCTCTGGCTTGGCGAGGCCTCGGGGCTGCTGGCCAGAGAACCGGGGGAGCCGCGAGGGGTTGAAGTCGTGCCGCCCCAAACCGAGCTTCTTTGATGGTCGGTAATACCCACACTACCGCTGATCGAACCGCTTGACCTCGTACTGGATGCCGCATCGCGTGCGCCAGCCCTCTGGCTTGGCGAGGCTTCGGGACTGCTGCTCAGGGAGCCAAGCGCGTCCGACCGGTTTGAATTGGACCTGTTGCTTTCGGGTGCTGCATCCCGCGCACCAGACCTCTGGCTCGGGGACGCCTCCGGACTGCTGCTTAACGAGCCGTCGGGTCGCGACGAGCTTATCGCTCCACCAAGTCTGTTTGGAGACATGTTTGGCGAAACAAATGACGGTTTGCCGGCGCCTGGTTGGTGCCCTTGGCGCTCTGTCGGCGTATCAAGGCCCCAAGGTACGTTGTTTTCGTCGCGCTGGCTCGTGTAACTCGGGCCGTATTGCGGCACCCCATCTTCATCAACTCTGTGAAGAGGGTGGCCCCATGGATCGAAAGAATCGAACTGATAAAAATCTGAGTCCAGCAAAGCGGCTACGCCTGCTTGCACATAATCTTCTCCATAGTAGGCCGCCACGCCACCCAACCCAACTCCCACAACAATTCCACCGACCCAACCACCAAACGCGGTTCCAAGTGGCACACCAATAGCTACTCCGGCTTCCGCACTAAGGAGTGCGGAAGCTAAGCCGGCGGTTTGGACCGTGACGTCTCTCCGCGTGCCGTGTTGAACTGCATCAATTACATCGACTAGACCAATTCCAACTGAAGTTACTCTCCCAACCATAGCGCCGAGCGATTGGCTCGTGAAAGTACTAATTGTAACTGACATCGATGTGACGATGCCAGTGAATCCAATTGATGCTTCCCTGGAAAGTCCAGGCTCATTATAAGTGTTATTATTCATAGGATTTTGTTCCATTTTGGAATAAAAATTTCATAAAACTAGCCACAGCAAAAAAAATAGCACCGCTGGCAAGCATAATTGCTCCAACTCCTAGAGCTATATTTATCGGGAAAAGGAATATAACTTTCATTCCCATGTATTCGTCAAAAATGACTTTTGAAAACAAAATAATATACGCCGTAGATAAGCAGACCAAAATATAGAATATAATTATGACAAAATCATCTAATCCAAAGTATGCGTAACTTGATTTTTTTATAACAAATCTATAATAATAAATACATGTAAAAAATGTAACTATAGGAGTCATTATGAAAAAAGTGTAAATGGATCCAATGTAAAAATATACAGAAACAGCGCTTTCTAATAATAAAGCATCAATCCTTCTAGTAAAAAAATAGTTAGTAAATATGTATATTTCAGTAATATTAAAATGAAGGTGAATAAAACCAAGAAATATCATCAATAATATTGAAATAAATACCCATATAATTGTAAATTTATTCGTGATTTTGAGAAGTTCTGCACTCTCATGTACTCCAATCGGAGGTTTATATGCGGAGGCACGGGTCATGAAATAGTCTTTCTCTAGGCTGAGATAGATGGCGACCAGCTTGACTGTTTAGGAGCCAATGACATATTGACCGCCTACAATTTGTGCCCCCGCCGCCCGCATCAGCCGGTCAGTGGCTGCAAGGTTCGCCCCCGTCATCACATGAAAAAACACCGGACTTGCGCCCTGCGCCGCCGCCCATTGCCGGATCGCGGTGACCAGAGTGAGAAACGCTTTGGCGCGGCGGAACGGGTTCAGCGTGAGATCGACCGCGACCACATGCACGGTGACAAAGCGCGTACCCTCGGAGAGCAAATACTCATCCGCCGTCGCCCAGGCGATGCCCACCGGCGCGCCGTCGTGCTCGGCGACAATACCCACCATGCCGGGCTGCCGCGCCAGCACACGGTCGATCATCCGGTCAACCTTGCCGTCGGCAAAGACCTGCGCCCGGAAGACAGTTTTGGCATGCAATTGCTTGAGGATCTCTCGCGCCACCTCCCGGTCGCGGCTTTCGGCCAGCCTCGCCTGAAAACCTCGCCTGGGGGTATACGGGGAGGGCGCATCGGCCGCAATCGCCGGACCATCCCCGTCCTGCTTCAAGGTGATCCCGGGCATCCGTGTGTCGTCCCGCGCAGTGCCAAGATCGTCCATGCCCGGCCCCCACAGCAAGACGGTTCAATCGGAAACCGGGATATTCCCGCACAGGAATCGAAGCCACATCCAGTCAGGGCGGAGCCCGGTTTTGTTGCCTTCACTCTTCACGCTAGACGTGCAGAGTCAAGGCAAAACAGCACGCGAGATCGAGCGCCCTGCGTCCGTTCATCGTCCGGGCTGCAGGCCGGGTGGTGCGAGCCGGCCGTGATTCAGGCGGTGGAACGCGGTCCGTTCGGAAGCCCCGTCCCCTCCATTGCCGGCGCATATCGCGCATGGAAGCGTCCATAGCCGGTCTCGGTCACGCCGAGATGTGCGGCTGCAAGCCGGTGCAATTCCGGCAGCTTGTGAAACGGAACCGCCGGGTAGGAATGATGCTCGGCGTGATAGGGCATGTTCCACGCCAGCCGTCGCACCAGCGCGTTGGTCAAGGTGGTGCGGGAGTTTTCCAGCATGTTGGCGACATAGGCGCAGCGGCCATGTTCGGCCAGCAGGTAAAGCCGCAGGAACGGTTGGCCGACAAGCATCGGGATCAGCCAGACAAACAGCAGCGCGGAAGATCTGAACGCGAGGCTTGCCAGCAGCAGCGCGAGATAGGCCGCCAGCATGATCCGCGCCTCGTTGCGCACAACATCTCGCTTCCCCGTCGGCACGAAGTCATCCTCGCAGCGCCCCGCCGCATTGCGCACAAGGGTGCTCACATGGCTGATCCACACCGGAATGCCGGAAATATGCAGGAGGTACTGGCCCCAGGTTTCAGGCTTCGGCGCGGCCAGTTCGGGGTCCTTGCCCGGCATCTGCGTGAACCGGTGATGGGCGAAATGGAAATAGCGGAACCAGCGCGGCGGCAGCAGGATCAGAAATCCGCTGGCATGGGCGGCGGCCACATTGAGCCAACGAGACCGGAACGGGGTCTGGTGACTGGCCTCATGCAGCAGCGTGAACAAGAACACCAGAACTATGCCCTGCGGCAGCATCAGCGCCGGCCAGAACGGCACCCGCGCGGCGATCAACCCGCCCAGAACCACAACAGTGCCGAAATGCAGCGCCAGCTGGGCGAGCCCGCGCCGGTCCGATGTCTCGGTCAGCTCGCGGCATTGCTCGGCAGTCAGGCTTGCGAGAAACTCTTTGTGATCCATGCGGCGTCCCAGTGCTGGAAACATGCAGTCTAGCCAAAGCCGCTTGATCGGGAAAGCACGCCTTTGCCTTCGTGAACCCCGGTTTTGCGGCATCCGTCCACCGGAATAAACCGCGAACGCTGGCCTTTCGGCTCCGAATCACTACATTCACGGGTATGAACCCAGCAGATGATGACATTCCGTTTTTCGGCGACGACGACCCGGCGCCCAGAACCCCGCCTGCCGCCAGTGCCGGCGGCTCGATTGCCGCGCGCGCGCTGGCAGCCAGCCAGCAGGCGCGCACCGCCGCACAACCCAGGCCCAACTACCTTTCCGGACTCAATCCGGAGCAGGCCGACGCGGTGGAATCCATCGAAGGTCCGGTGCTGGTGCTGGCCGGCGCAGGCACCGGCAAGACAAGGGTTCTGACCACCCGCATTGCCCACATCCTCAATCTGGGACTGGCCTATCCCTCGCAGATCCTCTCGGTGACCTTCACCAACAAGGCAGCGCGCGAGATGAAGGAGCGCGTCGGCGTTCTGGTCGGCGGCGCGGTCGAGGGCATGCCCTGGCTCGGCACCTTCCATTCCATCGGCGTCAAGCTGCTCCGCCGTCACGCGGAGCTGGCGGGGCTGAGGTCCGATTTCACCATTCTGGATACCGATGACGTGGTCCGGCTGTGCAAGCAGCTGATCCAGGCCGAAGGCATTGACGACAAGCGCTGGCCGGCGCGTCAGTTCGCCCAGATGATCGACGGCTGGAAGAACAAGGGCCTTGGCCCGACAGAAATTCCTGAGGGCGACAGCCGCGGCTTCGCGGGTGGCAAGGGCAGGACGCTCTACACCGCCTATCAGGCGCGGCTGCAGACATTGAACGCGGTCGATTTCGGCGATCTTTTGTGCCTGCCGATCCGGCTGTTTCGCGCCCATCCCGATGTGCTGAAGGAATATCAGCAGAAATTCCGCTTCATTCTGGTCGACGAGTATCAGGACACCAACACCGCGCAATATATGTGGCTCAGACTGCTTGCCCAGCGCACCGCCCCCGAGCGCCCCAACATCTGCTGCGTCGGCGATGATGACCAGTCAATCTATGGCTGGCGCGGCGCGGAAGTGGAAAACATCCTGCGGTTCGACAAGGATTTCCCCGGCGCCAAGGTGATCCGGCTCGAGCGCAATTACCGCTCCACCGAACATATTCTGGGCGCCGCCGGCCACCTGATTGCCCACAATGAAGGCCGGCTCGGCAAGACCCTGTTCACCGAGCAGTCCGACCCCGAGCATGAGCGCGTGCAGGTTCACGCCGCCTGGGATTCGGAAGAAGAGGCCCGCGCCATCGGCGAGGAGATCGAGCAGGCGCAGAACAAGGGCCGTGAACTCAACAACATGGCTATCCTGGTCCGCGCCTCGTTTCAGATGCGCGAGTTCGAGGAGCGCTTCGTCACGCTGGGGCTGAATTACCGGGTGATCGGCGGCCCGCGGTTTTATGAACGCCAGGAAATCCGCGACGCCATGGCATTCTTCCGCGTCGTCAGCCAGCCCGCCGACGATCTCGCCTTTGAGCGCATCGTCAATGTCCCCAAGCGGGGTCTGGGCGAGGCGGCGGTGCGCCAGATCCACGATGTCGCCCGCGCCCGCGGTATTCCCATGCTGGCCGCCGCGCGCGATCTGGTGCTCACCGACGAGCTCAAGGCCCGGCCGCGCAAGTCCCTGACCGATGTGGTCGAGATGTTCAGCCGGTGGCAGGCCATGCTGGAAACCAAACCCGGCCACGAACTGGCCGAGACAATCCTGGAGGAATCCGGCTACACCGAGATGTGGCAGAACGACCGGTCGGCGGATGCCCCGACGCGGCTGGAAAACCTCAAGGAACTGGTCGAAACCATCTCCAGCTTTGAATCCATGCGCGCCTTTCTCGAGCACGTCGCACTGGTGATGGACAAGGACAACAACCCCGATCTCGACGCGGTCTCGATCATGACGCTGCACTCGGCCAAGGGGCTGGAATTCGAAACCGTGTTTCTGCCCGGCTGGGAAGAAGGGCTGTTCCCGCACCAGCGCGCACTCGACGAGGGCGGCCGCTCGGGCCTCGAGGAAGAGCGCCGCCTCGCCTATGTCGGGCTTACCCGCGCAAAGCTCTATTGCCACATCTGGTTTGTCTCCAACCGCCGCATTCACGGGCTGTGGCAATCCACGCTGCCGTCGCGGTTCCTCGATGAGTTGCCCGAAGCCCATGTCGAAGTGGCTGAAATGGACAGCGGCTATGGCGGCTATGGCCGTTCGGGCCGTTTTGGCGGGCAGGGCGGTCAGTCAGGCGGCCCTTACGGCGCCTCGCGCTTCGATCGCGCTGAACCTTTCGCAGGCAATTACAACACGCCGGGCTGGAAACGGGCGCAAGCCAACAAGACCGATGCGGCGCGCGACAATTGGGGGACGCGTTCGGGACCTTCGGTTGAACGCATTGCTTACGGCGAAAGCGGCCCGCGCGGCTCGACCATCGAGGGTGAACTGGTGGCCAAATCCACCGGTACCTCCTCGGCCTATTCCGTTGGAGATCGGGTCTTCCATCTGAAATTCGGCAACGGCAACATCGCCTCCATCGACGGCAACAAGCTGACCATCGATTTCGACAAGGCGGGGCAGAAACGGGTGCTGGACGGGTTTGTGGAGCGGGTGGGGTGAGGGTGCGCAGGCCGCAATCCAACGGCTTCGTCGAGCACCTCACCGCACGCTTTCCAACAAGCACTTCAGGATCGAGGGCCGCAAGACCTTCTACAAGTCGATCGAGCAGATGCAAAAAGACCCCGATGCATTCCTTGTTTCCTATAACACCAGCCGCCCGCATCAGAGCCGCGGCTTGAAGCTGGTTCCAAATCCAGACTTGAGCCAAGAGAAAAGGGAGGAGAAAATGCCTCCCAACCCCAAACAGGCCGCCTTATCAAGCCGCCCTCAGGCAGAGAGTGTCAGGCGAATACAATATTTGTACAAATATATTGATCATTTGAGTCGACGTAATAAATTGTAGTCAAGATAAATAATCAATGATGATTAATCAAAAAACGTTTCAAAGCCAGAATTATGTTCTAAAGCTCGGGAAAATTCGGGCTCTTATAACGGACATACTTCCCTTGAAACTTTCTAAGGCGCTCACCACTCTCCGTGAGACTATATCTATCCAGACCATCTAGCTTCATCAGTGATCCATCGGCAAGTTCTTGAAACGCTGAATCGACTGTGGTTTCACCCATATTGTCAAAGGGTTGCCCACTTACCTCTAAAGCGATCTCATTCATCTCATCAAGGACCTCTGACGCTAGTGCAGGTCGTCCCAATCGACCAAACGCCGATAACGCTATGTAAGATTGCTTAACTTCTGGACTGCACATGATATTCCTCGTTTTCTACATTAATCAACGCAGAAGTTAAAAAATCTTTAACGATTTCCTTAATTACTTCATTTAATAAATTATCAATTTCATTTATTATATTGCTGTTCTTAATCGATGGGGCAACAAAAAACATTTTATATTTATATTCTTCCTCGTATAGTCTTGGCATTCGGTGTAGCGCAGTAGAAACTGTGTTGATCGGCCTGACCTTAATCAATCCATCCTCTGCGACCCCGTTATAGGCAATGTATACTTCTTCACCTTTTATTTTAGCTCGGTTGTGATCGTAAATTTTTGGAACCTGCTCTCCAGTGATGAACTGTACGCCGTCCTTAATGATTGGCGCTAAAGCTTTCTGCAGCTTTCCTAGCGCCTCATTCCTATGGGACGAGCGCAAAATTAATGCAGACTGCATATCAAGTTCGAATTTTTTGATCAAATCATCGGATAAGCCACTGCCGCTTGAGGCCTTCATGATTTG
>TARA_R110002050_G_scaffold188756_8_pt1 | contig 12148 bp, 9 predicted proteins | sample TARA_R110002050 | Tara Oceans TARA_R110002050 (sample SAMEA4396988) | marine metagenome | biome: Polar Biome; feature: [DCM] deep chlorophyll maximum layer (ENVO:01000326); material: water (ENVO:00002006), including particulate matter (ENVO:01000060) such as... | depth 25 m
TGAGTTTTGAATAGAATCGTTGAAAATTGACACAATATGAATATTGATTGATTAACTGTTTTGTTTTATTTTGTTGAGTATGAGAAAAGTTTATTTATGGTTGATATTACTGTTTGTTATTAACCTAATCAATGCGCAAGATTTTGCTTTTAAACATTTGCAAGTGGAGAACGGATTGTCTCAGAACTCGGTTATTTCTATGTTACAAGATAGTAAAGGTTTTCTATGGTTTGGAACTAAAGATGGGCTGAATAGATATGATGGCTATAACTTTAAAATATTTCAGAATATTCCAAAAGATACTACTAGTATTGGAAGCAATTTTATAAGATGTTTGCATGAGTTTGGTGAAAATGTTTGGGTAGGAACTGATACAGGTTTGTTTAGATACGATGAAAAAAAAGAATCTTTTTCAATAATTAAGGCTACTAGTAATTTACAAATTTTAGACGTTGAGAGTAATATTGATGGTTCGCTTTGGTTTGTTGCAGCTGGAACATTAATGAAATTGAATTATAATGGAAAAGAATCAAAATTAGTTAAATACGATAGATTTGATTCAAATTTAGTAGCGAACACAAAGAATGGAGAGATTTTTGTTACATCATCTAATTTATTGTATAAATATATTCCTGAAAATGATTCTTTTACAGAGATTAATTTAGATTTTGGGGATGAGCCTTCTCAAACTCTTATTACTGCATTAAAAACTTATGGGAATGATTCAATATTTATTGGAACTAAAAATCATGGAGCTTTTCTTTATAAACAGTCACAAGGTAGATTAAGTTCTTTGTTGTCTGAAAATGAAAACCCTCTTTTTGTAAGAGATTTTTTGATGAAAAATACTAATGAGCTTTGGATAGCTAGTGAATCTGGATTATTTATTTATGATATTAATAATGGTAAATATCAGAATATTAAGAAGAATTATGGTGATTCATATTCGCTTTCTGATAATGCTGTTTATTCTTTGGTTTTAGATAAAGAAGGAGGTGTGTGGAGTGGCACATATTTTGGAGGTGTAAATTATTATCCCAAGCCTTACACACCAATAAAAAGATATTTTCCGCAGGTAGGACAAAACTCCATTAGTGGTAATGCCGTTAGAGAAATTGAGAAAGATATTTACGGGAATCTATGGGTTGGAACTGAAGATGCTGGTTTGAATAAGTTGGATTTAAAAACTGGTAAATTTGTTTCATATTCATGGGTGAGAAATAATGGTAATCTTTCTTATTATAATATTCATGGTTTATTGCCAAGGGAGAATAAATTATGGATAGGTACTTTTGAGCATGGCCTTGACATAATGGATATTACTACAGGTAAAATATTAAAGCATTATGGAACAGGAGAGGGTGAAAGTGGATTACGAAGCGACTTTATTTTTTATATTTATGAAACTCGTTCAAAAGATGTTTATGTATTAACGGCTTCAGGGATTCATAAATTTCAATCTGAAACAGATTCTTTTAAATTGGTGGAAGGTTTTCCAGATATATACCTTTACACTTATCTAATTGAAGATCATAATGGAACTTTATGGGCTGGAACGTATTGGGATGGGTTGTATTACTATAATCCAAAAACTAAAAAAAAGGGATTTTATAAATATCAGAATAATAATTTAAGTAGTTTGAGTTCTAATATCATTAATGGAATATTTGAAGATACAAAAAAAAGAATTTGGGTAACAACCGAAAATGGTCTTAACTTATATCAACCTGAATCTAATAATTTTAAACGATATTCTAAATCAGATGGGTTTCCAAGCAATGTTACTTGCTCGATATTAGAAGATAGCCGTCAAAAATTATGGATAAGTAGTTCTAATGGACTTGTTAAATTTAATCCAGAAACTGAAGAGTTAAAAATATATACTAAATCTAATGGACTATTAAGTGACCAATTTAATTATTGTTCTGCTTATCAAGATACAAACGGAGAAATGTATTTTGGAAGTGTGAAAGGTCTTATAAGTTTTAATCCAGATGATTTTACTCAAAATACTTTTAATCCACCAGTGTATATTACTGATATTTTTATAAATAATAAAGGAGTTCCAGTTGGTAAAAATAATTCTCCTTTAAAAAAATCGATAATTTTTTCAAACCAGTTAACTTTAGATAATCAACAGTCTACGTTCACATTAGAATTTGCGTCTCTAAGTTTTACTTCTCCAGAGATGACTGACTATTGGTATAAACTGGAAGGTCTAAATGATGATTGGGTTAATCTTGGAAAAAATCATGAAGTAAATTTCACAGAATTACCTTCAGGTGATTATGTGTTTAAGGTGAAAGCTTTAAATAATTATGAAGTATGGAGTGACGAAAACACTAAACTTACAATAACTGTACTTCCTCCTTTTTATGGAAGTAAAATAGCATATGCGTTATATTTTATTTTATTTAATATTATAGGTTATTTTTTGTTGCGTTATTATCATAGTTATACACGTGATAAAAACAATAGCCGTATACGTCAATTAGAAAATAGAAAGGAGAAAGAAATTTATCAGGCAAAAATTGAATTTTTTACAAACATCGCACATGAAATTAGAACACCATTAACCCTTATTAAAGGACCATTGGAAAAATTATTAAAGCAAAAATATGAATCACCAGAAGTGCCTAAAAATTTAGGGATTATGGAGAAAAATACTTTGCGATTATTAAATCTTATTAATGAACTGTTGGATTTTAGAAAAGCGGAGATGAAAAACGTAAAACTTAGTTTTGTTCAAGTAAATGTTACTGAGGTTTTACAGGAAACATATGTTAGGTTTAGCCAGCTTATTCAAGATAGAAAATTAAAGTTTGAACTTATAGTACACAGCGAAGATGTGTTTGCTTTTGCAGATGAAGAAGCTTTTCGTAAAATATTAAGTAACTTGTTTAGTAATGCAATTAAATATTCTAAAGAGCATATTCAGATATATCTAAGTAATAATGAGCACGATTTTCAAATAATTTTTAAAAATGATGGTCTAATAATACCTTTGGAGCTTAGAAAACGCATTTTCGAACCTTTCTTTCGTTTACCTTCAGATGGAAATAATACTGGAACAGGTATTGGTTTATCTTTGGCCCATTCTTTAGCGGAATTGCATAGTGGAAAGTTATGGATAGATGAAAATGATATTAAAATGAATTCATTTGTATTACAATTACCGGTTCATCAAAATGAAGAATTTAAAGCAATAAAATTAGAACAAGGTATTATCAATTCTAAAAATGACGAAGTTACGATTAAATTTGATAAGCAAGCACAGGTAATTATGGTGGTAGAAGATAATAAGGAGTTAGCTGATTTTATTTTTGAAGAATTATCTGAAATATATAATGTAATCCTCGTTAAAAATGGAGATGAAGCATGGAAAATGATTCAAAAATATGACGTTAATTTGATTGTAAGTGATATTATGATGCCAATTAAAAATGGAATTGAACTTTGTAAACTTGTGAAACAAACAGATCAGACAGGTCATATTCCAGTAATATTACTTACTGCCAAAAGTGCATTAAATGCTAAAATAGAAGGATTGGAATCAGGTGCAGATGCCTATATGACAAAACCCTTTTCTATGGATTATCTATTAGTTCAAATATCAAATTTGATAAAAAACAGAAGAACCGTTTTAGAACATTTTTCAAGTTCACCTCTTGCACATTTAAAATCTTTGGTAAGTTCTCATTCAGATACTGTTTTTATCTCAAAACTAGATAAAGTAATCGAAGAAAACATGAAAGACCAATCGTTAAGTGTAGATAAATTAGCTGAATTTATGAATATGAGTCGTTCAACTTTGTATAGAAATATTAGTGAAATATCAGACCTATCACCTAATGAATTGATAAATATTAGTAGACTTAAAAAAGCAGCCCATCTTATAAAAACTACTAATATGAAAATATATGAAATTTCTGAAATGGTTGGTTTTAAATCTCAGAGTAGTTTTGGTAGAAATTTTCAAAAAAACTTTGGAATGACTCCTACTCAATTTGAAAGGAGTAATCGAATTGATGAATAATACCTATTGATTTATATAAATGTATCTTTTAATTACCAATTTCCCTATGATTTGTATAATCGTTCGTTGAAGCCCAAAGTATATAAATATCATAAACTCTTGCTTTATCAACGTGTTGTTGAAGTGACTTTCTTTGTAAAGATGAAAATCCTGCACTAGGGCACAAGGAACCCCGTAATTATTAATGGTCATTTCTAATTTTTCAATCCATATATCTTTATATCTTTGGCAATATTACTTTCAAGAATTACTGAAACAGAACCGCCAAATACTGCAACTGATTTGCCAGAGTTCATAGAATTTTCAATTGTTAGATTAGAGTTTTCCATAATCGTACCATTTCATAAAGAGGTTCTGAAATTGCATGAAGCGCATTGCCATGACCATTTATCTTTGAGTCAATAATGCTTTTTAGAATGACATTTTTTACAAACAACACCTTCGTAGTTTCTAGCTTTTACCGTATGATAATCGCGAAATGTCTTTTCATCAGGAAAATCTTCAACAAATTTTAAAATATTCATATCTTTCTGTTTTCTTTTAACATAAGTAAATTTTATGACTGGTGCAATTACGACTAATGAACTGATTTTTGTAAAATATTAAATACAATAAATTTATTATCAAGTAAAAAAGTAATTAACGCCTGATCATATAATTTTTTTCATCGATTGGATTTCTGCTTAAGAACTGAGCCCTTGTTGATTTTAACAAATAATATGATTAAAACTAAACAAATGTGCTATCAAATTGCCTATTTGTGAAGAAGGTTTTTTTGTTTTCAATTTAATATTGACTTTTTTAAATTTAAACTAAATCAACAATGATTAAGAAGTTTATATTATTAGCATTTTCAATAATATTGTTAGCATGTAAAGGAAGTGGTGTTATTAATAAAGCTGGAGTAGAGGATGTTTTATCAACAACAAAACCTTATGGATGGGTTGATGTAAAAAATACTAAGACCCAGATTCCATTATCTGTAAAACCTTTAATTGATATTTGGTTAAGAGACACGTACATAACATTAGGGCCTGATGGGTATTATTATATGACTGGTACTTCAGCATTGAAAGGAAGAACCACGGCAAGAGACATTAATTCAGGAATTCCTTTATGGCGTTCTTTAGATTTAAAGAATTGGGAAGATTTAGGCTATGTCTGGACATTTGAAAAAGACGGTACTTGGCAAAAGGAATTTGATATCATTACTCATGGTTCAAAAGAGGACTTGAACCAAAATATTATAGGAAAAAAAAGACGGACACTATGGGCTCCAGAAATTCATTATATACAAAGTCAAAAAAATTATTTTATTGTAGCTTGCATACCAGAAAACCCAAATGGAAAGGGCTCCTTCATATTAAAAAGTACTTCGGGAAAGCCAGAAGGCCCTTATATTAATATTGAAGGAAATAGTAGCGGACCAATTTTTCCAAGAATAGATGGAAGTTTATTTGAAGATCAAGATGGTACCGTTTATTTTGTGGGGCATAATCATGAAATTGCCAAGATGAAGGGTGATATGAGCGGTTTTGCCGAACCACTTCGTAAAATTAAAGAGAAAGAGTACAATTCGGAACCTTATATTGAAGGAGCATTTATAGTAAAAGAAGCAGGAAAGTATTTTTTGATGCAAGCAATATGGAGCATTCGTCAACCAGATGGGAGCTTTTCATATGATGGTAAAAACCCGTATAAAAATAAGCAAGAGCGTGAAGCTAATCTTTATTCCTATGATGTGGTAATTGCTTCAGCAGATAACATCTATGGTCCATATTCAAAACGTTATACAGTTGTAACAGGAGGAGGGCATAATAACTTTTTCAAGGATAAAGATGGGAAATGGTGGAGTCCGATGTTTGGTAATCCAAGGGGCGACCTTATGGAAAGACCATTTTTAACAAGAGCTGCCATAGTACCAATAAAGTTTGAAAATGGAAAATTTACAGTGGATAAAAAAAGAAAATTATAAACATCTATGATTAGAAATATAATCGTTTTTTTAGTATTGCTTTTAAGTACAAAATCAGTAGTTTTTGCCCAGAAAACATGTCCAGTACCTTTATATATATACCGATCCAATATATAAAGGCTCTGCAGATTCAGAAGTGGTTTGGAATGATTATAAAAAAGAATGGTGGATGTTTTATACAGCCAGGCGATCGGTTTGTAAAGATTGTCCATTGCCTGCAGTTGCCATTGGAGTGGCATCATCTAAAGATTGGATAGATTGGAAATATGAAGGTTGTAATAAACTTGATGCAATAGGAGGTGATCCTGATGGGCCAGATATACTTTGGGCTCCTGGTATTATTCGAGATGGAAATATCTACCACATGTTTTTAACATTTAAAAAAGGCAGTGGCGATGATTCCAGATGGGGGATTTCGGAAAGCCTGCTATTGCATCTTACAGCTCCAGTAAATGATTTGCTGAACGGATGGAAAACAAAAGGCATTATGCATGTTCCATTTAATTCTATTGATGCTACCCTGGCTAAAAACGGAGATGAATGGAATTTGTTCCACAGAGATATCATGAAAGGAGAAAAGGGCATCAATACATTTAGGATTACTTCAACTGATATTAATGAAAAACCTGAAAACTGGAATTATAAAGGGGCAGCTAAAGGAGATGTCAACAATATAATAATGAGCGGATACAATTATCAAGAAGGTCAATTTGTGTTCTATTGGAAGGATACGTTTTGGATGCTTACAGATCCTAGCAATAAAGATATACCTGTTTATAGTTCAAAGGATTTGGAGTCATGGAAATTAAATACCATAATTTTGAATAAGGAAGGAACTTCAGAATTTCAAAAGAACAGAGCAAAGCATCCAGGAGTTGCTGTTATTGACGATAGGGCATTTGTATTCTATTTTAATTAGCCTTATCGAAATATGAAAGATAAGCCAAATAAAGAGCTGTGTTTTATTCAAATTTCAGAATTAAAATATGAAAAAGGTAAAATTACTTGTGACAGAAATGCACTGGTTACAACGCCAAAGAGCCTAATTCCAAAAGATGGGGAGTGGGGTCAAAAGAAAAAATAAATCATAAAAAACAAAAAAACGAGCTATAAGTGAAGTGCTTGTTTTTTGTTTAGTGGTTAAGCTATTTTAGTTAGCAGTCAATTTTTTTATTAATTCGGTTTCTGCTTTTCTGTAAGGAGTTCCATCACTTTTAAATACTTCATGAAACCGTACGGTAGGTTCTTCATTATAAGTTTTTATCCAACTGTCCCAAGGATATTTGGTTTGGGTCTTGCCGTCAACCAAGCCCCAATTGAACATGGCTACATTATATTTTTTTGCGGCAGGTAAAAAATCTTCGAATGTACATCTCTTGGAGCGTGCCATGTATTTAGTACATAATATTGGTCTATCATATCGCTGAAGCCATAGAATTCGCTTTTCAAAATCTTCTGCATTATTATAGTTATGAAAATAAATGACATCAGATTGTTCTAGTTGCAGTTTCCAAATAGACTTCATTTTTTCATGTTCACTCCAGTCTTCCAACCAAATCCCTGAAGTTAATTGCTGTGAAGCATTAACACTTCGAGCCCAAATATATGCTTTCCCAAGAAGGTTTTGTACTGTTAGGTATTTCAACATCATTATAAGAAGGTTCAGTCATATTGTCTGGTTCGTTCCAAACCTCCCAACCTAAAATTTGATTATCATTTACAAAATGACCTACAGTTTCTTTCACGTATTTTTCGAGTCTTACATATTGTGTAGAATCTTGTAATGCTTTTGTCCTGGGCTTTGAACTCATCCAGAATTATGCACGTACGGTTTTTGGTTCTCGTTGTTTTCCAGATTTAGGAAATGGACCCCAACATGAATCAAAAAAAACAAACAAGATTTTTGTACGATGATTTTTAGCAATTGATAAAAAAGTATCTATTCGTTTATAAAAACCTACTGTGTCTTCTTAATGCAGTAAATCATGAAGGAATACTCGCATTGTATTAATTCCATGCTTTCTGCTCAACTTAATTCTTCGTTAACTATTTGAGAACTAAATGTAAATGTGTCTTCTTGCCACATTTCTAATTGATTAATTGTGTCTCTTGGGATATAGTTAGAGCCAACAAGCATGGTTGTTGTTTATACCATTGGTTAGCCTTTTTCTTACTCCAGATTTTTCTTTTTGCTGTTATATCTATATTAGTGGTATTGATGTTACTTTTTTCTTTAAAACTTTGTAATCCAAAGACGCAAAATAGAAAAAGTGTGGTTGTTAATATTTTTTCATTTTTATTGATTAACAATTTTTTTCATTTTTTCTTGAAGTTCCAGTACTTTTTCTGGATATGTTTCTGATAGATTTTTTTGTTCCGAAATGTCATTTTCCAAATTGTAAAGTTGAGGTATTTCCATTAAGCCAGGCTCAATATTTTTATTGGCCATCCAATCAGGTATAGGTTTTCCATTAAGGGGTTCAATGTATTTCCAGTTACCATCTCTAATGGCAAGTGTAAACCCTTCTTCCAACATTGTTTTTCTACCATTGTCTGTTTTACCCAACCAAGCATCCAATTCATTTTTACTATCAATAACATCTTTGGAAACTTTTGCCCCAGTAAGATTGGCCAGTGTTGCATATAAATCCAATTGGTTTAACATGGCATTTGATTCCCTTGGTACTACAGTACCGGGCCAATATACAATGGTTGGCACTCTGGTTCCTGCTTCATAGATACTGTATTTTGCGCCTCTAAATGGTCCTGCAGGTTTGTGATCACCAACCATTTCTTCTGCCATGTCAAAATAACCGTCATCTAAAATAGGACCATTGTCACTGGTAAAGATTACAAGTGTATTGTCTTCTATGTCAAGTTTTTTAAGCTCTTTGATTACCTCCCCTACAACATAATCCATTTGAACAATGGCATCACCACGTGGTCCCATGCTGCTTTTTCCTTTAAAATTGGCATTAGGCGATCTAGGAACATGAATGTCATGAAATGAAAAGTACAGGAAAAAAGGATTTTCTTTATTGTCCTCAATAAATTTTTTGGCTTTGCCAGTAAACACATATGGAAAGTCTTCGTCAACCCATTCTGCATTTTTTCCGCCCCCCATATATCCAATTCTGCTTATTCCATTGACAATGGTTTGACTATGCTGAAGGTCTGCTTTCATTTTCAATAACTCAGGATGTTCTGTACCTGTGGGTCTGTTTCCTACTTTATTTTTATAGCTTACAACTATTGGATCGTCTGGGGATAGGTTAACAACGCTTCCGTTTTCAACAAAAACGGTAGGCACTCTATCACCAGTTGCAGGAAGAAGAAAACTATAGTCAAATCCAGTTTCATTGGCACCCGGAGATATTTTAGTATTCCAATCGACCTGTCCTAATCCTAGTCCCAGGTGCCATTTACCAACAACGCCAGTCGTATAACCAGCGGTTTTTAACATTTTTGGAAGAGTTGGTTTTTTTGGATCAATTAATAAAGGCGCATCCCCAGGTAAAATGGCGGCATTATTTCTAAAAGCATAATTACCAGTTAGTAATGAGTATCTCGAAGGAGTACAGGTTGCAGCAGAACTATGGGCATCTGTGAATTTCAAACCGTTTTCAGCCAATTTATCAACATTTGGGGTTTTTACGCCAATAGCTCCATAACAACCTACATCCGCATAACCAAGATCATCAATGTAAAGAAGAATAATATTTGGTTTGCTTTTATGAGTGATTTTAGTATTCTGAAGCTTTTGTGTCTCTTTTGGCTTATTATTACAGGATAATAATATAAGAGATGTAAGTACGATTGAAATTAAAGTGGTGTTTTTCATAGGTTAATTAAAATTTTTTACAATGTATAGGTTTTATGAATCAATTAATTAGTACAATTAGTTAATTGAATAGGATATTTGTTTAATTCAAAGATTTCTTTGTTATTTCATATAAAAATTAAAATATTCTGCTATGTAATCTTCTAACAGATAATTTTTTAATGATTTTTGAAATTATAATGATAGTCTGGTTCAATTGATTTTTTATTCGGGACTTGTATGATTTTGCTAATCTTCTTTTTCCGAATAATCAGAAGGTGAAACATTATATTCTTTTTTAAATACTCTGCTAAAATAATTTGGATCATTGTAGCCAACCTTATAAGCGACTTCTGAAATAAGTTTACCTTGTTTCATAAGTTCTATGGCATAGGTCATACGTACCTTGCGAATATAGTCTGAAGCGTTTGTTTTCATGATTTTTTTCATCTTAATATGAAGCAATGAACGACTTATGCCAGCTTTTTCAGCTAAACCTTGGATGTTGAAATTTGGATCTTTAAAATTTGTATCAACTAAATTTTTGATTTTTCTAATAAATTCAATGTCTCTATTATTGGATGGAATACTTTCTTGTTTTCTATTGGATAAAACAGAAAATCTTTTTTTGAAATTTTTATTGCTTTCCAACAAGTTTTTAATTAAAAGATCCAATTCTTTTAAATTAAATGGTTTTGCTAAATAAGCATTTGCACCTGCACTTAAACCTTCAATTTTTTGTGTTTCTTCAGTTCTGGCGGTTAAAAGAACAAACGGAATATGAGAAGTGGCGTTATTTAATTTTACCTTTTTGCATAAAGTAACACCATCCATGTTTGGCATTTTAACGTCTGAAATTATAAGGTCAGGAAAACTACGTTCTAATTTTTTTAGGGCATCTAGACCGTCTTTAGCGCTAATCACCTTAAATTTATTGGAGAAATGCTTACTCAAAAATCTAATCAATTCCTTGTTGTCTTCTACAATAAGAATACTCAAATCTCTTGGTAAATCTTGAAGTTGTTCATTATAATTAAAACCTACAGTATTTAATAATAAATCAGGTTTGATATCTACAAATTGATTGCCATTAATTGTTTCTATTTTTTCTTTGAATTTATTTTTAAGAAAGAGTGGTATTTGAACTATAAATGAGGATCCATTTTCTTTTTCTGTTTTAATATCTATAGTTCCCTCTAAAAAGGAGACCAAGCTTTTTACGAGGGCTAGTCCAATTCCTGAACCATCAACTTGGATATCTTCATTTTCAATTTTATAAAAAGGTGTGAACACTTTATTAATTTCTTCATCAGTCATACCTTTTCCAGTATCTATTATTGTAATAGTCAATATGGCTCTATGATGTATGTCCAATTTATCAGCTATTTTTGCATTGACACTTATTCTTCCATTATTTTCAGTATATTTGATTGCGTTGGATACAATGTTTGTAAAAATCATTTCCAGCTTTACAGAATCAAAATAGCAATTATATTCCGTAAAATTTTGACTAAAATGGTGCTCAATATTTTTGTGTTCAAATAATGGGACAAAGGCATTAAATGTGTCTTTTAAAAAGAGAATAATATCTCCTTGTTTTAATTCAAGTTTAGCATGGTCAGTTTCCATTTTTCTAAATTCCATCAATTGCAAAATAAGATGATGAAGTTTTCTGGCGTTTTGTTTTACAGAAACTAATTCTTCTGGATGGTTTGAGGCCACACGTTGTTGAAAGTAATTTTCGATAGAGGCAAGAATAAGTGTTAAAGGTGTTTTTAATTCATGAGATATAAAAGTGAAAAAATTTAACTTGTGCATATTTACTTCTTTGATTTTTTCCTTTTCGACCTTTTCAATTTTCACTGCTAATTTTTGATTGTTAACAAATTGAACAAATTTAACATATGCAAATATGATTGAGGCTGTAAGAATTACATATATTATAATAGCCCAATTGCTTTGCCAAAAAGGGGGTAATATTGTTAAATGGAGTTTTCTTGAGCTGCTATTTTTAGAGAAATTGAGCATTTTAACATGAAAAATATAATCACCTGGAGATAGATTTGTGTAAGTGGCAGAGGTTTTATTACCTACCTTATTCCACTTGTTTTCAAAACCTTCCAAAAAGTATGCAAATTCATTATTACCATAGGTTTTAAAATTAATTCCGCTATATTCTATAGTGATTACATTTTGACTATACTTTAGCTTAATAGTATCAGTAAAGTCAATATCCTTTGATAGAATGTTATTTTTATTACCAATTGTTACGTCATCATTAAATAACTTTAAACTTGTAAAATGAATGTTTGGATTT
>TARA_R110002050_G_scaffold297085_1_pt1 | contig 12131 bp, 10 predicted proteins | sample TARA_R110002050 | Tara Oceans TARA_R110002050 (sample SAMEA4396988) | marine metagenome | biome: Polar Biome; feature: [DCM] deep chlorophyll maximum layer (ENVO:01000326); material: water (ENVO:00002006), including particulate matter (ENVO:01000060) such as... | depth 25 m
ACGGAAATGTAGGATTTCATTTTTCAGAAGGAGTTGAAAATTTCAATGATAAATTTAAAATGGGACTCAACAAGATAGCAATGGGCTTTGCAATGTCAAAAGGTATTGATCGAATTGCTGTTCCTAGAATATTTGACACCAATATATCAGCAATAACATTTACAGGTAATGTGGTGCCATTTTATCCATTCGGCGCATTAGAATTAGCATTAGAGCCTTTTAGAGCAGTCGTAGAAGACGGTTATCCAACTCATACATTAATCCTTTTTACAGAAAGAGATGCTACTTCAAATAGACTCATCTGTTATATAGATTTGTTTAGCACTTTTCAATACTACGTGATATTGAATGATAAATATGAAGGAGATGAAGTTTTAGAGCAGTATAGCCAGACTATATTAAAACAAGAATTACCAGACATAGATATAAGAGCTAATCGTTGGAAGCACTTATTGATAATAGCTGAAGAATTGGGTGTAGAACATAATGAACTTTATGGGAAATCAACGGAAGAGGTGTTTGACCTTTTAGAAACAAAAAAAAGACAGAGAACAGTTAATTACAAAAAAGATATAATAGCTTATTTTGGTGCTGCGACTAATAGAGTCGTCCAAAACATTATGCTTAAAGGCGCTAATTATTTGAATCATTTAAATGATGATGAAAAACAAATTATTCAGTCAATGCCTGATTTAGATAAATATGATTTACTATCCATAAATGCTGAATTGCAAAGAATCGAAACAGATTTTTTTTATAGAAGGAATTATATTGAATACACAGAAAATGATGGTTTAGTCATAATGCCTACAGTGGCTAAAATGATGGAAATAAGCAGGGTGAATCAAGAATTATTTGTTTCATACGGACATCTTAAGTTTTTTCAATTATCTCAATTTATACAACAAAAAGAGTCAGAAATGGATAAGTAATTCCCTGTCGTCCAAAGTTTACAATCCACTTAAATAAAGCCTCATATATTTGAACCATTATTAACATTAAAACTCAAAATTATGGCAAAGTCAAGTGGTCTTAAAAATGCACCAAGTACAACAGGTAACAAATCTGGAGGTGGCAGAGGAAATAATCCACCCCGAACAAGTTCAGGCAATACTGCAAACTCTGGTTCTAAAGCAAAGAAGTAATACAAATGATATAGTCGCAGTGACTAAAACATTGCGACCATTCTATAGTTCTGATAGAAGAAGATTTTAAAATAGATAGATTTCACGAAACCTGGGAAAGTAGCATTCCCTATTGGTTCATTGGAGCTTGCTTACTCAATTATAATTTCAAATCCTTCAGACACTTTTTGATTTATATTTCTCATTATGGCTCTGTCATAGATTTATGGGAGATTCCTTCTAAAGACATCAAAAACGAAGAAATAATAGCTGGATTTCAGCCACTATTTACAGAGCGTATTCCTAAAAAGATGCTATACCAAATAACTGGTCTCAAATCAAAAACTACTTTTAATGAACAATTCAAAACCTATTTTGAAGCAAATGATTTAATAGGAAGAAAAAGTTTTACGATGCTAGAAGCCTATAAAATTTTAGAATTTTGGCAAGGTGAATGTAAATGGGGAAGAATGCAGGCGGAAAAAAAAGAGATGTTAGCTGATATTATTCACAATGGAAATTACGAGCGAACTGCTGAAGAATTTAGAGGAGCATTGGGAAAAGAAGGTTACAGACCAAACCTTATATCTCCCAAAAAAATCAAACAACTCATCGAACATGTTAACCTTACAGAAGAAAACCAGATTGAAGAACTTATGGGTTATAGAGAACTTCAAACTGGCTTATTATGGATGTTTGGAATAGTAATGCTTTTCCATTTCTTCACTCAAAATGAGGGCGTTTTTAATGCAAATTGTAAACCGGCTAAAGCTATATCCTCTTAACCTCATAACGATACCTAAAAACACTAGTCCTCACCACACGATATTTCCCAATAATAGTTTCCCAACCCAATTGAGTCTTTATCCCAAGATCTTTAAAAGTAGAACGTCCAATATCTTGAGTGCGTCCCATTTTAAATAATTCATCAAGAATGGCTTCGTCGGTAGTAGGTTTTAGAGTTTCCTTTTTAGGTGCTACTTTCTCTAAAACAGATTGCTCTTCTAGAGCCTCTTCAATCTCATTAAACTCAAGCTTATCTGCATATTCTTCATCAATATCTTCTAATATTTCTAAGTCTAGTTCTTCTAGCTGTTCTAATAAGTTGCCTTTTTCGCAGTCTGAAACGGTTTCAAGTAGCTTATGCATTCTATCGAAAATCTCTATTTTTTCTTGAATGGGTTGTAATAGTAATTTCTTATCAAGCTTGTTGTTTTTTAGGAATATCTGGTGTTCTATTTTCTTCATAATGTTATGTTGTGATTGGGATTAATTCTGGCTTATCAACAATAGCATTTTCTAAAACATTAGAAAGTGCTGCTGTTGCGAGAGAGGTTACTATGATGATGCCAGTTGTTTTTAAAAGTTCTGCACCTCTTGGAATCTGAAATTTAAAATCTTTGTCAGGATCATTTTTACCTAAGTTGTAATAGATAAGGGCTTCGGCAAAACCAATGGCGAGTCCAGCACCTGTGATGATTAATACTTTTTTATTCATAGCTATTTAGTCGCTTTTTCTTCCATCTTGTCATACTTCTCTTTAATTGCTTTCTCACCAGCTTCAGCACGAACAAAATTTATTCCGTAGGTATTCATAATCCCACGATGTGCTCGCAAAAGTATCTTCTCAGCTTCCTTTTGCATCTTCACATTATCCTTATGCGCTGGCGGAATCAAATTAGCAATCGCAATAAAATGATTCTTTATTTTTGTATGACGCCTCGGTTTTGGCTTCTGTGGTTCGTGCTTACGTTTTTCTTCATTAAACCGTTTAATTTTTAATCGACACGCCTTAATATCCTTACTTAAACTATCCAACTCTTTCTTTACCGTTTTTGTAGGTTTTTCATCCTTCTTCGGCACATCTTTTTTAGACTCATTAGTTTCTTTTTTTGTAGCAGATTTAGATTCTTTCTTGTCGACTTTTTCTGATTTAATAGCCTTTGAAGCAAGTCGTTCAACGAGCAGAAATACCTTTTCAATATTCTCTTTAGCGATCTCTTCAAAAGCCTTTTTGTCATTAGTGGCTTTATAATCGTCAAGGATATCCTGAACAGCAGTTTGTAATGCTTCAGGTTGCACTTTGCTCATATCGAGCGCTTGTAATTGTTTTATAGTCATCTTTTATTTTTAAGCTGCGATTAGTAATTCTAGTTCTAGTAGTTCTAAAGCTCTCGCACGTTCTTTTTCCTGAAGGCGAATGATTTCTTTATCGTCATTATTATCCTTTCTTTTCTGCATTTCTGGATGCAACATCTTATAAAGTAGCGCATCAGCTTCTTGAGCTTTTACATCAGATTTATTAAAGTCTTCCGAAGTTGATTTTATGACTTCCCAAGCCTTTACAGGATCAAGCTTGCTTCCTGTGAGATCTACAATTTCATCTTGATTTTTAATCTTTAGCGCCTTTAAAGCGTCCTTTGTGGTATTTTTAGTTTTGTACATATTTATAGTTTATGATCTATGGCATATTGTTGATGATAGAGCGGTTCCAGCGACCAGATAAAATCATTGGCTTCTTCCTGGTCTGCATAGTGAATAGAACAAAGCTGTGACGTTCCATCGGTTTTAAAACACTCATAGCGATAGCATTGCACAGGATTATCTACATTTGAAATATCAATGGTCGTCCAGCGCAGTATTAAAGTGTTTTCACGCTTTTGCGAAAGCATAATCTGAAAATCCCGACATTGCTCTTTACAAGCTTTGTTGATTTCAATCGCTCTATCCATTATTTTGTGAATGACACTTTGTTTTAGCGTTTTCTTATCCATTTGGGTGCAATTGATTTTTATAATTGGTAATAATTTGAGAGACTTCTTTAACTGCCAAATCCATTGAATAACTTTGCTCAAATACAAAGCCTTTTGGATTGATCGCTTTTGCGAATACAGTTCCCATACTTGCTGAAATAGTTCCCAAACCAGAAGGAATGGTCAACCCAAAATAGTTGCTCATTGCAACAAGAGACTTGAAACCACGAAACCTAAAATATCGTGGATCACTACTCATTAAAAGCAATTGGTTTTTATCCAGTTTATCCTGAAAGCGTTTCACACGCACACAACCCATCGTGACTTGATCCTTAAAAGAAGTGCCCAACATCACGTTAACTTCCACCGAAACGCCACGCAGTTCCATAAACTCAACGAGCTCTGCACAAGCGAGACCTACATAGAGCAAATCATTACCCTTTACGTGGGCATTTGCACCTGCCATAATGTAAAGTTGAAGCGATGGATAAGACATTTGTTTATCCTTGAAATAAGCAAACACACTTTTTACCGAAGTCTGCACTTTTTTGTTTCCCAACTCAATATTCATCTGACTTACAGACGTATTAATTGGTGTTGAAGTATTTAGAGGAAACTGTTGGTACATTCCCATCGCAGCACGCTCAAAAGAAAACACGCCGAGACCACGATCATTGTAAGCCATTTTAGGTTTTGGTAAAACGGAGTCTTTTAAATATTCCAGGTACTTAGCAAGCTTTTCTTTTATCTGTGGTTGAATCTTAGCAACCAGAGGCATTCCTAAAAAGGTACGATGTTCGTTGAGTTCCTTAATACTTTTAGGCGTTGGTGTGCCGTACCAATCCGTTCCACTTTGTAATTGGCTATCAGTACTTTCTTCAATAAAATCCCAACGCGACTGATTTGCAGACGATAGATTTTTAGTCTCATCATCCACAAAAGCGTTGAAAGCAAAGACACTATCAAATAAAAGATAGTTGTATTTGCCATCAGGACTTTTATGGGTATGTTGTTTTGGTGCGCTCACGTATGCTCATAAAAGTAATTTTTGAGTTTGTGAGTGTTACGGTTCGGAATTGTAGTTTGGGACGTGGAACGTCACAAAAAAATTAACGCTTTTTTTATTACAGAGATATCTACTTATCTTTAATAAAAAATCAATTAGTTATACAATAATAAATGTCTGAACAAGAAAACACGATAAATAAGGAAAATGAGTCAATTTTAAGTCCTTCTGAATTTTATAGAAGATTAAGACCTGAAAATTTTTCAGATTCAGAAATTTCAACTCTACATGAATTACCCAAAGAAGTTTTAGCTTTTGAGCTAGATAATATAACTAAAAATCAAAAAGAAAATCAGTTTGAAACCTTAGCAAGAAAGCTAGCGGAAAAATTGATAACACCAAACTTAATTCCACAAGTTGGCCCAACAGGTGGTGGTGACGGTAAGACCGATTCTGAAACATATCCTGTTTCAAAATCAATTTCAGATAGATGGTTTATTCCTACCAATGGTTGGGATAAGGATGAGAAATGGGCATTTGCTATTAGTGCAAAAAAAACGTGGAAACCTAAATTGAAAAGTGATATTATAAGTATTCTAGGAACAGAAAGAGACTATACCAGAATTTACTTTATTACCAACCAAACGCCTTCAAGCAAAAAGAAAAAAGATGCTCAGGACGAATTCATAAAACAATTCAACATAGATATTGTAATCTTAGATGGTGTATGGATTTTGGAAAATGTGTATTCTAGTAATCTAATAAATCTCGTTATTGATTCTTTAAACCTTTCTGAAATATACAGACGTGATGAAAAATCCTTAGGTTCTAATGATTTAAGAAGAGAAAAAAAACTTGCTGAAATTGAGGAAAACATATCAAATCCAAATCGATATTTTGAGTATGATTTTCAATTGGTTGAAGATGCTCTTGAAGCTGCAATTTTAAGCAAAAAACTTGAAAAACCTAGAAGTGAACTCGAAGGAAAATTTGACCGTGTTGAACGATTAGTTGATAAAACTGAAAATAAAGGCCAGATATTAAGATTTAGGTATCAAAAAGCTTGGACATATGTAAACTATTATGATGATTATAATTCATTCTTAAGTGAATATCATAAATTTAAAAAGCATATTCATTCTTATATAACAATATCTTCAATAGAATATTATACCACACTTTATACATTATTTAGAACTGTACACACGAATGATAAAAAGCTAATTCCATTAAAGCTACTTAAATCTGAAAAGAAAGAACTGTTTGATTTTCTAGAAAAAATTTCTAAGCGAAAAACATCATCTAGCACTTCATTAACAGCTTTAATGTACAAGGACATTACATTGTCATTTGACTTAATTGATAAACCCGAAGAAAACAAATTAATTTTTCTTCGTATGAAAAAAACTTTTTTAGCTTCAGAAAGCAGACTTGAATTTCCGTTTGAACAATTTCAAAAAATGATTGTGATTTTAGGAAACATTTTTACGGATTCTAAAGAATTTGATGATTTATTTGAAACAGTTATAAGATTATCAGAAACAAGGACTTCACAGATGGAAGCTGGTCAACTCTATATTAATAGGGGTGGTCAAAAAATGGCTAATAAAAACTATAGAGACGGTTTGATTAATTTTGGCAAGGCAATCACTAAATTATCTAAAAGTGAAAGTCAATTTGGATTTTATCTAGCTTCTATGGGTTTAAGCCAGGCTTATGGAAAATTAGGTTTACATCATGCTTCCTATGCCAGTAAAGTGTCAGCTGTTTCCATATTATTAAAACCTTGGTTTGACGAGGGCAACCTTGACCCTAGACTAATTGATTTAATAGATAACCTTTTAGGTGAAGAAATTTTACTTGGTAGGTTACCGCATTTTTTAACATGGCATGAGCTCTTCAGAGTTCTTTACTATCAATTAAAAAATGCTGATAAAATCGATGGTATAGATAATCTTACAAAATTTGATACTTTTTTATTTGTAAGGTTATTAAACTCTAATTTAGATTCTGATACACTAGAATACCTTCCTCTAATTTGCAAAAAGGAAGAGTTATTATTGTCTGAAGATGTTGCTTTGTTCCTCTTAGGTTATGAGGGTAATATATTTAAAGACTATTTACACGTAAATGTAAAATCGGAAAAAGAATTAGAAGATTACTATAATAAGGTTGCAGACCAGCCATTAAGGGATCAATTTATAAAAGAAATTGAATGCTTCCAAAATGAAACCTCTTCATTGTCCACGACTATTTTAGGTTGTAAAATTGAGATTCAATTTAATACAAAAACATCAATTATAATATTAGCTGAAACAATTTTGGCTTATATAGAAGGATTTCTTGGTACATCTCTAGAGAATTTGTACCCAAGCTGCGAAAATATTTTGATAAAACTACACCATTCAAGCAATGAATTTAAAGTGGTTGCAGATAAAAAAACACATTACTATAATTTGTATTGGGATGCTAATTTTCATCCTGCAAATGACCAAGAGCAAATTTTTAAATGTGGCATGGATTTAATGTCACGTTTACTGATTAATGATTTTATAATGGAAGATTATAAAATTTATTTAGAAGATTTATTTAAAACTCAAGAAGTAAATGAAAGACTGCAAATATTATTAAATCATAAAGTTTTCGTAGGAAACGTTCTTGGTGACAAACCTAAATTAACGTTTGAAAATTGGAAAAATGAAATAACGCCAGACGTGAGAGAAAGTCCTTTTGTATTAAATCTGGTAAAAAGTAAGAGTACCGATAAAAAGAAAAAAACTACCAAGCACAAACAAAAAAAGTCCAATTTAAAAACGATTCCTCACAACAAACGAAAAGTAAACTCTGTTATAGAAAATAAACTTTGGGATAATGCGAGATGGAAAGGAATGGGTGTATTTGGATCCTCTGAAGGTGTTGGGTTAGTATTAGGTTTTGAAAACATCAAATTTGGTGTAAAGATTTTTGAAGATTGGATTGAACGTTTTGGTAATAATGATGTTAATAATAAAATTAAAATCAGCGTTATTACAGATATTGATGACAAAAATCCGTTTTGGTATCAAGTAATGGTCTCTAGTAATTTTCACGAAAATGAAATAGATGAAGATACTATATTGTTAACGCCTTGTAGATTCCACCTTATGAATGCTGTAAATAATAGAAATTTAATGATCCTAAAAGAAGGAATTAAGAGGTTCAGAAAACTTAGATTATACTGTGGAAAAATTGAAGAAAATTTGCAAATGGAAGTAAATTTTGATTTTTGGATTGAAAAAACAGAAATCTTTTTTATTCGTAAAGATGAAGTTAAAGAAAACGATATAGAGTATGTAGCAGTTACAAATTGTGAAAATTAATTTTGCTTTTCAACTATATACCTATTACTTAAATCAGAGCCTATCTTAATAAGAAATGGAAAATTTTAATTTCAAATTTTCTCTTTTAGAATTCACCCAATCCGCCTCTTTAATTCCACAATAAAAGCTTGTTTCATCCCACCACTTTTATAAGAATTTAAAAAGCTTTCAAGATTGATTTCTGAATAATCAGTATTAGGAGAATTTGATATTTGTACTCATTTAGAAATAGGAGCTTGGAACGTGAGTTTTAATTTTTGAATTTATTATTTTAGAAAAATGGAATGGGAAGAAAAAATGAACACCTTAACAAATAGAGTTTGTAATTTAGCTCTATCTGCAACACCTATACTAAATATACCTGATCCACCTTCAGCTATTCCAATTGGTTGCGGTATTTACTTAAAGGTTGGTTCTGATTATTTTTTGTTGAGCGCAGGTCACCTTTTAAATTTAGAAGATTGGCCAAAGATTATTGCACCTGGGAATGGCACAACAATGACATTTTTAAATGGAACTATTGCTACAACTTTTGAAAATTCACAATCTAAAGATGTTATTGACTTTGCAGTATTAAAGTTTGCTAAGAGACAAATTAAACATTTAATTAATGGCAGATTTGAGTTTATAGAGATTCAAAATATTATGATTAATCATAAGGTTGATCCAAAAGGGTATTATGTCATTGCAGGATATCCTGTTTCTGGTGTAAAGAAAAAAGCAGGTAAAGCACTATTTAATCCTATACCAGTTAAATTCATTACTTATTCCTTAAAAGCATCAAAGTACTCAAAGTATAATTTTGATCCAGAACATTTCATCTTAGTAAAATATCAAAGAAAAGTTGTGCCATTTGGTTCTAAAGAAAAACAGATAACAAAAGAACTACAAGGCATAAGTGGGTCTGGATTATGGTATATACCAGATATGAATGACAGAGTTGAAGGTATTCCAAAATTATTTTTGGTTGGGATAATGACAGAAAACCACAAGGAAAAAGGTTTTTTGGCAGCTCTTAAGATTGATTTTGCCACTCAAGTAATAAGAGAAATTTTCAACCATAAAGAAATTGAAGAATCAAAATTTAAAGAAGTTAAAGATCCCAATACGATTTTTTGTGCTCACATAGACTAGTTAACCTCATTACTCGTAGAAATTATTCCCACACTTAATCTAATAATCATTAGTCTTTTGGAAAGATATTTTTAAATTTATACAGGAGATAAAAAAGATTATAATTTAAAAATGACTGCGTATAGAAAACAATACACTTTACGTCATTGACCATTATTGAGGAAAACCGCAATGCTGTTATAAATAAATAGACTATTTTACTCTATTAATCTTGTTTTAAAGTATGGAGATAACAGAAAAGCTACTCATTGAATTACAAAATCGCCTAAAAGTAGGAAGTCGAAGAGGTGTACATTTAAATGCAATACCTGCACGATCTCGATACAAGTTTGATATTACCAGACTTGCACACATAGACGAAAATCTTCCTAAAAACTTCATTAATGCCCTACTTAAAGACCAGCCTTTAAAATTCAAAGTGAGTTGGAAAGACAACGTACCAGATCTCAATTCTCTTTTTGAAGAAGACCAAACACAGCTTGTTAAAATAACTAAGTCTTTTGAAAACTTAATAAATCAAACCAATGCTATTGAGTCTGAAAAAGGCATCAACACCTTTGGGTTTGGATATCCTATTTTAGCAAGGCGTGACCAAGCAGATAATAAACTTACTATAGCACCAATTCTTATATGGTCGTTGCGTATTAAGCGCACCAAAGAATTCAATACTTGGGAAATACTAAGAACTGAAGATGATCCTATTTACATCAATGAAGTCCTTATCAATCATCTTCAAAATGATTCTAAAATTGAAATAGATCAACTCTCTTCAGACTTTTTAGACGATGGACTAATTGACCAAGAAGAACTTTTAGATATCTGTACGAACTTAATAAGTTCATTAAATAGTACTACAGCAGAAGATTTACGTGAGACTTTTCAGAAAAAAATGGAAACGGTAAAACCTATTCCAGATAAAAAACATTACGAAAAATTACCACTAACATCAAACAATGCATTTATAGATTTTGGTGGTTTATTTTCAATTTTTGAAGTACAAAAACAAAACATCATTCAAGATTATAGCAATTTGCTTGAGTTAGAAGGTATGACTCTTAATCTTGACGATATGGAAGCGCATACCTTTCAGCCGATATCTTCAGTAGAAACAGACCCTTCACAGCAAGGTATTCTTCACGCATTAGAAAACACCAGAAACATTCTTATTCAAGGTCCACCAGGAACAGGAAAAAGTCAATCGCTTACTGCCATATTGGTTAATGCACTCGAGAACCATAAGAAAACTATCGTCGTATGCGAAAAAAGAACAGCTCTAGAAGTTTTATACAATCAACTTTGTGCAAAAGGTCTAAATTATCAATGCGTATTACTTAAAGATATTGTAAAAGATAGAAGAGTTGCTGTTGATTCTGTACGTGATCGTGTAGATAATTCATCTTATCGCAGATACCGTCACAGTCATTCAAAAGAGACTTTAGATAATATTATTGACAAAGCTGAAAGTCTTATCAACACTATTAATTCAAGTCATAAAAAATTAGGCAAAAAGCTAATTGGCAATAAAAACTGGACTCAAATTGTTGGAGAGCTGTTAATCGAACTCAAAAACAATGAGGAAACCTATGATTTAGATATTCCTAAAGACTTTTTCACTTATGAATCTTCAGAACTAAATGAATTATTGGAATGTATTAGAAATGGACAGAAACTCTATAAAAAATATCGCAAATATAAAAGCTTATCCTTTTTAAATCCTCAAAAATTAAAAGGCGATAACCCTTATAAAATTGAGCAAGACCTAAAAGAAAATCTTTCGTATTATCAAAAAGAGCACACAGATATTTTAAGTCAGCTTGAACTTTACAAAACAGACTTCTTAGACATCAGGAGAACTCAGTTTAAAACTCAATTAAACACTATTGCAGAAACACAAAGTCAAATAGTGCAGATTTTCAATGATTATGCTGGAGACCAAGACTTTTTTGATGAAAAGAAAACGAATAGCAATTTATATAAAGTGCTATCCGTATTCTCTAAAAAGAAGAAAAATAGAAAGCTCAATCAAGATAAAATCAATTTACTTTTTAAAGATTATGAGACTGGGTTTTTAAAGGCTAAAGATTTAGAAGACACAAACCTGCTCTCAACTTTACACGAAAAACAGGTACAACTTTCTAATAATGATGAAATAATAAGCACGACTAAAGAAGCATTTGAAAGCAAAATTGAAGCTGAATTTATAGCCTTTAATCTTTTTAATGTTCTGGATAAAGACTTTGAGACTGAACCGTTAGGAAAAACAAGAACTAGTCTCAACCAATTAAAATCTAAACTAGTTAATGATGATTGGACACTAACAGATTTTAGTAATCTATCACACAAGTCATTTCTCAATGAGTTACAAAAGGTTTTAGATGCTCAAGCTTTATTCTTTAATGCTGAAAAAGACCTTTTTAGTATCACATTCAACTGGTTTAAATTCTACAATGACCTTTCGGAAAAAGAACGCACAATCATAGACCAGCTTAAAGAAAAAAACAACTGGCATAAAGTATTTCTCATTCATTATTTAAATACAATGCTAGTTAATGAAGCAAGTACTGAGTTACCAACTAATGATGATGATTTAATAGAGTTGGGACAATCACTTTCAGATTTAGAAAAAGAACAAATCAATTACATCAAGCAATATTGGTATTCAAAACAAATAGATGCTACAAGAGCATTCGATAGACATCATCCAAACTTGGCAGTAGAAAACCTATATAACAAGCGCGCAGGAAAACGCCACAAG
>TARA_R110002050_G_scaffold64570_5_pt1 | contig 12130 bp, 9 predicted proteins | sample TARA_R110002050 | Tara Oceans TARA_R110002050 (sample SAMEA4396988) | marine metagenome | biome: Polar Biome; feature: [DCM] deep chlorophyll maximum layer (ENVO:01000326); material: water (ENVO:00002006), including particulate matter (ENVO:01000060) such as... | depth 25 m
TATTTGGCGAATTAAAAACATATAATGGAAACATTTGTTTTATAAAAGGTGTGATTGAATCTCAGCAGACGGTTACTCAACATAAAAATATGATGATTTATAATTATATGACCAGTGCAGAACTTGAAACAACCATAAATGAGAGTGACATGGTTTTAAGTAGGTCTGGTTACACAACTATAATGGATTTAACAAAACTTGAAAAGAAAGCCTTTTTTATTCCCACTCCCGGTCAATACGAGCAAGAATATCTAGCAAAAAAATTAGAATCTGAAGGCATTGCGCCATTTTGTAAACAAAATGACTTTACATTAGATTTATTGTCTCAAGTTGAGAATTATAAAGGAATGATATTTAAAGAGTCTCAATTAAATTACAAGAAATTATTTGGACTTTTCTAAAGTAAACGAAAACTCACTACCTACATCTAACTGACTTTCAATATAAATTTTCTCTTCGTGAGCCTCAATAATATGTTTCACAATGGATAAGCCTAAACCAGAACCACCTTCTTTACGAGAGCCACTTTTATCTACACGGTAAAAACGTTCAAATAAACGTTGAAGATTTGCTTTTGCAATACCCTCACCATTATCAGTAACTCTTACTATGGCTTTGTTTTTTATTAGGTTTTCTATACTAACTTCTGTTGTTCCCTTTTCTCTTCCGTATTTTATTGAATTTACAATAAGATTAGTTAACACTTGCTGTATACGTTCTTTATCAGCATAAACCATAATAGGTTCTTTATAATCGATATCAAAAGTCAGCGTAATTTGCTTTTTGGCAGCTTTCATTTCAAAAAGGTCAAAAACATTGTGAACCAATTTTACAATATCAAAATTCTCTTTAATTAAACTTAAATCACCAACTTCTAATTTGGTAATCATATCTAAATCTTTAATGATATAGGTTAGACGTTCTACGCCTTTACTTGCTCTTGCTAAATATTTATTTCTAATCTTTTCATCTTCAATTCCGCCATCGATCAAAGTAAGGAGATAACTTTGCACCGTGAATAAAGGCGTTTTTAATTCGTGAGAAACATTACCAATAAATTCTTTTCGGTATTCTTCTCTTACCTTTAACGTTTCAATTTCAATTTTTTTGTTTTTGGCGTACTTATCTATTTCCCTAGTTAATGTTCCCATGTCAGTCGTTATAGGTAACTGCCTTAAACTAGTAGATTCCAAAAGAGTTAAGTCATCATAAATCTTTTTTACTCGTCTGTATATAAAACGTTCAACTCTATATTGTACAATACCAAAGCAAAGCGGAAAACATAAAATAGGATAAAAGATGACTTGCCAATTAAAAGTATGGAAGTAATATAAAAACAGGCAAACAAGCGCTGTTGAAAACAGCGTAACGTATAACGCTGTTCTAAAAGCGAACTTATAAGATTTCTTAAAATTAGTATTTTGCATTAGTCAACAAACTTGTAACCAACACCTTTAACGGTTTTAAAAGATTTGTCTCCTATTTTTTCACGAAGTTTTCTAATGTGTACATCTATAGTTCTTCCGCCAACAACGACTTCATTTCCCCAGACTCTATCTAAAATCTCATCGCGCTTAAAAACCTTACCAGGCTTGGTTGCTAACAAAGATAACAATTCGAACTCTTTTCTTGGTAAAGTAATTTCTTTACCCTTCAATGTTATTTTATATTCTTCTTTATAAATAACCAAATCACCAATTTTCATTACTGAATCTGCAGCTTCATCGGTTTGCTTAAGTCGTCTTAGCAAAGCTTTTACCTTACTAATTAAGACTTTTGGCTTTATAGGTTTGGCTATGTAATCATCTGCACCAGCATCAAAACCTGCAACCTGAGAATAATCTTCTCCTCTTGCTGTTAAAAATGTAATTACAGTTTCACTTAATTCTGGTAACTCTCTAATGCGTTCACAAGCTTCGATACCATCCATCTTCGGCATCATTACATCTAATATTATTAAATGAGGCTTATGTTTCTTTGCTAATTCTACAGCTTCTAAACCATTTTCACCTTTTATAACTTGGTAGCCTTCTGCAGATAAGTTATAACCTACAATTTCTAAAATATCTGGCTCATCATCAACCAATAGTATTTTAATATCCTTTTTCTTCACTTCATATGCCTTTTAAGGTTGAGTAAATATAAATATATATGCATTAAATGAAGACACAAACCTATTTGATAACAATTTGCTAACATTAAACTAAAACAACTGTTAATCAACAGCTAAGAACGCATATAACGTTATGTAAAGGTAAACATAGGCTAATTCTAGGAAATACCAACTTTTATAGTGCCTCTATATTGGTATATTTAATGCTTAATCTTTAAACACTTATTATGAAAAAAATTTACTTTTTTACTATTATGCTTCTACTTACCGTATCATTAAATGCCCAAACAACATTAGCCGCTCAAGGTTTTGAAGATAGTGCAGCTGATACCTGGAGTTATACTGCTACTCCTGATACTTATGATGTGAGCTCTGATTTATGGGGAATAACAACGACTGTAGGTACTATTGCTGGTCCTGATGCAGGTACTAATTTTTGGGGACTTAGAGACATTGAAAACAGCAATGGTGGTGGTGCTTTTGATCACACGCTTGAGTTTCCTAATGTTTCTGTAGTTGGTGAATCCAACATTCTTCTAACTTTTAAATATTATACAGATGGCTATGACTCAGCAGACGAATTAAGCGTTGAATATTTTTTTGATGATGTAAGCCAAGGCATTGTATCGCTAGAAAAAGATACTGAGACATGGACAACATCTGCAAAAGTAGTACCAGATGGAACTGCTAACGTAAGATTTACTTTAATTGGCCTTCAAAATGGAGGGTCTGATTATGCTGGTTTTGATTCCATCTTATTACAATCTGGTGCTAACACTAATCCTTCACTGTCTATAACATCACCAACTGAAGGGCAAATAGTAAACGTAGGCAGTGATGCTAGTTTTGACGTTACTCTAGAAGTTATTAATTTCACGTTATCTAATGATGATGGCTCAGGAGCAACGGATAGCTCAGGAGATGGATTTATACAATACTCTGTTGATTCTGGTGCTCTAATTAATAAATTTGACCTTAGTGCAATAACACTTACAGGGCTATCAACTGGACCTCATTCTATATCAATTAGTTTAGTTGATAATAACGCAGCATCAATATCTATTGATGACGCTGTAAACTTTACAATAAATGATATTGTACAAACACTTCCTTTATATGAAAGTTTTGATTACACAGCTTCTGAAAACTTGGCAGATCAACCAAATTGGGTAAATCAAAATACTGGTGATGAAATAATAGTTGGTACCGGAAACTTATCATATCCTGGACTAGCATCATCAACTGGAAACCATGTAATGTGGGATGGCGAAGGAAATGACCCTGAAATTGAATTTACTCCTGTTACAAACGGAGAAGTATATGCTTCTTTTATTTTTAGCGTAACTGACCAATCAGCAATAACAGACCTTAATGATGGTGGTTATTTTGCTGTTTTAGGTGAATTTGATGCGAGATTATGGGTGAGACCTAATCCTGATGCAGCTAGTACTACTTTTGATATTGGAGCAGGTGCTGTTCCTAGTAATCCTACTTTTGTTGGCACATATAATATTGGAGACAATATTTTAATTGTATTAAGTTATAATATAGACACTAACAAAGTAAGTCTTTGGGTTAATCCTAGTGTTGCTGAACTTGAATCTGATATAGCACCAAGCTTTACTCTTAATGAAGTTTCTACTGATAATGCAACATCTATAAGTAAATTCTTTTTACGCCAAGACACAACAGGAGAAACGCCTTCAATTTTATTCGATGAACTTCGTATAGGTACTTCTTGGGCTGATGTTACACCAAATACATTATCTACTGATGTGTATAACTCTTTTACTTTTTCTATTTACCCTAACCCAACAAATACTGACTCTGTTACAATTTCTTCTGTAAATAGCGACGTTATAAATGTTATGGTATACGATATTTTAGGGAAACAAATTAAAAATGAAACTCTAAATAATAACACGTTAAATGTTTCAGATTTAAACACAGGAGTATATATTTTAAAACTAACACAGAATAATACTACGGTAACTCAAAAATTAGTAATTGAATAAATATTTTTTTCTTAAAAGTTATTCTTAAAATATTGCTGGGTAATACCAGCAATATTTTTTTTGCTCATTTTTAATCTTTCTTTTGAAATAAACACAACTTTAAAGTTATTGCAAATAACAATTACTTAACATTAAAATCATAATTCATTGTGTGTCAGAAGCACCTGATAATTACCATATTAAGTTATTGTAAATATGGTAATTATTAACTATGAAGATTCCGAAAACTAGAGATTTGTTGTTATATTTGTAGTCTAACGCTTTTATAAAAAATCAATTATGAAGAAAATTTACTTTTTATTATTTACTCTTATTGGACTTGCATCTTTTGGTCAATCTCCAATTATTACTACAATCCTTGATGGTGATTGTGCTGGTGGAAATCCAAAATTACTCGAAATTTATGCAGATGGTACGGTTGACTTTACTTTATACAGTATAGAAAATCAAACTAATGCTAATACAGATTGGGGTAATCTTCAAGATTTATCAACTTTAGGTACTGTAACAGATGGTTTTGTGTATATCACTACAGCTGGAAGTGCAGATGCAATAGTGAGTGATTTTCCTGCTTTAGCAACAGCTACGGTTTTGGAATCGAACACAATGAATTTAAATGGTGATGATAGAATTAGAATAATTCTAACTTCTGACTCATCTGTTATAGATCAATATGGCGTTAGTGATGTTGATGGTAGTGGAGAATCTTGGGAATATAAAGATTCTTATGCTACAAGAATTAATGGAACTGGACCTGATGGTGGTTTCGTAGCATCTAACTGGAATATTGCAGGTTTAGCTGCTTTAGACGGATTAGGAATATGTCAAGGTGGTACAGATACTTTTGAAACATTAATTGGTGGTGTTGGTGCATACTCTACCGTAGGAAGTACCGCGCCAAGTGTTACAATAACAAGCCCAAGTAACAATGCAGTATTAGCTTCTGGTACTACAAGCGTAAATGTAGAATTTTCAACTGCCAACTTATCTGGAGGAGAAAGTGTTACTATTACAGTAAATGGAACAGCAACTGCAAATGCAACAAGCCCTTTTTCAGTTACAACTATAGATGGTGAAACTTATTCTGTAACGGCTGATTTAGTTGATGGAACTGGAACAATTGATTCAGATATGATATCATTTAGCGTAGCAAATGTTGCAACAATAACTCAAGTAGCAAATATTACTGCTTTACGTACTGGTACAGTTGGTGAATTATATGAATTAACTGGTGAAGCAATCATTTCTTACATAGTGACTGAAGGAATAAGAAACCAAAAATACATTCAAGATGCTGGTGCAGGAATCTTAATTGATGATACTGCTGGTACTTTAACTACTGCTTTTAGTATTGGTGACGGACTAACAGGTTTAGTAGGCGAATTATCTGAATATGCTGGAACACTTCAGTTTGTTCCTAGTGAAAATGTAGCAGCTGCATCATCTACAGGTAACACATTAACACCTATAGTAGTTAGTGCTTCTGAACTTATTACTAACGGTGAAACTTACGAAAGTAGATTAATCACTTTAAACAATGTAACTTTTGCAGATACTGGTGTATTCACAGACAACACAAACTATAACGTAGCGGATGGTGCAGATATAACTGTTGCAAGAGTTGCTTTTGGTGATGAAGATATCATTGGTACAGCTATCCCAACTACTGCTTCAAGTATTACTGGTTTGGGTGGTGAGTTTAATGCTGTTTACCAAATTTTCCCTAGATATGCTAGTGATATTGCAGCACCATTAAGTGTAAATAATTTTAATGCTAATTCTTTTAGCTTATACCCTAACCCAACAAATATTGGATCGGTTTCAATTTCTTCTACAAATAGCGATGCTATCTCTGTACAAGTTTATGATATCTTAGGTAAGCAAGTTAAAAATGAAATTTTAACAACTAACACGTTAAACGTGGCTAACTTAAAGTCTGGTGTTTATATTATAAAAATCACGCAAAACAATGCTTCTACTACTAAGAAATTAGTAATTAACTAAGCATAATATTCAATACATATTAAAAGCGTAACTCAAAAAAATGAGTTACGCTTTTTTTTTCACCTAAACTTTAGCTACATTAAATTATCGCTAAAAGAAAAAGTTTAAATCACTTCTTTGCATATTTTTGCAATATGAAATTTAAAGACGATATTTTTAATATAAAATCTAATGCTGAATTTGAAGCGCTAGCCTTAAACGTGTTTAAATTTCAATTTGATAACAACAAAGTTTACCGCTCCTTTTGCGACTTACTTTACAAGCATCCTTCTGATGTAAAGCACATTTCTGATATTCCTTTTTTACCAATTCAGTTTTTTAAATCACGTGAAGTCTTAAGCACTACAGCAACAATTCAAAAAACATTTTTAAGTTCTGGTACAACAGGAAGCGTTACGAGTAAACATTTAGTTTCTGATTTAAAACTATATGAAGAGAGTTATTTAAAAGCTTTTAAACACTTCTATGGCAATATTGAAGACTATGTAGTTTTAGCCTTATTACCTTCTTATTTAGAACGAGACGGTTCTTCACTAATTTACATGGTTAATGATTTAATTGAAAAATCTAACAGAACTGAAAGTGGCTTTTACCTTAATAATATTGAAGAATTAGCAAGCACATTAAAAATGCTTGAGGCTAACCAACAAAAAACATTACTTATAGGTGTTTCCTTTGCCTTATTAGATTTGGTTGAAGCTTACCAACTTAATTTGAAGCATACCACAATCATGGAAACGGGAGGAATGAAAGGCAGACGAAAAGAAATCATAAGACAAGAGCTGCACCAAATTCTTCAAAATGGATTTAAGGTTAACCAAATTCATAGTGAATACGGCATGACAGAACTTTTAAGTCAAGCTTACTCAAAAGGGCATGGTGTTTTTGAATGTCCTCCATGGATGAAAATATTAACAAGAGATACCGAAGATGCACTAACAATACAACAGCCAAACAAAACAGGTGGTATAAATGTTATTGATTTGGCTAATATAAATTCTTGTTCATTTATTGCGACCCAAGACTTGGGCAAAATCAATGAAAACGGTGAGTTTGAAATTATTGGCAGGTTTGACAATTCTGATATTAGAGGCTGTAATTTAATGGCTCTTTAAAATTATTTTATTTTTTTGTAAGGACTAAAACTTACTTACGACTTAATTAATGCTATGAAAAAGGAAGATTTTCAATAGTTGATTGATTGGTTAGATTGTGCCCAAAATAAAATTTTGGGCACTTTTTTTATTCAACTAAAAATGTAATACTAATTTTTTAATTAGAACAATTTGCCCAAGGTGATAATAACTATGTTCTAAAATTCCGTTTATATTACGAGAATATGTTCCATATTTTTCATCAACAAAATCTATATTTAAATCCTCTTCAGTCATATTTTCAATATACTGAATAAGTAATTCTGTATCACCCCAAAACCGAGATAAGAAGGATTCCCAAGCATATTGTGATTTAATTGGTGAAAAATTAAAACTAAACTTATCACTTATTTCTAATTTATTATTCACATATACGTTTAAGATACCTGATATATAATAATGAATATGCTGCGCTAAAACTGAAATAGAGTTTAAGGATTCTATTTTTTTATTCGCTATTCTAAAATCTAAGTTATCTAACTCATTTTTATAGTTGGTATTGGCAATCCATGTACCATTAAGAAATACTTCACTAATTCTACTAGCTAATTGCTTAGTCTGATTCATTTGTCTTAAAAATTAGTCATTTAAAATTTTAAAGATATAAAAAGACCTCACATGTAAGATAACAGTGAGGTCTAAACTATGTAGTGAGAATCTATTTTAAACTACCTTTAAAATAAAATTAGTCTTCTTTCCTCTACTTATAATAATGTATTTATCATGAATTAAATCCTCAGATGATAATATATAATCTTCCCTTACCTTTTCTTTATTAACGGCAACGGCATTTTCTTTCAATGCACGTCTGGCATCTCCATTAGAGTTTAAGAAGTTGGTTTTTGCTGCCAATGCTCCAATCATATCTATACCCTCACTAAATTCTGCTTCAGATATTTCTGCTTGCTTTACACCTTCAAAAACATCTAGAAATAAGGATTCTGGTAATTGCTTAATTTCATTTTTAAAATCTTTACTAAACAATATTTGAGAAGCCTTAACTGCATTATCATAATCCTCTTGGCTATGCACAAAAACAGTTACTGCTTCCGCTAAGCGCTTTTGCAACAAACGTAAATGAGGTGTTTCTTTATGCTCTTCTACTAACGCTTCAATAGTATTTTTATCTAAAAATGTAAAGATTTTAATATACTTTTCTGCATCCTCATCTGTTGCATTTAACCAAAATTGGTAAAATTTAAATACTGATGTTTTCTCTGCATCTAACCAAACATTACCGCCTTCAGATTTCCCAAATTTAGAACCATCTGCTTTTGTAATTAACGGACACGTCATGGCATATGCTTTTGCTTGGTCTTCTCCATCATGCATACGTCTAACCAATTCCGTACCTGTGGTTATATTTCCCCATTGATCACTTCCTCCCATTTGTAATTTACAACCCATGGTTTTGTACAAATGATGAAAATCGTAACCCTGTATTAATTGGTACGTAAACTCTGTAAAAGACATACCTACGTTTCCTTCGTCTCCACTTAATCTCTTTTTTACAGAATCTTTAGCCATCATGTAGTTAACAGTGATACGTTTACCAACGTCACGTGCAAAATCAATAAAACTAAAGTTTTTCATCCAATCGTAGTTATTTACTAAAACTGGTGCATTTTTATTATGTGAATTAAAATCTAAAAAACGAGACAGAACTCCTTTTATTCCCGCAACATTATGAGCTAAAGTTGCTTCATCAAGTAAATTACGCTCATCACTTTTCCCTGATGGATCACCAATCATTCCTGTTGCTCCACCAACTAAAGCTACTGGCTTATGACCTGCTTTCTCTAGATGAACCAATAAAATTATAGGTACTAAACTACCAATGTGCAACGAGTCTGATGTAGGGTCAAAACCAATATAGGCTGTTGTCATCTCTTTATCTAATTGCTCCTCAGTTCCTGGCATGATATCATGTACCATTCCTCTCCAGCGTAATTCTTCTACAAACTTGTTTGCCATTGCTTATTTAGTTTCAAATTTTAATTGCACAAAGATATGTTTCCGCTGTTAAAGACAAAAGACAATTTTAATTCAATTTACAAACTACAATTAAAGTGATCTTAATCCTTATTAACAAAGTTCTAACAACGAATTAAGTCTAAGATTTGTAACTTCGCCTAATGATTTTAGTTACAGGTGGAACAGGTTTAGTTGGCTCGCATTTACTTTTTCAACTGTTGAAAAATAATGCAGCAATACGTGCTATTTATAGAAGTAAAAACACTTTAAATAACATAAAACACGTATTTTCTTATTATTCTGAAGATTCCGAAATCCTTTTTAATAAAATTGAATGGGTAGAGGCTGACATCAACGATGTTCCTAAGCTTCAGGAGGCATTTAAAGATATCACACATGTTTATCATTGTGCTGCATTTGTCTCTTTTGAACCTAGCAAATACAAATTACTCCGAAAAATAAACATTGAAGGTACTGCTAACATTGTTAACTTATGTATTAGTCATAAAGTTGACAAGCTATGCTATGTGAGTTCTGTTGCAACCATTGGGCATCACACCAATTCAGAAAAACCTATAAATGAACAAACTGAATGGAACGCCGAAAATGACAACAGCGTTTATGCTATTACAAAATATGGTGCAGAACTTGAAGTTTGGAGAGGTACACAAGAAGGATTAGATGCTGTTATTGTAAATCCTGGTATTATTTTAGGAGCTGGCTATTGGTCTGGAGGTAGTAGTGGTAATTTGTTTAAACGAATTAAGAATGGACTTCCTTATTACACTACAGGTATCACAGGATTTGTTGATGTTTGGGATGTTGTTAATTTGATGCAACAACTAATGAATAGTGACATAAAAAATGAAAACTTCATTCTAGCCGCTAACAATCTAAGCTATAAAGACTTTTTTATAGAGACTGCAAAAGCTCTAAATGTGAAACAACCTACAAAAGAAGCAAAGCCTTGGCTTACAAAAATTATTTGGAGATTAGATTGGCTTAAATCTAAATTATTAAGTCAACCTAGAAACTTAACAAAACAAGCCTCAAACTCAATTTTAAGTATCAGAAAATATGATAGTTCTAAAGTAGAAAATATTTTAGGCTTTAAATTTAAGCCAATAGAAGAAACTATTAAAGAAGTCAGTACACTATACCTTAAAGATTTGAATAATTAATCTTTATCAAAAACAGGTCGTTTCTTAGACTGATTAACAGGATTAATACGTTTTTTCTTTTTTACAGAATCTTTTTGGGTTTTCAGAGCTTTATTTTCTTCGTCTCTTAAATCTTCGTATTCCTTTTTCTCTTTTTCTAATCTTTCTTTTACTTTTTCTACAATGCTTTTATAATCCTCTGTGTTAAAACTGTAATAGGTATTACTTTCTGAAAATTGAGTACTATCAATATTATGCTTTGTTAAAATGTAATTTTCTGGTATAATACCATTTAATTCTAATGTTTTTCTATTAACACCTTTTGCTGAATTAACCACATAAACATCGTACAAAAGCTCTGTCATCTGTGCCTTTGGTATTAAATTATCAGGTTTTTTAGGCTTCTCAATGTTTTCACACCCTAAAACCAAAATTCCTAATAGTAGTACTATAATATAATGTTTTAACATGCTATCTATTAAAAGTTAATCGTTGTCCGGCTTTTACATCTAAAACCTTAAAGTTATTGAAAGCAAGTTGTCCATTAATAAAAGTATGAGTTATTCTGCTTTTAAACGTGTTACCCTCAAAAGGTGACCAGCCACATTTATATAAAATATTACTTTTATTTACGGTCCAAGGACTTTGTGGATTTACAATAACTAAATCTGCAAAATATCCTTCTCTTATATAACCTCTTTTTTCAACATTGAATAAAATGGCAGGATTATGACATGCTTTTTCTACAATCTTTTCAACTGAAATCTTACCTTGATGATGCGCTTCTAACAAAGCCACTAAAGCATGTTGCACTAATGGTCCACCAGAAGGAGCCTTTGTATATGGATTATTTTTCTCCTCTAATGTATGAGGTGCATGATCTGTTGCAATTACATCTATTCTATCATCTAACAAAGCTTTCCAGAGTTGGTCTCTATCTTTAGATGTTTTCACAGCCGGATTCCATTTTATATGACTTCCTTTTTTAGCATAATCTTCATCCGAAAACCATAAATGGTGCACACAAACCTCAGCAGTTATCTTTTTATCTTTTAAAGGAATTTTATTTGAAAACAAACTCGTTTCTTTCCCTGTCGACAAATGAAAAACATGTAATCTAGCTCCTGTTTTCTTCGCTAGTTCAATAGCTTTTGAAGATGATATATAACAAGCTTCTTCACTACGAATAATTGGATGCATTTCCATTGGTATATCATCTCCATATTCGGCTTTATACTTGGCTAAATTTTCTTTTATAGTTGCTTCATCTTCACAATGCACAGAAATAACCATATCTGTACTCGAAAATATTTTTTCAATCACTTTAGGGTCGTCCACCAACATGTTTCCCGTAGAAGATCCTAAAAAGAGTTTTAAACCTGCTACAGTTTTTGGGTCAACTTTTAGAATTTCATCTAAATTATCATTTGTACCACCAAACATAAATGAATAATTAGCGTAAGATGTATCTGCTGCAATAGCAAACTTTTCTTCTAATTTTTCTACGGTTGTTGTTTGAGGATTTGTATTAGGCATTTCTATAAACGAAGTAATACCACCTGCTAATGCTGCTCTAGACTCAGACTCAATATTAGCTTTATGTGTTAGTCCTGGTTCTCTAAAATGTACTTGGTCATCAATCATACCTGGCAATACGTAATTACCTTCTGCATCAATTACAGTCATATCAGCAGACTTAACACTAATAGA
>TARA_R110002050_G_scaffold2220_8_pt1 | contig 12126 bp, 10 predicted proteins | sample TARA_R110002050 | Tara Oceans TARA_R110002050 (sample SAMEA4396988) | marine metagenome | biome: Polar Biome; feature: [DCM] deep chlorophyll maximum layer (ENVO:01000326); material: water (ENVO:00002006), including particulate matter (ENVO:01000060) such as... | depth 25 m
TGAACCTACCATTTAAAAATGACCGATTATGGGGTAAAACCACCTTCATTTATGTTTGGTGCTATGAAGACGGGCGATGACATTACACTTGAGTATGCCGTTGTTTATAAAAAATCTGTGTGAACTAATTCTTATCAAGGAAACCAATTGGATTCTAAATAGCTGAAGCTAATTGTAAGTGCCGGTTAATCTCTTGACAGAAATACAATTAGTCTCATTCAGTAGCTCTGCTACTGAATGAGACTATTTCTTATCCCTTACCTCACCCCTGACTTTTAAGTCAAAGAATTCACCCTCCACAAATCACTGCCTTTCATATAGTTACTGAACTGAATAAGTTAGTAATTCCAAAATTATTGAATTATTATAACGTGCTTTTTTTAATACAAAATAAACTCGGGGCTATGGAACTTAAGATTACCAATCTATCGAAAACCTATTCTAATGGTGTAAAAGCATTAGATAATGTGAACCTTGAAATTGGGACGGGAATGTTTGGACTACTCGGTCCTAATGGCGCAGGAAAATCATCCTTGATGCGAACAATCTCAACTCTGCAAGAGCCTGATTCAGGTAGCATTCAGTTTGGTGATATCGATGTTCTTAAACAAAAAGATGAGGTCCGTAAGATATTGGGCTATCTCCCCCAAGAGTTTGGGCTCTATCCCAACCTTAAAGCCGAATTAATTTTAGATCATTTTGCTGTATTAAAAGGAATTACAAATTCAGGTGAACGAAAGGACACCGTTCAAGCACTTCTTCAGCAAACAAATCTGTGGGATGTGCGAAAAAAGAAAGTGGGCGGATATTCTGGAGGAATGAAACAACGCCTTGGTATCGCCATTGCCCTTCTTGGAAATCCTAAATTGGTTATTGTTGATGAACCTACCGCGGGATTAGATCCAACCGAGAGAAATCGCTTTCTAAACTTATTGGGTGAAATTGGGGAAAATGTAGTGGTCATTCTTTCAACGCATATTGTTGAAGATGTTAGAGAATTATGCCGAAAAATGGCCGTAATCAACAAAGGAAATGTACTTACTCAAGGTTCTCCCGATGACGCCATTGAAGAGCTCTCCGGTAAAATCTGGAAGCGTTCTGTAGATAAAGATCAGCTTGATGCTATGCACACAGAGTTTGAGGTAATTTCAACAAGATTGGTGGCTGGCAAACCATTGATTCATATTTTTAGCGAAAGCAAACCAGATTCAAGTTTTGAAGCCACCGATGCTGATTTAGAGGATGTATACTTCCTCAATATCGCACGCGCAACCGTGGAGGCATAAGCCATGTGGAATATTACCAAATTTGAGATTTCGTATTTGTTACGACGTCCTGCTACCTATATTTACTTTTTTATCTTATTTCTGTTTGCCTTTCTATTCATAGCCACCGACATCGTACAAATTGGCGGTGGTATTGGAAAAGTAAACCTTAATAGTCCGTTTGTTCTCTTTCAAGCTTCAATGATATTAACACTTGTGGGAACTTTCATCACCACTGCCATTGCTGGGACAGCAATTATCAGAGATTTCCAGATAAAAACCCACGAGCTATTTTATACCAAACCAATTACAAAAGCCCAATATCTTTGTGGCAGATTTATCGGTGTAGTAGCAATCATGTTATTTGCCTATTCAGGAATTCTCTTTGGTCTTGCTTTCGGAGAACTCATGCCTTGGGTAGATGCCGAACAACTGGGTGCATTCAACTTTCTTACCTATTGGAATAGCTTTCTAGTATTCATTTTCCCGAACGTGCTTTTTATAAGTGCTCTGTTTTTTGCTGTAGGAACACTGACCAGAAATATCTTTTTAGTTTACGTTCAGGGTATCATTCTAATAATAGCTCAAACTATTGCTCAAACGTTAACCGCTGATTTAGATAACGATAGAATAAGTTCACTCATTGATCCTTTTGGTGGTGAGGCTTTTGCACTCGTTACAAAATATTGGACCGTTGTTGAACAAAACACTTTACAACTTTCCTTTTTTGATAGTTACATATTCTCGAACAGAATACTTTGGATTGGAATTAGTTTAGCCCTTTTTGCTATCACCTATATCCTCTTCGACTTCAATGTGCAACCTATTGGGTCTCGAAAAGCCAAAAAGAAGAATATACAACAGGAAGAAAAAGAAGACGCGCTAAGCACCTATTTATCTCTTCCAAACGTTGTTACTCATTTCGACTTTAAAGCTCGTGTTAGTCAATATATAAGCCTTACAAAGTTCTATTTAAAGAGTATCGTAACTGAAATTCCGTTTTTAGCCATTGGTGCAATCGGAATTCTAAACTTCGTTATGTCCGCGATTTACTCAGATTCCATTTTTGGAACTAGTACATGGTTGGTTACACATGCCATGATAGAGGCAATCAGCGGGTTCACGTTATTCCTACTTATTTTAAGTACGGTTTACGCTGGAGAATTGATTAACCGCGAACGAGAGTTGAAACTAGATCAAACATTCGATGCCCTCAATCTTCCAAATAGCACTACCCTTCTAGGGAAGTTTACCGCATTGATACTTGCCATGTCATTTTTATTCTTATTGCTCATACCAATCGGCTCTGTCGTACAGATTGCAAAAGGATTTACTGACATTGATTTCTCAGTATACCTAGGAGGCTTTCTCTTTTTGCAGCTTCCTAACATCCTCAATTATTGTATGATTGCATTTCTTATCCACACACTAATTAATAATAAGTTCATTGGCCATTTTGCAATGGTTGCCTTTTTTATTCTGAACGAAATTGTATTAAACGAGATCGGATTTGAGCACAACCTTTGGGAATTCGGGTCGTCAATCGGAATCACCTATTCGGATATGAATGGCTGGGGCCCCTTTCTTGGTGCAAAGTTGATATGGGAATTACACTGGTTCTTTGTGGGAGGCTTTTTACTTTTCCTATCCAATTTGTTTTGGGTACGTGGGACAGAATCCAGTTTCAAGCTTAGAATCAAATCTATTGGTCAGAGGCTAAATAAATCGGCAACTGCAATTGGTGCCGTTTTACTCTTGGCTAGCTTGATTACCGGTTCTATCATTTATTACAACACCAATGTTCTTAACGACTATCGAAATTCTGACGACACAAAAGATAATCGTGCACAATTCGAAAAAACGTACAAATCTTACGAAGATCTAAACACTCCAAAAATCGTAGATACCTACGTTGAAGTAGATTTATATCCATCTGAGCTGGCATATCATGTTAAGGGTCGAAATATCCTTGTTAACAAGACAACCTCACCCATCGATTCTGTTTGGTTGAATTGGGAAAAAGATAACCAGTACTCAGAACTGGGCTTTAACAAAGCTGCTAAAGAAGTTCATCGAAATGAGACGTATGACTTTAGTATCTACGCCTTCGATAAACCTCTAATGCCTGGAGATAGTATTGAGTTGGCTTTTGATTTTGACTATAAGATTGAAGGTTTTTCAAATAATGGAATCTCGACAGCTATAGCTGGAAATGGTACTTTTCTAAACAGTAACATCTTTCCAAGCATAGGTTATAATAGCGGAATTGAGCTAAGTGCTGATGATGATCGAAAAGAACAAGGGTTAGCTGAAAAAGAACGTACCGCTTCTATTTATGATACCACGGCTTATGCAAATCACGGACTTGGAAGCCAGGCAGACTGGGTTAATTTCGAAACCATAGTTAGCACTGAAGTTGGACAAATTGCTGTTGCACCTGGCTACTTACAAAGTGAGCGTACTGAAGGCGGACGAACTTATTTCCATTACAAAATGGATGCGCCAATTCTATACTTCTTTTCATTTTTAAGTGCTGATTACGAAGTGATTGAAAAGTATTGGAACGACGTGAAAATGCAGATTATGTATCACTCTTCCCATGCCTACAATACGGATCGTATGATGGAGTCTTTGGAAAACTCTTTTGAGTATTTTTCAGAAGAATTTGGAGAATATCAGTTCAAACAAATACGTATTCTGGAGTTTCCTAGATATGCGGCTTTTGCCCAATCCTTTCCTAATACCGTTCCATTCTCTGAGGGAATCGGCTTTATCGCTCGTCTAAAAACCAACGACGATATTGATTACCCTTACTATGTAACGGCACACGAACTTGCCCACCAATGGTTTGGTCATCAAGTAGTTGGCGCTGATGTTCAAGGCAATACGATGTTAATCGAAACCTTTGCTCAATATGGCGCACTGATGGTGATGAAGAAGGAATATGGCGAGGATGTGATGAAGAAATTTCTTCGCTACGAACTCAATTCCTATTTGCAAGGAAGAACTTCTGAACGAAAGAAAGAACTTCCACTGATGCTAGTAGAAAATCAGCAATACCTACATTATCGTAAAGGGTCGGTTGTGATGTATGCGCTGCAAGACTATTTAGGAGAAGAGCTGGTAAATAGTGTAATCAAGGATTTTGTGAAAGACAACAAATTCCAAGAACCGCCCTACACAACCACGCTAGATTTTGTTAGCAGGTTAAAAGCTGCCGTTCCTGATTCTATGCTTTATTTAGTAGAAGATATGTTCGAAACCATAACACTCTACGAAAACCGAGCTAACGAAGCCACGTTTACAGCTTTGCCTGATAGCACTTGGGAAGTATCTCTTACTATCAATACCAAAAAACTTAGAGCTGATAGCCTTGGACTTGAACAAGAAATCGAGTTCGCCGATTATATTGATATTGGTGTTTTTGGGGAAGAATCTGAGACTACTGGAGAACTTGGAGAACGACTGTATTTAACCAAACATAAAATCTCTGGTGGCGATGAAACCTTCACTGTCATCGTTAACACTAAACCCGTCAGAGCAGGTGTTGATCCTTATAATAAATTGATTGATCGAAACCCTGATGATAATGTGAAACGGGTAGAAGAAAAGAACTAGATTAAAAAGGATGGTCATTTGGCCATCCTTTTTTATTTCTGTATCTCCGAAAATAACTATTGGAAGAATATTTAAACTAAATCGTGTCGATATCTATTCAGATAAGAATTTCAAAGCAATTTGAAGTTTTTATTATTTAATAAATACAAGAACTAAAAGTAATTTATGTCTACTTTGTAACCCAAGAGATTTATGATAAATATATCAAGATGAGTAAATAACAAACTATCTATAGCACTTCAGTTCAAATTGAAAGTGTTTTGCTTTCTCCTGTCCTGCCAGTTATAAGTATTAGCTACCCAATATTAAATACAAAAGAGATGGAAGACATACTTCTTTACGATAGATTACAGTTCGCATTTACTATCACATTTCATTACTTGTTTCCACAACTAACCATGGGTTTATCTTTGATGATTGTCTTTTTTAAAGGACAATACCTTCGAACAAAGATTGACAAATATAACGACGCTGCAAAATTCTGGATGAAAATCTTCGCTCTCAATTTCGCGATGGGGGTTGTAACAGGTATACCGATGGAATTTCAGTTTGGTACCAATTGGGCTAAATTCTCAGAGCTCACAGGGGGTATTATTGGCCAAACTTTAGCCATGGAAGGTATGTTTTCTTTCTTTTTAGAATCCTCCTTTTTGGGACTCTTTTTATTTGGTGAAAAGAAACTAGGCCACAAACTGCATTTTCTCACGGGTTTCTTAGTTTTTTTAGGATCTTGGGCAAGTGGCTATTTAATCATCGCTACACATTCTTGGATGCAAAATCCTGTAGGCTACGAAATAATAGAAAACGGAAAATTTGTTTTAAATAATTTTGGTGCGTTATTCTCTAATCCATGGTTGCTCCCCTCTTACTTGCACAATCAAGCAGGGTCTTTGGTAACATCGTCCTTTGTGGTAGCTGGAATTGGTGCTTTTTATTTACTCAATGATAAGCATCATGAATTCGGTAAACTCTTTGTTAAAACTGGAGTCATTTTTGGTTTAGCATCTAGCCTTATTGTTGCTTTTCCGACTGGAGATTGGGCAGCTAAAAATGTAGTAAAATATCAACCTGCGACCTTTGCAGGAATGGAAGGTATTTTTGAAACGGAAGAAGGTGGCTCAGAAATCATATTAATTGGACAACCTAATATGATTGAGAAAAAATTAGACAACAAAATAGCCGTGCCAAATATTCTTAGTTTTCTCACCTATCAAGATTGGAATGCGGAAATAAAGGGATTGAATGAATTTGATGAAAGTGTTCATCCAACCAATATTCCTGGTTTATATTATGCATATCACATTATGGTTGGCTTAGGAACAATCTTTATTGGCTTAATGCTTTTAGCCGCACTACAGCTGTATAGAAAGAAACTATACGAAACAAAATGGATTTTATGGTCGCTTATGTTAATGCTTCCATTTCCATATATAGCAAATACTACCGGTTGGTACACCGCTGAGTTAGGAAGACAACCTTGGTTGGTTTACAATTTATTGCGTACAGCTGATGGAGCTTCCCCTACGGTATCAGCTGGTAATACATTATTTACCTTGCTTGGTTTTGTAGGGCTCTACATACTTCTAGGCTTACTCTTCTTAATATTAGTTGGTAAGATTGTTAATAAAGGTCCTAAACTTAATACTCACTAATTATGGAACTCTTTTGGTATATCGTCTTAATGACTATGCTAGCTGTTTATATAATTTTAGATGGCTATGATTTTGGTGCAGGAATTATTCATCTTTTCTTTGCTAAAACAGAAAGTGATAAAAAAGCGATCACTAGCGCCATTGGTCCCTTCTGGGATGCCAACGAGGTCTGGTTAATAGCTTCGGGTGGAGTTCTCTTTTTTGCTTTTCCTACCTTGTATGCTTCTTCCTTTAGTGGATTTTATTTACCCTTGATGATCATTCTATGGCTACTCATTTTTAGAGCTATTGGCTTAGAGTTAAGAGGACAAGTTCAAAATAGAATATGGGAAGCGATTTGGGATAAAGCTTTTGGTATCTCAAGCCTTCTTTTAGCGCTATTTTTCGGAGTTGCTTTAGGTAATGTAGTAAGAGGCGTTAACTTAGGAAATGTAGTTAATGGAGTTTCTACTTATGAAGGCCACTTCTTCTTTTTGCCACTTTGGGTACCAAGCCTTAGCCCACAAGTAGAAGAATTAGGAATTATTGATTGGTTCACCTTATTACTAGGAATTATAGGAGTTGTAATTTTAACAATTCATGGTGCCAATTGGATTATTTTGAAAACTAACTCTAGTATAAATGGAAAACTAAAAAAAGTGGTGTTCAACCTAAATTTTGTATTACTAGTATTAGTAATTATCTCACTTCTGGTTTGGCATGTTATAGAACCTCAACCATTTCATAATTTCACAAGCAATCCTTTGTTATGGATTTTTCCAATCATAACGTTTACGGGCTTGCTGGGGCTGTTTAAAGTAAAAGTCTTCAGAAATCATGGAATGGGATTTTTGTTTTCTTCTCTTTTCTTATTTGGAGGGTTAGTTTCAACTGCGATGTCCATTTTCCCTAAAATGCTTCCATCAACAAATTCTATAAACCCTGATTTGACCTTGTATAATGTTGCTGCACATAATTACGGTTTATCAGTAGGTGTGTATTGGTTTGTGATAGCAGCCCTTTTGGTGGCATTGTACATGGTTATTCAATACAAAGTATTTAAAGGCAAAATGGATGATGTCGGCTATGGCGAACATTAACTAAAGCCTCGTTTATTATGAATGGCGCCCTGATATCTATAATTAGTGTTTTCATTGGTATAATTACAGCGAATCTTACAGGCTACTTTCTTAGAAAATCTTCCTTTGGTTTTGCTGGAAATACTTTAGTTGGGGTTTTTGGTAGAATATTTTTCATCAACTCTTTTGGAAACTTAATCTACCTTAATTTTTATCGTTCTTATTGTAATTAGCTTTGTACCTTTAGTTTAAAATTAAAATGAGCAACGAGAATTAAATCACCAATTAATTCTAAATCAGAAAACAACCACTCTAATTCCATAATGACCATCCAATTCTCTAAAACGGCTGAAATGCCTACTAAATACGGTGATTTCAAAATTATTTCTTTTAAGCAAGAAGGTGACATTCACGAACATTGTATTCTCTATAAAGGAAACTTGGCTGACAAAGACAATGTATTAACAAGAGTACATTCGGAATGCTTAACAGGTGATGTTTTTAGTTCAAAAAAATGTGATTGTGGCGATCAACTCGAAGAGAGTATGCGAGCCATTGCAGAAAAAGGAACAGGTATTATAATTTACTTGAGGCAGGAAGGTCGAGGAATAGGTCTTTTTAATAAAATTAATGCCTACGCTTTACAAGATAATGGGCAGGATACCATTCAAGCAAACCATTCCCTAGGTTTCGAAACCGACTTAAGGGATTTCACTATCGCTGCTAAAGTTCTCGATTACTTAAATATTCATTCTATTGAATTGTTATCAAATAATCCTCAGAAAATTGAGGTTTTAGAAAATGAAGGAATCAACATTACCCGAAGAATTTCCTTGATAACAAAAGCTAACAAACACAACGCCGAATATTTAAACGTTAAGAAAGAACAGCTTAAACACTTGCTATAATTAGCGTTGGATCCGATGTAGTTTAACATTTAGGGCCTCCCTCTGTATAAGCAATTACATAACCTGGCGCTAGTGTTAGTTACTGCTATTCTGTTACCCATATTACGAATGTCCACATATGTAATGCAGCCAAAAGCTCGAAATTAAAAAAAATCCGCCCAACTCAATACTCAATACTTTCCCCCACTCCTCTCTCCTTTTTTGAAATCGAACTAGTTTTCCCCATCTTCTTTTTTAAATAAATCATACTCATCAAACTAACATGGAAAACCTTCTTGCATTCTTTAATAACACCGCTCCTCTTTCAGAAAGCACTTTGAGTTTGATGAGTAAAATTTTCGTTTTTGATGAACTAAAAAAGGGTGACTATTTCATACAAAAAGGTCAGTACGCAAAAGAAATCGCTTTTCTTGAAACCGGAATTGTAAGAGCTTACTATATTGACAATGCTGGTAAGGAGTATAACAAACACTTTTTCTCATCTCCCTCAATAATAGGTTCGTATGCATCCCTAATTAGTAAACAAAAAAATAACGTTGCCCAGCAAGCCCTTACTGACTGCAAAATCTGGAAAGCCTCTTACAGTATCATTGAGCAGTTTTCGGAGGGGAATTATGAGATTGAACGATTACGAAGAATCATCGCCGAGAACTACTTTTTGAATTCCGAAAAAAAAGAACTTGAAATGGCTATGCTAGATGCTGATAAGCGTTATTTGATATTTCGTGACGAGTATCCCGGAATTGAATTAGAGATACCTCAATACCATGTTGCTTCATATCTTGGCATTAGCGCCACTCAATTAAGCAGAATTAGAAAGAAAATGTCGGATAGTATGTCTTTACCTATGTAAATGAACCCCAGCTAAAGTATGCTTTATTTGTGATTCAATTTTCACCCAACATTTTTATTGATGGAAAACAAAGAGCTTACCTTTTTCAAAGTCTTTTTTATAACTGCTTCTCTATGGAATTTAATAGGTGCATTTTTCGGCTATTTCAACACGGCCTATACTTTTAATGGCTTTTTCGGTCGTGAATTAACCGATCCGTTATTCTATGCTATTTATCAAGGTGCGTGGGGAACAACTCTGGTCTACTTTATTGGCTACGCGATTGTTGCTTACAATCCATTAAAGCACTACGGAATCGCGATTATAGGTGGAATCGGAAAAATTGGGTTCGCTATTTCCTTGTTACAATTCTACCTAGCTGGACTTGCAAACTCCATTGTTTTCGTTGTTATAATAGGCGATTCTATTTTCTCGTTGCTTTTCCTGTATTATTTCTATCGATTATACAAAGTAAACAGAAAGGTACATTGATCTATGAGCCTTTTTGATAACACGTACTTAATACTACTTATCTGTGTGTTCTTTTCTATATCTCATCAAAGTTATGCTCAAGACTCTTGGGAAATTGATAAAGACAAAGATGGCATAAAGGTTTACACAAAAGCTGAAGAAGGCTCCGACTTCAAATCTTTTAAAGCAGTCGTGAATCTTCCTGCCACAACAGATGAAATCCTAAAAATTCTACAAAATGCAGATGGATATTCTGAGTGGTATGGCTTCACTAAAACATCAATCCTTCTAAAACAAGAGAAAGGTGTTCAGTATAATTATGTTGAAACGGAATTTCCGTGGCCCTATAGAAATAGAGATATGGTTTATAGGATGTCAGTTGATACACTAAATCAGGAAATGATAAAAATATCTCTGAAAGGAATACCTGATTATATACCAGTTAAAAAGGGAAAAGTGAGGATGGATAAAGCAGAAGGATATATTTTGTTACAACCCTCAGTCGACTCAACCGAAGTAATCTATGTATTTCACTCAGAGCCTGGTAATAAAATTCCATCGTGGCTAGCCAACAATTCAATATCCGAACTCCCTTTTAAAACACTATCAGGATTACGAAAAATGCTCCATCAATAAAAGGAATTAACTTCGGATCTTCATAAGCGAGTTCTTCATGGAAAATCGAAGACAAGTATAAGACTACAATTCTTCTATAACATTTTGATTTTAGAATCGTCTAAGTGACTCATAAATCAAAATGCCAAGTATTTATAATGAAATTCAACTTTACAACCTTTGTTCTAACATCATTTCTCTTTGTATCAAGTTCATGTGATAATAAAATTACAAATCCAACAAATGATATCTATTTAAGTATTCCAGATAGTCATTTTGAAACAATATTAATTGAGCAAGGCATAGATTCAGACGGTGTAGTAAATCAAAAAATACTAAAAGAAGATGCTGAGAAAGTAAGCCAATTGGATTTAAACAAAACTAGTAACTTCGGTGAGATTAGTAATTTAACAGGAATTGAAGGCTTTATAAACATTAAGCTACTGTCTGCGGCTTTGCATAAAATTGAAGCTGTTGATTTAAGTTTTAATACCAAACTAGATACATTATTTCTACAAGGGAATTATCTTACCAGCATTGATATTAGTAACAACCAAAATCTAGTTTTTGCCGATGTCCAATCAAATGAACTCAGCTCAATTAAAGGACTTTCAAAAGCTACACGTTTAAAAAAATTGAATGTCTCATGGAATAACCTGAAAGAGTTTAGTATTCAAAATGAATCGATAGAGGTTTTACACATTAGCCAAAACCTGTTGAAATCTTTTGATACCAGTGGAGCTATAAATCTAACAAACATTTTGTTAACCAGTAATGAACTAATTACGGTAGACTTAAGCTCTAATACATTGCTAGAGACCCTGCTTATTTCTGATAATAGAATTCAAAATATTAGTCTTGAGCACAATAGAAATTTAACTCACTTATATATTACGAGTAACTCACTTACTAATCTTAATGTGAGCAACAATAAAGAACTGGTAGATTTAAGAGTTGATAGAAATCCAGATTTAACCTGCATTGAAATTAAAAATGGGCAAGAAATCCCAACCGTATCATTATCTGATTACCAAGAATTGAATAATGTTTGTAATTAGGATTAATTAAACAACGCTCACCGTCATCCAGATCCAGAGGCTTCGGAAGAAGTAACTTCAAAGTCATTAAAAAGCAATGATTTTGTTTTTTGGTGATATTTGATTGTACCTACATTTTATCCTCGTGCTCGCTAATGCACTAATCTCATCAATGAGCGTACTTCCCTTTTTGAAATAAAAATAGTTTTACTCATCTTAATCTAGATTTTTTAAATACAATTTGAAATTGGGATGAAATGAAACAAAAAGAACTTTCAGGATTAACAGATCAAGAACTGTTAGCCGAAGCAAAAAAAATGAAATCAGCTTCCATAATAGATGCCACCTTAATTGGATGCATGATTGGAGTCGTCATTTTCAGCATTCTGAAAAACACCGTAGGATTGTTCACTTTAATTCCTTTGTTTTTTGCATTCAAAGTATTTCATAAGCCCAAGGACAATGAATACAGAAAAGAATTGGAAAAGCTTTTAAAAGAACGGGATTTGAAATAAAAATTGGCGAAAGGTTTGCAGAATCAGAAACCAGAAAATCAACAGAAAAATATTGTGGGAAAAGTAAAGTCAGAGAATTGGAAAAAGTATAGTTTTGAATTTTTATCGATTTTCATTGCTGTTGTAACTGCATTTGCACTAAATAATTGGAATGA